>ERZ1106923.488-NODE-488-length-14258-cov-18.604239_pt1 | contig 14258 bp, 24 predicted proteins | sample MGYA00403657_ERZ1106923 | MGnify/ENA primary metagenome ERZ1106923 (study PRJEB35170, sample SAMEA104062425) | human gut metagenome | biome: human gut; feature: human-associated habitat; material: faeces | place: Denmark | collected 2012-06-19 ...
CAACCCGCTGATCCAGTCGCACGACGGCAATCTGACGGCTGTGGACTCCGTCTTCAAGCTGAAGAAGTGATTGTTTTACTAGCTGTGTGTTGGTTTGTTCAACAAGGAGGACAGAGAAGGTAGTAGAAGTGGTTCTTGTTCGCGGCGATCAGCTCGGGAGTCACGAAGGATGCGCGCTTCAGAGCTGACAGGCATGAAACGATGTCATAGAGCGGTAAAGGGACGCAGTAGTCGTCCTGGTGTCTCTCCTCCGAGAGGGAGAAGTGGATGGACTGACGGACGGTTGATGTGCCGTCATTGCGCTGAACATACGCGATTGGCTCATCGAGGGTGACAACGAAGTACTTGCTCTTGGCAAAGCAGCAGAAGCGAGCGACCGCTTTGGATCGGTACACGTCCATCAACATGAACAGAACTCGCCGAAGAGGAGAATAGAAAGAAGCATCCTGCGCTATTCTCACCTTGTCCTTCAGTAAATCAAACGTGCAGCCATTGGATTCGGATTCCAGAGCACATCCCAGCACCGATTGACAGTGATCACACAGCACGCGCGATCCATCGACGCTCGCATTTCTGCAGTCATCCTGACACACCATGATGGAGTAGGAGCGAACAAACGCCGTACCAGGGACATGCATGATTCCGGTTGTGTTCTATTCATAACCGTTGGATTTGAAACGCCACCATTCCCTTGTGCATGTGTACACTGCCTCCATGCTCACAGTACAGTTCCTCGCACAATTCGCTCCATTGGGCTGAAGGGGCGGGCTTGACGCGCATGACGGACTCCTTCGCGATGCCTATTCCACAGCGCGCACATGAAAGCGATTGGATTGCTTTCTGGAGCGAAATGCACTCCCTCCGAATTATGCCGGGATAATCATCGTGAAAGGAGGAAATCGCGTCATCGTAGCAGTGCACATTCATGTCAACAATGAGATAGGGCAACTACGACTAACACGGTACTGGATTGCGCACCTCCACGAAGAAGGCAGCATTCTCCACCTCCACGTCTGCGCAAAGCGTAATGTGCTGCTCCAGGAGCTGCTCACCTTCCTTCCATCGAATTGCAACAGTTGAGTTGGGATGCAGCGAATCACGCAAATCGGTTGCTATCTTGCATATTTGGACGGACGAAATGACCTTTATGTCGACGCACTGCATAGTGATATGCAGCTTCTTCGTTATGGCGTGATACTGAACGAAGAAGGGGCGATTGACGGGTGTTCCACTCTCTGAGCATGCTGTTGCATCAATGCGCCAAGGTGAAGTCCACAAACCCGGCTTTCTCTTCTTCAATAGGAGAATCAACTCCCCCTCACCTATTCGTCAAGGGAACGCGATAGGGGATACTGAACGTCCAAATACACTCGGACGGCTTCACTTCATCAAAGAGATCATTCTATTCTTAAAACGAAGCTAACACTCGGAACCATTTCCTTGTAGTCCATACGCTCAATTTCCACTTCCACAGAGGAAGGAGAGATCGAAACATGAATATCCGTCTTCTGGCAGGAGAGGGGAATGGGAATAAACACCGTGATGGACTCCTCCTATCCAGAAGGGAAGACAAATGCAGCGTACATTCTGTTCAAATGTCATTTCTTTCAGGAAGTTGGTATTCCGCTTCTAGAGGTTATCATCGCAAATAGCAATCACAATCACAGGGTCGGAATAGTCCTTAGCGCTTTTACCGCACTCTCTTTTGTGACGGAACCAATCACGCCCCTGACACTCCCTGCTGCAGTAGAACACCTTCTTGCAATTGGAGCAACGCAGAGAAGTGGGTTTGCCACAGCAACGGCATGTCCCTTCCATGATGAAGACAAACCTGGTGACGAACAAACAGGACACACGATGTTCCACAGGATAGTAAAAAGGGAAAAGATACCGATCATGATAAGAACCGACCCCAGGTTGTTCAACAGCCACACGACAGACGTGATCTTCAGCGTCTTCTGGTACGCCTTCAGCAGGTGCACGAGGATAAAAAACCAGCTAGCCATGCCGGACGTTGCCCCGATTCCCCACACAAGCGCGTAGCGTCTGTTGTACTCAATCAAGTGATATGGAAGGACTATGGAGTGAGGGAAAATGAGAAAGTCACACTGGCCGTAATCAAAGCGATGTGGTTGGCGATGAGAGCCACATTGACGATGGAGAACTTGAATCCCTTCAGAATGCTGTTCTTTGTATTCTAACCATCACGCTACCGAATCACTACCGACCATTCCCACAGTCGATTCATTCGTGGGCTCAAAACTGTTGACTGTCATTTCGGTGAAGTTCTTCCCCACGTTCATGATGATGACGGCTGCCAAAAGCCTACGCTGGAGACAGTACAGCGGACATACTTCAACACAGGCATGATATAGTTGAGGATTTTGCTGTCACCGACTAGCTTGAAGAACACGATGTATGCGGACAGAGCGTAGATACCCTCTGCGCAGGCTGCGCCAATCGCGAGATTGAGGGCGTAGTCGTATCTTCCTGAAAACGATTCCTACTCCTGACGATGCGGTGATCAAAAGAACCTTCAACACAAGGGAGCTGATAGGACCCATAACGGGAATGGACATCACGAAGGAAAACACGAATTCAATGAAGAAATGGAGGAACAGTGACTATGGACATGATCCTGGGATGAAGAGAGTACCATCTTAGAGAATTGAGTGAAGGATCACTTCGGCGATATCTCGGGGATACGCGATGCAATGCGAGGATGGGATGGCTGTGATCCCAATTGCAACCATGGAAACAAAGCAAACTGAAATGTCGATTACTTCATTCTAATTCCTCTTTGATGAGTCATTACAGCAGTTTTGGCAGTGTATGTGACGTAGTGTACTGTTTGATCGGTAGAATCAACAGGGATTCAGTTCATTCCCTCCCGTAGGGATTCGCCTCCTCATTCATTGCATTAGTTATCAAATGACGCAAACAGTCATCGGAATTCCTATTCGTTTGTAATGCTTTACTCGTTGCTGTTTTACTCTGTAGTCATCCTCTTCGTCAAGTACCTAAGTGTACGGAATGATCACGAGTCTAGGCACTGGATCGATGTTTCCTCCATTGACAACGGCACAACGATACGGCTTTTCACAACCTCCTCCCATTTCTTCCGAACGAAAGGATCCAGAGCCTAGCCTATTGTATACTGAAATGGATTTCACTCACGACTAGTCCGCCCATAACGCCTCAATCGGAGAGTCACTGTTTCCCTTCGTTGAATTCCCAGAATCAAGTACAAACGTCAAAACCTTCTGCCGCGGAAGAGAATCCGCTATTGAGCATTCCACCCGCTGCTTCGACTCGCCCTTTCTCCCTTCCACTTTCTTCAGCGTCCTCCCTTCCACTTTCTTCAGCGTCCTCCCTTCCACTTTCATCAGCTTCCTCCCTTCCACTTTCATCAGCTTCCTCCCTTCCACTTTCATCAGCTTCTGCGCCGGGCGTCTCGTGGATAGAGCAGCAGCGGAAGAAGGAGCGAGAGCAGTTGGCCGCCATTCAGAATCAGAAGAGCGCGCTCCTGGAACAGCACAAGAAGGCTCAGGAAGATCGCGAGCGACAGATGCAGGATCGCCGCAGTCTAAACATGTCGACGAGTTTCATGCCCTCCCTGGTCTCTCAGTCATCGCTTCCATCGAAAAGTAATCTGTTCCCTTCGTTTCCTACGATTTCGCCTCAGGAAAACGCTGGAGGTGAGAGCGCGGTGGAATCGGGGAACAGACAAGAAGATTCGGAGTACGAGGACACAGAGGAAGGCGAATGCGATTCCGAGGAGGAAGACGAGCAGTTTGAGGATGCGATCAGCGATTTGTCTGCCTCTGTGCGTGCGAGCTCGACAAATGGTACGGACGAGGAGAAGAAGACCAGCGACTACTTCTCGCAGCTGGTCTCTCGTTACAAGCGATTGCAGCAGAACAAGATCAAGGCGGTGCGGGCTGTTGCCGATGATACGCTGGAATCGATTGTATGTGCAGTGTGCGTCTTGTGAGGAGTAGGAGGAGTCGCGGCGCTTGAAGGAGGAGATTGACGAATTGAGGAGAGAGATCGAGATGTACCTTGAGATATTCAGGCGAGGCAGTGGTAGGGAATGGAGTACCGTGTTTAGGATAGAACGCTCCGAAGAGAAGAGGAAGCAACGCGAGAAGGAGAGGGAGATCGTGCAGGCGCAGCGTGCGTCGGACATGTTGCAGAAGAAGAAGGAGAGGGAGCAACGAAGAGAGGACCAGCGCGTGAAGAGGGAAGAGGACAAGCGAAAACGGGAGGATGCGAGGAGGAAGAAGCGAGAGAGGAAGATCTGAATGCTGTGGCATGTTTTCTAAAGCGATGTGATTAAGCAGGAACTCATACAATCCTTCTACACACATCGGAACACGCTCATTTCGACCGAAATGGGGTGTCTACCCCTCTGTATGGACTAGACACTGAAGAATGGGGGAAGTGGGTGGCACCGAAACGACGATTTCGCCTCAGATAGGAATTAGTGTAGTGTTTCGTTCCTCTGGTTAAGGTAAGAAGGTGAGGGCCAAACGATTCCCCATCCCACTCCAGCTGATTTGTGCTCATTCCTGGTTTTAGTCATGAGTCCCGTTCGCAAGGTGAAGATTGTGAAGAAGAGAACGACGTCGTTCCCCCGTTTCCAGGCCGACAAGTTCAAGAGAATGAACGTACTCTTCTGCGTATTCACTGCATTATGGCGTAGCAGCACTGGAGAAAGCCCAAGGGTATTGACGGTCGCTGCAGACGTCGCTTCCGCGGTGCCACTCTGATGCCCAATATCGGTTACGGCTCTGACGCTGCCACCAAGTACATGCTCCCCAACGGCCTGTACAAGTTCACCGTGAACAACATGAAGGACCTCGAGCTCCTCATGATGCACAACAACACCTACTGTGCTGAGATCGCTCACGGAGTGTCTGCCAAGAAGAGAGTGGCCATCCTCAAGCGCGCCGATGAGCTGTCTATTCGCGTGATCAACGGAGCGTTGATTTCTTTCCGTTTTCATGATGTGTAGGGCTGCTGTGGCGAAGGTGGAGGCCGAGGCTGAGTAGGTGCAAGTGCTCTGATATGCTACACTATCCCATGGTTTGTTCAACAAAGTGGCGACCACATGTTACATTCATGAGAGTTTGCGTTGCTCCCTGATTAAGTGTTGGATGCAATTGCACCACACGGACTGATCTTTGTTCGGGGTTTCAAACCGAAAGATCCGCTTGCTCGGCTAGGAATGAATTGCACTGCGATATCCCACATGATTCACAGAAACAGAAAACCCGGCGTGATTCGCATCCACCCTCGCGATCTGGCAGGGCAGGATCTCCGCCTTGATGCGACTCACCGAGGAATCCAGAATCACCAGCCGCCTCGTCGAAGTCAACACCAGCTACACTCCACTCCCACCACAACACCCTACAATCCTCTTTCTCGATGTCGAACTCGTGAAATGAACGACGGGGCTCGAATAGAGACTGGTTTCGTCCTTCTGGAGGAGTTTTGAAATGGCTGGCAGTCAGTCGACGCGAACACACCCACCTTCCTTCCTCTCTTCCTGCTGCTGCCGGTAGGTCTCGTCGATGCTCCCGCGCATCGCGTTCAGCTCGTTCTCCAGCTCCTATTCCTCAGCAGCAGCACGAGCGGCAACGTCATCGCATATCACGGGAAGAGGAGTGAACGGCGGGACGTATGGCGGCGTCAAGGACGTGAGTTGAGAGAAGTCGATTCCGCTGAAGTAGGGGTGCTTCTACGCGTCACGCTCCGACGACACGATCACCAGGACTTGCGCGCTCGTAAGCCGCTGTGCTGGATCGTGCTGCAGCAGCCCTCGCAGCAGGTCCTACGCATTACAGGGAATGATTCACACGTACTTGCGTCTCCTCGCTCAGATACGACGGGAAGCTCATGGCGTTGACGTCGAACCGCTCGATGGCGTCGACCACGCGCACTCTACAGTGAAGCAGAACCGCCACGACAACTCGTCCTCTCCGTCGAACAGAAAGCTCCCCGTAAGAAGGAGGTACAGCGTGCACCCCAGCGCCCACATATCCACGGAGGGCGAAATGACCGTCCCGTGAGCCGCCTGCACATGACACGGTGAAAACAACACTACCTCGGGGGCGAGATACTGCAGCGTGCCGTACACCTTCCGCTTGCCCCCCGCAGGCAGTTGCTCTCCTTCGCGCGCAACGGATCCGAAGTCCGAGAGAAGAAGATGTCCACTCTCGCTGATCAGGATGTTCTCCGGCTTGAGATCACGGTGGATGAGGTGGACCGTGTTGTGCAGGTAGTCGATGGCGGACGCGATCTAGTCGTCATAGCACTGAACGCGAATGAAACCTCCGCCATGTAGAAACGGACGAGAGAAGGATCGAAGCCTCTTCCCGGCAGTCGGATGGCCCTTCAGGTAATACGATTCGAAGACACGCACTTCTCCAGATCCCAAAGCGTTCCGTAGCGACACAGCTCCATTACGTAATACAGGTTGTTCGGATCCTACGATCAACCATGCCCATACGTGCGCTACTTGAAAGGAATACACGAGACGGATGATAAACGGATGGTTCATAACGGCCAGCGCATTTCTCTCCGCCATGGCTTCCTTGACGTATCCCTCCTATCACGTGAGCAAATCCGTCCTGAGGTACGCGTTGGATGAAGGATTTGTTAACAGCCTTGATGGCGAAGTACTTGCTCGTATCTTTCATTCGAGCAATCATTACCTAAACAATATCGACAGTGGATATGAGTGACCTTCGAGAACGCTCCGCGTCCAATCACGTCTCCCACAGCAAAGGAATGCAAGCCGAGCTTCTAGTCGTAACGGAATCCTCTACACGAGAGCATACGATTTGCAGCTGCTCCACTTGCTCTTCCATCGCGTCAATATCTGATAAGAAAATGAATGATCACGACAAATTGAAACCCACAGGAGTTACTTTGCCAGAAATCTGAACTATTTCTATGTCCCGCGGTGATCCAACTTTAACACTAATTATCTTCCTTATGAAGAATTGTTGCAACAAACGACTGTCACCATTGTTTTGCATTCCCCTTGGAACACGGAACCCCGTAGTCAGATAGATCAAATAGCGATGTGGGGGGACCCCAACTATTCCACCCCCAACACTCGCCCTCGACCCCACCCCCGCGGTTATTCCGACCGTTTCGCTCGTACCCAGCTCGCTCGCTCCCCGCGCTCCGCAGCCCCAGCTTATCAGTTGAAGCTCTTAAGAACTGCTCTTGTGGTATTACAAGAAGATCCTCACTCACACGAGATCTTGGATCCTTGCAACCACAAGCGCTCTTAAGAGCTCCTCCTGAATCACTCTCAAGCTTGCCTATTCATTAGAACACGCATAAAGCACTTACGTGAGCATCTTCAAGGATCCCACAACTCATGGCTCTCCGTCCCCTCGGCACGCCTAATGCATTACTTCCCTCATTCCAGCTCTCACTCAGACCCTCAGTATGGACTTCCTATGCATCACGCACAATCCTTACTCCAAGCAGTAAACACAACAGTCAGGGTTAGGATCACTACAGAACGTGAGCTCACATCCTCTTCCACTTACCACATCTTGCTCTACATCGTTAACCATTCAGACACCTCATCACTCCACGTACTTAGAGTACTCACCCTTTTCCTTCACTCCTAGGGAGGCCAGTCCTGGATGGCTCGCAGAAGGCATGATTCACCACACTTCTCCTCCTCGGACCAAACATGTGCGGAATCACCCCTAGAACCCATTACGCCCGTTCATTTCTCGTACCTCATACCACCATTCTGACACCAGATTCTTTGCGCTCCTGTTCACTACCTATCACCATGGGCATATGTCTTCACCTCATAGAACGCGCATTTGAAGCCAAATCAAGCAGTAAACCTTTTTCTGTGTGAATGGAGAGTGAATGGTGGAACGGAGAAATGGTGCACGGCAGAATCGGATCCAGGGATTGTACCTCTTCATTTACTAGACATCACTCTATCGTGGATGAATGTCGGTTTCTTATGTGGATCGAGCACACCTCGTGTTGAGTGTTCAAGAGACTATTCATGGATATCATATCGGAGATTGAGGACATCATTGAACAGTCAAGACAGGCTCGGATCAGAGATCGAGAGAGGGTGAAAGAGCTGTATTCGTCGATTCCCTCCAGTAGAATGAAGACAAGAGATCTCGGTTGTAGTTGCCTGTAGCGCTGTTCACCTGTAGTGGCTGTTTCTTTCTTTTTCTGTGAAGACCAGCTGTTTGGGGACATGTTGAAGTGCCTTTTGGGTGTGGTTCGATGCATCCGAGATGGGGATGCTAAACCAGAGGATGCTAGCATGGACCCTGTGGTAAACATCAAGATGCTGCTGTCAAAATCACTCTTTTACCAGTTGTGTACTGTTAGCCGCATCCCATTACTCATAGTTGTTAACTGCGAACAGGTGAAACCGGACTGTAGCAAGGCTTTTGAAAAATACACTCATGAGGACTGCCAGGGTGGGGTGTCACACTGGCTTACAGTATGCTCTCCATAATCTGTATGCAATGGAACTAAGCGTGTTTGATCTCTAGAAGATGGATGGTCCCTATGTTGGTATTGTCGGTAGTGATGTTGGTATCTACGAAACTTATTCATATGATGGTTCATTTTATGATCTATTCAGCGAGGGACTGTATCAAATTCGATAACGACTGAGTTCTTCATAATGTGTCACCTAGTGTGGTAAAACTAACCCTCATAAGGCGAAGAAGGATACTAGTGAGTATCTGAAGAATCAGGCAGCATCACGCCTTGTTCATTACTAATGCTCACTCTATGAGTAAGCACGGGTGTAGATCTATCGAAGAGCAAATCCTTCAGATGGGAAGTAGTGGCTTGTTATTGGATTACTGTTGGTGATGTGCCTTCATTGTCAATGTGTTGTTTATCAGAACATTGATGAGATTGGAGTTCATATTGTTAATGGCGCCGCCGTTCTGAGTGCTCCTAATGAGACTGTTGAGGGGGAGATCCTGCCTGAAGTGATGGCTTTGCGCTATGAGGAAGAGGAGGTGCTGAACGACTCTCCTTTGACTACGATCCGACTAGAGAATAGTATCTACATGAGTAGCAACGAGAGTGATGATTGTCCGTTTGGTTTTGCGGCGCACGTATTGGATGAGGAAGGTGATGCACCGAAAAGGAGAAGAGATTAAGAGTGATCTGTTTGTTGAACAGTCTCTATATGATACGTCTTCGCCAGATGCTTGCGGCGATGATCTCCTCGTTCCCTTCCTCTTCAGTTTGTTGTCTTTGATTGTCTCAATCTTCTTGACCCACTTCTTCGATGGTCTCAGCGTGACTTGCGTGACATCTACCACTGTCTCATGCATGTCGCGCATACACCACCGCAATAGACGTCCTCATGGATGAGAGCGAAGAGATAGTCGTCGACAATCAGTCGATGCAGGGATATGAGAACAGGCTTCTTGTTGGATGATCGCAAGCCCTTGAGGTTGAAGGACGAAGATGTGGTCAAATGGTTCAGGCACCAAACGCTTGCTTACTTCAAAACTAATTGCTTGGACGCAGATCATTCCTTTCATGGAACAAGTAGTATTGCCAAGTGCTTGACCAATGACGACAATTGCACCATACCACGATACACGTTCTCCATCAATCTCCATAACCTCTCAACTCATTGTATTGTTAACAAAAACGGAAGGAAAGCCGCCGGTTCCTGTATTTCATGAACATGCGAAACATCACTCTTCTCTGAAAGGAATGTTACAGTGCAGAGGAGCCTGTATAGTATCCGCTGCTTGTCACGGTGAAACACAACGGTGCCGCATCGTGATCATTGGAGGGATTCGCTTATTCTTCACTAAACGAATGTGCATGCTGTCTTTGTTACACTCACACGCGAAACACAGCATCTTGAGAATGGTGATTAGCAGGCATGGATGTGGATTGAACAGAATAACTGCTATTCACTCCCTCAAATGGACGAAATGTGCTACTCAGTCCGACCAAAAGTACCGGGATCGCTCATGTAGAGCATCATGATGGAGACTAAAGGATTAGCTACGATATGAATAGATAATCTAAACTATCATTGTATTGTGTTAGGCGCCTTCATGATTGGACAATTCGTTCACTACACATCAGACAGCTAACCTTTCTATGGGACGGAATTCCGCTCTCAATGCTATTTAACAGAAGCAGGCAAAGAACTGGAAAGAGGCTGTCGTTTCTTGGTCAACACCACGCAGGTGTGTAGGACAGTATTGAGGGCATTGATTAGACTTCTGTCTTCTATAGCATTGGATACTGACGTTCTGGTCTCTGCCCATGACATGGAATTCAGGAGACATGAAACAGTGAGGATGCAAGACCGTGCTTGTGCAACTACATACTGCTACAAGAGTGTTGCTCACAAAAAGAAGGTCACCGGTTGATGCGCCATGTGTGATGGTGAACATGGGAACAAGTGAATAGTTGTAGTTTGTTCCCCATCTTGGGTGATGGAGTGTAGCAGGACCATTTGGGGAAACGACACCAATGAGTGAGATCAAAGAAACAGAGTGCAGCTATCGATGAAAATGAATGGCTACGAAACAGAGCTGTGAACTGCTCATCAATGCGTTCACTCTGGAGGGCACCTCGAGACCCGATTCACACATGTGCTCGACATCAGTCAACTGTCTTCCCACAACACCACTCTTGTAGAGCGCACACTGCCTATAACAGCTGGCAAAGAGTATAGTCAAGGAACAAGACCATCTCAGATCCCAGTGTCCCCTCATCGCGCAGATATACAGCAAAACCCAATCTACTCTTAGCGACACAACGATGGAGATCATAAATTCGATTGCCCACACACATGATCATCACAGCACAGTTCAACTCCATACAGGATGCATGTGTCTAGCATGTACACCACCCCGTGACTGCAGCGATCGTATAAATGGAACTCATTCAGAATGATCACTGCTACGCACATAATCGCGTCGAAGCAACACTCCATATTCATCGTACTCCACTAACGACCCGTGTTCTACGCGATGGAGAACAGCAGATACGTTGTTCAAGCAAATCACAATTCAATCGCCACAGAAGCAGTTCCCCATGGGAATGGAGTAGTACAGAATGCAGAGCTCGGTGTGGCGATGGCATAACGGTTCTGGAAACAGCGAAACACGATGATCAACATCGAGATGATCATATGCGTCCCTCCAAGACCACCTCACGCATATGATAAGCAACCAGTATGATCCATACATTCGCTCATAGAGTTGTTCGATAGCAGCCGTATCCAGGAAGATTGCACTTATCTCAGCCGCTCTTTCATCTAGACAGAATACGACTAGCTACTCGAAGTTCCAATGTTAAGCCTTAAAGCATATGTGACTTATCTTAGAAGGATCCGTTGTCAATCGACATTACAGCATGACGGACGAACATGGAAGAAAGTCCCTTACTGTAGCAGTTCTGCGTGCATTCCAATTACGCTGATTATGCTCAAAAGGATGTAGATACATTATGGGTTCTATCACTCCAACCGAAGATGCTACTAGGAATAACTCATCCATAGTACACTATACCCGAGCGAGACTACACAATGAAGAGGGGCAACAACCCAAATGCGGTGCAAATCGGCAATTCACTTGTCTTTGGGTCACGACAGAGGATTTGCACTCATACAGTATTACGCGCACATGGTAATGTCGAATTGAGGTATATTGAAGCAGAAGACGCATCTGATTTCGGACGCGAATGATGACAGAATAGGCGGCAAGGAACACTCTTGCGCGATGCGCTGTAGTATCATGAACATGACTGATGACTTCAAGTAGCGTAGTGTTGACATGATGAGAATGATGATGCTCGGACGACTATGTTGAACACACAAGGATAGAGATACATCACTATATATCTTCCATATGAAATTTCAGATTCATATATGTAGAATTGAATGAGATAATGGGAAATTGGCTCTATAGATTTCCTTAATAATGATAAGTTCCTTTGATTTTCCTTTAGGGTGTATTCAGAATAACCGAAATTGGCGGTGCTTTTGGAATCCCTCTTCCGAGTGACTTGGCTCGCAAAGATTCCATAGTGGATGCAATAGATACGATGGGTTCGTCGTGCTCGAGAGCTTGCACTTCGTGGAAAGAGCGGAACTGCAGGAGATGTCTCCTCGTTGGTTTGGACAGTGCGGGAAAGACAAGTCTCCTCTCGGTTTTCATTTTACTGTGTAGCTTTGATGAATACGTTGTGCCACAATGGAAAGGAAGATACGGTGCCCACCGTCGGTTTTAACATAGAGACCGTGAAAGTGAAGAAGCTCTCTTTGGATTTATGGGCACGGCGATGGCAAAATGGATTATGAATAGGACGTGGGCGGACAAGAATCGTTCCGTCCGATGTGGCGACATTACTACACGGGAACAAACGTATCCGGCTGTTTGCTGTTGTTTCCAATAGGCGGTGGTGTTCGTCGTCGATGCCGCGGATCGCGACCGAATAGAGCAGGTGAAGGTGGAGATGGAGCACATGGCGGTGAACGACCAGCTCATAGTATGCTAGATCGGGAGTGCTGATGGGTAGAATACCACGTGGCTAGTGCTAGCGAACAAGCAGGACTTACCGAATGCACTTCGTTCCTCTGAAATCGAAGCTGCGTTGGACTTAAAGAGGTGAGAACGGGGACTGGAAGTGAACCCTAGTGTGTTGAAGGACCACACGTATAAGGTGGTGGAAACAGTTGCAAAGAAGGACATTGGCGTGACCGATGCTTTTGCCTGGTTAGCTAAACAGTTGAAACAATACGTCTGTTTGATATATTACATGCTTGACTGCTTCTTGGCACACGCAGGACAGAGACAAACGCCATCTACGGATCATCACCTCCGCCAATCCCGACACATAACATATTGGGAAATCATGCGCGAGATCACAAGGGAAAAGGACCTGGAGCACGAAGAGCATATCCAATACGCACTCTTCTGACACCCGATGGACACGCTGTCCGGTGACGATGTGAGGTTCCGAGCATAGTCCCAGTGCGGAACAATGGAGGGGAAGCGCGACGACACCGAAACGAAGGAAGGCACTCCACACACAGGACAGCCGCGATGATTCACCGTACGATGGCGAATGGAATCGTTCCACGAGTGTCCATGAGCGCACTTCCACCAGACGAGTTTGCGCGATGTCGCGATCATGTCTTTGGGAGACAACGAGCCGTTCTTTTCCACATCCCATTCTCCAGCGATTTCCGGGTAATTGTTCAGCAGACTGTTCGTTTCGGAGGCACGGACTCCCGCACAGAAAGGGCAACCTACACTTAAGAGCACTGCCAACCACTACGAAGCATCGAGTCCGTTCGACGATTCGGCGATGCCTGGAAGACGTGGTCCTTTCCACACTTGCATTTCCACCAATAGGGGTGTGTAGAACCCAAGGACACGAGATCGGGCTCAAGGCCCTGGTTCCTCTCCTTGTCCCATTCTTCAGCCAGTAATGGGTAGTTCGATGCGATGCAATTCGTTTCCGAAATCCTTCCTCCACTGCAAAAGGGGCAGATAGCTAGCAATCAGCAATTCTGATATTATGTACAAGAGTTGTGATAGCGATCAAACCGCTTTATCATATCGACAACCCGCATACTCCACTCGTGATCGGGACCATTCGGACACTTCCATACCAGTGTCCGGTAAGGAGACACTTCACCGCTGATCGTCGCTGTGGTGTTCAGTGGAATTGCCAGCTTATACAGGGCAGGGTACGCCTCCTTTAGCCTCACATTCCCCATTTGAGCTGCCTTTGTTAGGTGCCTCCTCAAAGGAGCGCACCGTTGGAAGAGAATCGACATGGGAGGGAATGAATGGTTGACGGTAAGAAGAGTGGATAGTATTACCGGGCTGTGTGTGATTGTTGCTCTCGAATTTCGAGATGAATTGGGTCATATTCGATGAGAGGGTTAGTTCTTCAACAAGAACAGTACGAAATGGATGTGCAGCTCATACAGGGTGTGTAGTGAGGAGTGGAACACCCCACCCTTCCAAACCTAACACTTCGCATTCCGCCTCACAACCACTCCAGATGGTAGGTCCTATCGTGTGAAAGAAAATGGGGAAAGAGATAGTCTCGTTAGTGTCGTCGTTACCCTGAGAAACGCTTGTGTCTTCCACGCCTAACACCGATAATTCCGGGAAATTTCCCGCACGAATAACCCGGATTCGATTCCACTCCTTTATTATTCACTGTTATGTTTCAATAAT
>ERZ1106923.490-NODE-490-length-14193-cov-18.210709_pt1 | contig 14193 bp, 21 predicted proteins | sample MGYA00403657_ERZ1106923 | MGnify/ENA primary metagenome ERZ1106923 (study PRJEB35170, sample SAMEA104062425) | human gut metagenome | biome: human gut; feature: human-associated habitat; material: faeces | place: Denmark | collected 2012-06-19 ...
TCCGTGCTCGGTGAGAAGTGCATTGTATGTTTATGTGGGGTGTTTGTTGGAAAGGCGTTGTGATTGTTCACATAATCCTTCCTATCGTTTCGTTGTGATTACCATGGAACCGTCCTACTACTATGGTACCCAGGAGGAGAGAGAAGAAGGGTTTGGGGAGAATGGCGTGCGTGACCGATAGATGGGATTACTTGGCACTAGACAAGACGTCAACGGATTTGATTCGAGTGAGGCGAGTAATACGGGACGAAAACGATGTGGGAGTGGAGAACGAGCCGTTGTGGATGATTGAGTGCGATTCTGATTACATTCTGAGATGTGACACTTTTGCGGGGAGATGGGATGAGATTTGGGTATTGTGTTGGTCGTCTGAGTGAATAGTAGTCCGTGACGGAGTACTGTTGTTGCGGAACGATTGCAACGTATTTGGGGAACGGAAATCGGTTGAGCGAAGATGAGTTGAGAGATGTGGTGAGCTGCTGCTTGTTGGGGCTGAGATACCTTGATGGGACGGAGGGCGTTCCTGGAGTAATTCATGGAGAGGATGGATGAATCGTAGAACACGGGCCAGCAGAATCTGCTCATTTCGGAGAGCGGTTTAGTGAAGCTGGGCGACTCCGAGCTGGACGTATGGGCAGATCACTCCTATTCGAAGCGACAACGCGTATGCAGTTCTCCCGTGTACATGGCGCCCGAAGTGTATGAAGGTCAGGGCTGTTTGAAGAGCGCTGTGTGGTCGTTGGGGATCAGCATCATTGAGATGGCTGAAGCGAGGAATCCGTTTGCTGGGCGTAGTGAAGAAGACATGAGGAGCGGTCAGCCGCCTTGTCTTTCTTCGTCAGAGTGGTCAAGTGATTTGACTGACTTTGTGAAGAAGTGTTTGGTGAAGGACGTGAATGAGCGAGCGTGTGTGGAGGAGTTGTTGGTGGTGAGTGTTTCGGTGATGCGTTGAGAGTAGCACCCGTTCGTGAAGGAGGCGGTGGAGCGAATCGAGAAAGAAAAGACATCTTCGTTCATTCAACAGATCCAGCGCAAGTGTTTTCCGTTCCCGTCGAAGCGTATTGTGGACTCTCATCACCACTGCTTCAAGTTTGAGTATGAGAAGAGTCGCAGCCAGTTCCGGGTCGTGAAGGGCGTGTCAAGGGTGAATGACAATTTCGTTGTTTGTCTCAGCCGAAAGGAGCTGGTGGTGGTGGACGTGGAGAAGAAGGCGTTGGTGAACGTGAACCAGGTGGATTTGAGAAGAGTGAAGCACAATGAAACACTTGACTTGAGTGTGAACGGAGAGCGTTGGGAAGGGGATGTGTTGAACGGCAAACCGTATGGCTGGGGCGTGTTGTACGACAAGAACAACCGGAGAGCGTACGAGGGGTTTCGGATGGGCGAGAGGAGTGTGTGTTACGGCACCAGTTACTACGCAGATGTCTTAAGGGTTGAGTACGAGGGCGAGTGGTTCGGTGGAGAGCGCTGGGGACGCGGCGTTCAGTACGACCGGAATGGTGACGTTGTGTTTGAAGGGGAGTGGCTGGACAACAGACCGCTGAGTCAAAGAGTTGGGATCACCCCGACGAATGCTGTTCTGCACAACCGTATTGAAGAGTTGGTTGTGAGCGACGGGTGTTGCAACGGAGAGGAGTGGATTACTTTGGACCTGCGTGTGGTTCCTTCGATCAAGTCACTGACGGTGGGCAACGATTGCTTCATGACTACCAGTGAAGTGGAGATTGTGGGGCTGAAGGCGTTGGAGCGTGTGATGATTGGGGCTAACTGCTTCTGCAAGCAGGTGGGTTGGTGGTACAAGCCACATCGTTACTTCCATTTGAAGAACTGTCCGAAGTTGAAGGAGTTGAAGATCGGTGCCAATTCCTTCCTCTTGTATGATGAGTGTGTGATTGAGAACGTGGACGCGTTGGAGGTGATTGAGATGGGCGAGTTGAACGAGAAGAGTAGTGTGTTCGTCAAGGCTCGATCATTGGAGCTGAGGAGTGTTTGACTGTTGTGATGATGATGATCAGATTTGCTTTCTCTCAAAACACTGAAGTGTGGTGGAAGCGCATTTGGAGCCTGTTCTCGTGTTGTGTTTGAGAGTGGTTGTTGAGTCTGCGAGTGACTGAATAGACTTGTTTGCATTGACTTCCATCCAACTGGGTCAGGCAGCATTCCAGTTCAGTGGAAGATCTGACTCACTGATCATGCGAAGTGCTTTCAAGATGATGGGTTGATAGAGTAGACCTGCCCAGACTCACCACCCTCACAAGTGCCGGTTCTTCCTTCCTGTCTCCGAATTCTGTCACTCTTGAGAGTGATTCACACGACCCGTGCAATGAGGCGTAGGCATGCCCAATCTCACGAATGTGAGTCTTCCCGATGCGTTCTTCGATAGTTGGGTGTTCCACTTCTCAGGTTCGTATTGTGTACGCGAAGCGAAGAATAGACATCGGCGCCTTGCAGGACCATCCAAACCTCCCGCTTCCCCTGCCAGGGGCGAATGCGCTGAATCTTGCCAGTCTTGTGTCGCTGGATGCCACGGTGTCGCAGATCCTTGTGGACAGCTGTGTGAGTGATCGTGATCTGACGGTGCTGGACTTGACGCGATTCTCGCAGTTGCGGCGACTGGTGATCGGCGACAACTGCTTTCAGTTCGTGAAGGAGTTGAGGTTGATCGGGTTTCAGGAGCTGGTGAGTGTGAAGATTGGGTGCCAGTGCTTTGCGACGAGCACTTACTATATGAATGGGGATTCGAGGTGTGATTTCTACTTGAAGAACTGTCCGAAGCTGCAGTATTTGACTATCGATGGATTCTCTTTTGCCAATGCTTCTGTGTTTGAGATTGAGAATGTGGATGCGTTGGTGGAGATTGATATGGGCGACGTGGATGAAGAGAGTATCAACTTCCAAGATGCTTCGCTGCTGTTGAAGAGTGCTTGAGTGTGGGGGTCATTAGGGTTAGATTTGCCTTCTCTCCGACGCCTCGTCTTTGGCAAAGGAGCGTTCTCGCGTTGTGAGTGTGCTGTGTTTGAGAGTGATTGATCGTCGTGTGAGTGATTGAATAGACTTGCCCGAACTACGATGCATCGAGATGGGTGACGGCTCTTTCCTTCTTGAAGATATATGTGGTCGCTCGACATTGACAATGCGAAGTTGTGACTTGATGGTGAATTGATTGACAAGACCTACCCAAACTACACACGCTTACGGCATATACTGAAAAGGATTCATACAGAGAGGATAGATTCACGTTCCATTCTCCTTATCACATCACTCTTGAAAGTGATTCCAATTGCCTGTACAGTGAGGTGTAGATATGCCTAATCTCACCGATGTGACTCTTCCAAAGAATCCATTTCGTGGTAGGAATAAAGTCATCATTAGAGGAGGTAGTGACTCCATTCCTCCTTCATGTGTAGACATTGGGGATCTTCAACGGTTCTTCCGTAGAGTATGAGTTGTTTGTGCTATACACTCACGTTGATTATCATTCAAGTACTGTGGAAGACAATCCGCGTCACTTGACAAACAGAATATCCATAGAGAATGTGAGCAACAAACAAATCCATAACAGGGAATCATATTCTGTCAGGGAGACTCGACTATCAATATGGATGTCGAGCCCTTGATGAACGTCCTGGAGCGTTCTTACCAGGAGTACTCCGCTCCTGAGACAGATTACTTCAGGGAATATGGAAAGGGAGTGTTTCCCATCCCGAAGGAGAGAGTGGAGGAGATATTATCCCCGAGACTGGAACTGTTTCGCATGAAGCTCTCTCGTCTGCGGCAGCTCTTCAACGACTCCTTCCTTAACGACCCTTTTGAGGTAGTAGGAAACAAGAGAGTACAGGGTTTCATTAGAAGCCTTGAGCCGGAGCTCTCACAGTTCATTATGATAGGAACTACTAGGAAAGGCAGACGCTCATCAATCGAGCCAAGTCGCAGGCGCTGCTTTATACGAAGGAGAGAAGAATGCGCATTGGGACTAGAATCACTTAGGATAGGAAAGAAAAGGGAGGAAGTCACCCAGAAGGAGAGTAACGCTCGTTATCCATCTTCGTAGCTCGTAAATAGATTGAAATGGAATTATGGCAAGCGCATATTCCAAAGTGAACAATCTTTTGAAGAGTTGTGTCTTTTGTGTATTCCGTGCAACCAATCAGAATCAAGCACGCTTCTTCTTCAACTCCACTCTGAAGAATGAAGCAAAACCGTTCCATTACCCGAAATACATAGACAGAAGAGTCAGCAGAACACAATCCCAGAAAACCGCCTTCATTCATCCAAACACTTTCCTTCTCATTTCTTATACTCCAAGCACTACAGTAACTCCATCCTTGCTTTCCCACAAACAATCCCGCATCGATTCTCATGGAACCCCCCATCTCCCTTCAAGCGCAAATAGACGAGGACGTGAATCAGTTGCGAGAATTGAAGAGCAAACTGAGGACATCCGTCGCGAGAGAAGAATTGGAGAAGTGTATTCAGGGTCGTGTCATATCCATTTCCTATAACCCAAAGCGATCACTCAAAGAAGTCATTCTCAAGAGAATCCTGTCAATGAGACTCCGCTTGTGAAACGAGTCGTCGAAATACTCCTGCAGAATCGTTTCCACTTCTTCATTACAATCACTCTGTAGGATTCAGATTCTGTGGTAGAGTGGGTGAACATGCCACAAATGACCCCAATCTTCTCACAGAAATGCTAATAAAGGAAAAAAGAAAGATTACCTTCATGTCAAACGAACAGTTCCGGTCAATTCGTGTTCTGTGCTCGTTTCCGTATTCACCTCTAGCTATCTGTACAAAACGGATCTCTGTTGGTAGAATCCGGTGACAATTCCTGTCTTCTTTCAGAGGATACAGGAGATGTGGAGGCACAGCTTCAGCCGTTCATTGCAAGTGTGCAAAATCGTCGTCCTTATCCAAATGAAGCCAATCCCACACCCAACCAAGGATCCTTGTCATCACTTCGCGTGCCTTCCAGGACATCTCCTTTTGATGCAGATCGCATTCCAGGAATGGGTCCTGGAGAGGGAGGGAGGTGATTATCCAGAGTGCTCGTAATCAGTAGTCTTCTTGGTCCGCACTCCTTTCACCCCCATGGTTACTTTGACGAGAATGGAAATCGCATAGACGGAACGTACATTCCTGACGGAGCTCGTTTTGACCCCTATGGTCCGAGTGGTGATGGTGATGTTGAGTCAGTTGTAGGTTACACAAAGCCGAGGTTACCCCCTGGATTTCCCGCGCCTAAGAAGCCTCAGAACCCTGCCGTTCCACCGTTATCACGACCCAACCCTGATCATCTCCCCATGCCGGGTTTTTATGACTTGTATTACGTTGTTTGGAGCAAACACGAGAGACAGAGGAAAACAACAAGGATACCTTGAAGCTGTCTAAACCAATCTAGATCATTACTCAGATGTTGACGGAGCGATGGGTTCCGAGCAATCAGAAGGATGAGCAGACTCACCAGCAACCTCGGGCTCTTCGGCAGGTTGTGCAGGTGACTCCTCCTTGGCATCTCCATCACACGCTGGAGGCTCAACAGTTTCCGTTGGCTCATCAGCCGTCACACTCTCATCGGGCAGAGAAGCATTAGCGGACTCCGTCACACTCTCATCGGGCAGAGAGGGCTGAGCAGGCTCTGTCACACTCTCATCGGGCAGAGAGGGCTGAGCAGGCTCCGTCACCTCCTTGTTCTCCGTCGGTGGAAGAGGAGCAGGATGCGTTGGCTCGCACGATGAAACTCCCTTCGCATCCTCCTTGCTCTCCTCAGCGACATGAACCTCCTCGTGCTTCTTCGGCAGTGGCGGCAATGGAGGCAGTGCGCGCGCATGATGGACGGGTTTGGAAGGCAGTGGTGGCGGCGCGGTTTTCACGGGCTTGTGAGCAGGTGGAGGAGGCAGTGCAGGCTTCACCGGCTTGGGCGGCGCAGTCGGCTTCGCCACGGGTTTTGCTGGAGGAGGAGGGAGAGGTTTTGAGTGCTTCGGAGGCAGTTTCGGAAGCGGTTTTGGAGGAAGTGCCTTCGGTTTGGGGTGATCCCACGCATTTGAAGGGAGCTTGGTCGGGAACCGTTCTTCCGCGGGAACGGAGAGATTCGGGTCGGAAGGTTCTCGAATGAGCTCGGGCTTGGAGGCAGCCGGGAGAGGAGGTGGAGGGGCAACCATCGTGGGCTCGTCCGTGAAGTCGGGCTTGGAGGCGGAAGGAAGAGGCGGTGGCGGAGGAGCAGTCGTGGGTTCATTCAGTTCGGGTTTCGCAGCGGATGGGAGTGGTGGCGGAGGTGCGGTGGCAGTGGGTTCGTCCGTGAAGTCGGGCTTCGCAGCGGAAGGGAGGGGCGGAGGAGGCGCGACGGACGTCGGCTCATTCAGTTCGGGTTTTGCCGCAGCAGGAAGAGGGGGAGCGGCACAAGCCGGTTCATCCAATTCGGGTTCCGTAGGAGGCAGAGGCGCGGCACTCGTCGGCTCATCCAATTCCGACTTCACCGTAACAGGAGGTGGTGGAGGAGCAGCCGTCGGCTCACTCAACTCCGACTTCACAGGAGGCAGAGGCGCGACACTCGTCGGCTCATCCAACTCTGGTTTCACTTGACTCTCATCCACCTCCGCTTTCACTTCACTCTCATCCACCTCCATCTTCGATGCAGGCGGAAGAGGCGCAACACCCATCGGCTCTGCGAATGAATCCGGACTCTCATCCACCTCCATCTTCGCAACAGGCGGAGGAGGCGCTGCCATGGAAGGAGGGAGAATGGACATGTCGAACTCCTCTTCCTCTGGCTTTGACGGTGCATCATTGGAGAGAGATGAAACGGTGACACAGAGATGAATCTGACCAACGATGGAATAGGGAGAATCAGGAGAAACGGTGGTCAAACTGAACCAGCAATCCTCACTAATTCCGAGAGTTAGCGAGTCAATAGGTAATTCTGTCTTAGCAAAGAGATCTTTCGATGATTCACTTTCGATGTAACTACGCATGATCTAGGGTCCAAAATCATGTACACAGCAATATCAATATCACACTTTGGGACGATCAACTCCAGCTCTTCATTCCAGGCTTTCCGTTACGCAAAACACTCACTCATACCCATTTCGATCGCACTTCCAGCGCTCCTCTTCGTTTCGAGCGTTTGGGAGCCAACCGTCACGGAGCAAACAAAACCGAGTGGATTCGACTGCTCCGGGATAATGAAGTCCCGTCCGTCGAGGACCTTTATACAGTAGCGAAGCGATTGCTCATCTAGCCCGTTAGGAACCAGGGAGCGCGATCTTACGTGTGTCGTCAGGATGACTTGCATGTAGAGGAATGGCGGTATCGGCGGGTTGATCCATCGAGCAGAGAGGAGAATATGAAACACGAAGTGAAAAGAGAGGCGTTTTCCGTCACGATGGGGATTCGCTCCCATTTTTGGCAAAACGCAGTCGTTCAAAAACCACTCGATCCAAAGGGACTGTCCATAGGATGTTCAGAAAGTAGGTCGACAATGCGAAGAGAAGCGTTTTTACGCTATAGGAAGAACAAGTCGTATAGTGACCAGACCGTGTACTATGATTCTGATGCCATATATCGCAATCAGTCCATTTACGGAGGGACGAATCTATATCAGCAGCAGGGGACGTATGTGCCTCCTTCTCTCGATTCGGCTCCTGTGGCTTCGGGATCGTATTGCCATTTTCCCATTCGGTTAACACGTAGAACCTATCAGCCGCCGAGTTATCCGGTGCAGGAAGAGCAGCCGTCTGTTGGATATCGCCCTCCTCTCTTTCCCGGATCCTCGGAGTTGGCCGAAGTGGCCCCCGAGCCGGTCGAAGAAGAGCCGAAGAAAGTATCTGTAAGGATGGTAGTTGCCTGCTGATTTCGCGTAGAGAAGCGTCGTGTTGAAGAAGTCCCTGACGAACATGGCGACCTCCTTGCGCAAGATCCAGGACCGAGCCAGACGCTCGGCGAGAGCAACCGCAGAGACGGAAGAGGAGCGAAGCATAAAGGCGCTGTTTTCGGAGCGAATTGTGAAAGGGCGTCCCGACCTATTTGTGGCGTCCACTCCGGTGCCCAGCACTCCCTCTTCTGAAACATCTCCGATGGGCGTTCTTCAGGAGAACGTTTCTGGCTTCGTACTTGTGTCTCCATTGATTCACACGCAGTTCAGCCAGTTTACCAAGCCCAAGGCACCCACGTCAGAAGAATCGGGTCCATGGGCGGAGCGCCAGCACGACTTCAACAAGCGATTTGGCCGCAACGACGCGCTGTGAGCGAGCACCTCCGCCGTGATCCGTAGCTACCTGCGCAACGCGCTGAGCCACTTCTGCAGCGAGACGAAGACGATGTACAGTCATTTGGCGCCGTCGTCATACGAGCGAACGCCCCCGGCGTCTCCGTAGGCGTGCGTAGGTTGTCTGACGACCAGGAAGGGAGAGGAGGTGTTGGTGGCGCCGACTCCCGCCTCGAACCCGAGCACGCCGAACACGGAGGCGATTCAGCAGAGAGCGAGCCAGCAGCGCATCGAGGACCGCATTCACTCCTTCACAGACGCGCTGATGGCGGAGATCCGGAAGCACAAGGCGTGGAAGAATGCGAGCGAAGAGGTGTTGCGAAGTGGGAGCGGCGAAGACGGTTGACAAGTAGACACGCGTGATTGCGTGGAGAAGCTCATCTTGGAGGATCTTCGCGATTACACGCTGGGAGCGGTGAGGGAGGAGATGAAGAAGGAGGATACAGAGTTGGAGGCGAAGATGGCGGATTTGCAATTCCTGACGATGGCGAATCTGGACGTCTCCGAAGTGTGCCAGAAGAACGAGGAGGTGATGAACAAGGTGAAGGAGCAGTTGCAGCAGATACAGAACGTGTTCTCTCCCGCGGAAAAGGTAGTCTGTGTTGTGTGGCCGTCAGTCGCTAGTTGGAGTGCATTATCGAGTCCAACCGAACCTTGGGAGCCCTGCTGCAGAGCGGGGACAAGACAGGAAATGATGCGGGTGCTGATGATTTCCTTCCTGCGTTCATTTACATCGTCCTCAAGTCGGAGATCCCCAAGCTTCCGTCTACGGTGGAGTACATTTCCAGATTCCGTCACCCGGACGAGTTGCTTTCTGAGGGCGGCTATTGCCTGACAAACCTGAGCGGTGCTGTGTCGTTCCTCCAGAACTGCGGCGGGTGCGACTTTGACATCGATCCCGACGAGTTCGAGCGCCAGTTCCACAAACAGAGTTCGGCTCCTGTAGTGGAAGAGGATGAAGAGGACTTGCTCTGTTTCTAGTGTATCATGATACTCTGTGTTTGTTTGGAGCGTTCTATTCAAAGCAGTGTGAGCTCGCAGGAGGGATGGGATATATCGAGAAGGAGAAGGGAACCAAGCAGAAAAGGGAGAGGAAGGGGGTAATCAAGGAATGCATAGAATAATATACCCGTTTCATGATTATGAAATCCTACCCCAGGATCGATTCTGTCCTTTCTTAGAAATCGGTAATACTCTCCCTATTAACCAGAATCATGCGTGCTGAAAAGAAGGAAATGACCCCCGTTATTCGTGAGTACACGATCAACCTCAACAAGGCCTGCCATAAGGTGTAAGTGTCTGTGCTGCGTGTTATGGTGCGACGTGTGTCCAATCGCCTTGACTCGAGTCCCCAAACTAATTGCGTATAGTGCTTTCAAGAGAAGAGCTCCTCGTTGCATGGACGTGATTCGCAAGTTCGCCCAGAAGGCCATGTGCACCGAAGACGTTAGAATTGACCCCACCGTCAACCAGTACGTCTGGAGCAAGGGTATTCACAACGTGCCTACCCGCATCAGAATCCAGCTTGATCGTCAGGTGAACAACGAAGACGAGGAGGAGAAGAAGGTGGGGGTTCGGCGTTGGAGTCATTCGTAGTTCTTTACCCTTGTGAAGGTTGTTGATGTGGACTCTTTCCATGGACTCCAGACCAAGGTCGTGAACGCTTAAGTGAATGGTTATGATGGAGAGAACCAATATAGCGCTGTTTGTGGCAAGAAACCCAGAACGAGAGTCACTTTGAAAAGCTCATGATACACGGGTTCTCGAGACGAATGTAGTCCGCCACGCTCATCTTGATCGACACTTCTCGCAATCCCTACATCTCACCACTCCACGCGATCCGCACAGCATTGAACCATATATAGTCTCCCTGCTCCTGCACCGATGGATCCATGATCGTCTTGATGCCCTTCGTCTTCAACGCACTGCCAAAGGGAGGAACGGCTCCGATAAGGCAGCCCGTGACCTCCGTGGCCTTGTCTGCAGTGAGCGGTCCGAGTTTTCCATACACCTTGTCGAGGGGCTTCCAGTTGACGCGCTTCGCCGCACTCAGCACCAGTAGGTACTTCTCGTTCTTGCCCCCAACAATCAACGCCTTCGCCCCCGTGGTGAGAGGAGCATTGCGAATCGCGGCACTCTACGGGGATACGACGATACGACCACTACCTCCTCGCACGTGTGGCACGGACCATGCACCAGTCGCGTGTACTCAACGCCCTCTCGATCCAGCAGCGAAACGATGTTGTTGTACACCTCCTTATCTGCCGTGGTTCTACTGTGTCACAAACCACATCGACAACGACACTTCGTTCAGATCACCAGTCTCCATCTCAAAGAAGAATGAGAAGTGGCATGTGTCATTGAATGCAGAATCACGCAACGACGAAAACCGCGTCTGTAACAAACAGGAGAAAACGAAACACCTAGTCAATGCGATCCACACGATCCTTGATAGAGTAATACTGTACACTACACGTCAGAGGGAAGAGGAGCACGCACACCAACGGAGCGACGACGAACGCCAGAATCAGACAGAGTCCGATGGAATAGCCCACGACACCGATTTCGATACTCCCCGCCATGCGAATCGAGACAAAAAGAGAAAGAGTGAGAAAAGAGCGAAAAATGGGCCTACACGGGAATCGAACCCGTGACCTCTCGCACCCTAAGCGAGAATCATACCACTAGACCAGCAGGCCTCTACCAACCCCCTTCTCAGTGGTCTTTATAAGCAGTGTCACTCACAAGAACAGGAAACCAACAACAGAAATACCCAATGTCCAGCAGCCCTATCCTGTTTGAGGAAATATTCGAAGTGAAGAGCGTGAATCCGGATGGAAAGGCGTTTGACAAAGGTGCTCCGCCCTCTTCTTGCCTCACTCCTAGTCACTCGTTTTGCCACCACTTCCGTTACGTACGGGATGGACATGCTCATAGATATTAACACAGACGTCTACCCCCTGAAGGCCAACGACCGATTCACTCTCGTGTTCGCCAGCACTCTCTACAAAGACAACAGACCGGATCCCGGCACGTACACGGACTACTCGAAGGAGGTGGGGCGCGAGTGGGAGTGGTTTATCCGTAGAAGACCCTTATGGACGACTACGAGTACTGCATGTACGGAAAGGTGTTTAAATATCAGTTTAAAGAGAATGGAAATATGTTTGGGTCTGGGGTGGTGTTGATGGCGTAGTCTTATCTACATTTCCTTTGGTGGACTGCTCCTGAGTCTGGAGGGCGAGCAAAAGCATATCGATCAGATCAAATACGGCGATCGTGTGTACTGTCTTATTAGAAGAATCCAATAACGTCCATATGTTTATTACACATTCTTCTTTTTCTTCTTCTTGGCCTACGCGTTATGAAGATGAGCCACGCCTCACTTCCGGTTTCACCTCCATCGTGGACCACCGCTTCACCTGGGTATCGGGAATCTTTGAAAGACCGTTCTCCGCTTTGCACTTCTACGCTTCACGAATGTCTTCCATCCCCACCTTCGCCAGGAGGAGAGCAACGATTTGTCTCTTCACCACCATCAACTCCTTTCTCGCATTCAGTGTCATATTCTTCAGATTGGACAGTCCCAGCTCGGACACCACTCTCCGGTACTCCTCCTTCATGTCTCGAGCCAACTCGATGTCCTCCTTCTAATCAACACCAGCCACCTCCTCCCAAACATAGCACTGGCTTGCCAGTCCGACTCCGGGATGTTGTGTGTAGGGTAGTTTATGGTCTATGCACATGAGAATCCACAGCAAGACCGCACTCAAAGCATCATCGATGATGCTCCTCATTTGTGTCACTGGAATGCGAGGACCGTAGCATCGACGACTGTCCGGCTACAATGAACACCCAGCACTGCCCTTACGGAGCCAATCATGGCAAGCTTCTCGTTAATCGCTTTCAGCTTCGCCTGCAACTGCTTCTCTTCCTGCTGACTCTGGCCGAGCGATTTGAACAGTAGATCTTGCTGTTTCCTCCTCTTCACGCTATTCTCGTAATCATATCTACTCCGTCACTCCAAGCCTCAGCAATGACTTGTATGCAATATAGAGCTCCTCGTTCTCCGTCAGTTCTTTCCCGTGACGACGACGGCACTCCAACACCGTTTTCGTCACGTCCAGAAACACCATTTGGCAGTCCTCTAACGAATACTGCTTGGACGAAAAGTGGTCCATGATAATCGGCCACCTCAGGTCAAATCTACACGTCGACCGACACCGCAAGGAATACCGTCGGCAAAGCTCGAACAATTCGTCCGTCTGCTCCTTCGTCCAGTTATTGGGCACATCGAAAATGCAATCCTCGTACTCTTCATCTACGCCTCAATACAGTATATGAATCATCACCTGTGTATGTTATCACGTCGATAGGCACGTTGAAACGGGAAAACGGGTAATCCGGATACTCCACGTTCTTGCGGACCCAATGGCGAAGCTTGAGTTGATCGGATCTTGCAGAATTGCTGAACTCCGCGTAGAGCCATCGTTGCGCAGGTTCTTTTGAAATGACAAGCGCTACAACTCAAAGCCCCTCCACTCTCTCACTCTTCTTTTCTTGAAACAGCTCAGGCGGAGGAGGGTTGTTCTCATCCACGATATCACGCAGATAGCGAGGGAGATTGGCGTAGGGGTCCTTCTTGGGGGTTTTCTTCGGCTTCACCTCCTTTTCGGAATCCTTCTCTGTCTTCTCGACACCAAGGATATCGGCAATGTCTGCCATAACGGTTGTCGAAAAGAAAAGTGCTCATTTCTCCATCGTTTTGTTTGCTGTTGCTGCGATTTCAAACGATGAGTGATGTAATGCAATGGACTGTGCATGGATGACAAGTAGAGTGTCTCCGAAAAGAGGCAACATGAAGAGTCCTCCGGAACAGCGAAGACCGAGGAAGTGGAGAAGCGCAGCAAGGTGGAAGAGGCGAATTCAATAAAGGCGGTGATGGAGCGAGTGAATCGCTTCCTGGTTTGAATTCTGTTTGGTTCGTTAGAGCATAGGGCAATGAGAAGAAATTTGAGAGAGCGTGCAACATATACTCGGGCATTCTTGGACAGGAGAGAGATGTCGCCGCGTTGACTGAGGAGGACAAAGTGGCGCTCTTCAGTGGGTTGCAGACCATAATTATGAGCGTGGAAATCCTCTTCTCTCCCTCCTGCAGGGAAGCGCTCACAAATCTGTTTGAACAAATCAAATCGAAGTCCTCGCTTTTCCCAGAATACACTTCTGTCGTTTTGGGGAGAGTGGATGATCACTAGAAATGGGTGAAGCGCTGGACCGATATACTCTTCATTGTGAAGCACATGTCATCAGACGACTCCTTTGTGATCAAGGACGTGCACAACAAGTTGGACTCGCTCATTCGCTGCTGGGATAAGATAAGGTGGCATTCTTGTTGTTATGCTTATGCATAGGGAGAGCGAGATGGATGACAAGGAGCGTCGAGTTGGATTCTGGAATTGATGTATAGGAGTGCTCATGGGCAATCTCCAGATATACGTGATTGAGATTCTGACGCAACTGTTGGCGATGGCAACACTGGAGTATCGCATTTCTCCCGTGTTCCAGTCCATGACTCTCTTCATTAAGGAGAATGACTTCATATTCGCGTGAGCATCAGTCGATGCGAGTGATCACTAGTGCGAATAAGGAGATGAGCGAAGAGGTGCTGAAGAAGTACAGAGAGAAGAAGAACAAGAAGAACGAAAAGCGGATCATCGCCCACTTCACCGAAGAGGACAGTCGGAATCGGGTGCATCCGATGCGTCTCACCAAGTCAAATCCATATCTCCTCTAGCCCGTGTTTCCCCAACAAACACAAGAATGCTTGTCCAAAGATACAAACCACACTTATTCCTCAGGAACCTCAATCTCACCATTATCGATCTGCTCCATAATGGCAGTAGGATGAGCACCGTTGACAGTGCAACCCA
>ERZ1106923.492-NODE-492-length-14175-cov-17.131586_pt1 | contig 14175 bp, 23 predicted proteins | sample MGYA00403657_ERZ1106923 | MGnify/ENA primary metagenome ERZ1106923 (study PRJEB35170, sample SAMEA104062425) | human gut metagenome | biome: human gut; feature: human-associated habitat; material: faeces | place: Denmark | collected 2012-06-19 ...
TTATGAAGGAGCGGCTGCTTGTTGCGATTCATTTTGGTTCGGGAGAGTTTATGTTGCGTTAACTGTCATTTACGATTTCTCGTCTCTTTGTTTCATGGACCTGTTGCTCTCCTCTGTGTATGTTGACACTGTAGTCGCCCACTTTTGATTCTCCTCGTCCTGAGTGTTGTGTCATCGTCAAGTGGGAAGCGACTGCTGCGTGTGAAATAGGTGTTGTGAAATTGACCACGGCCAATTTCGATAGTTTGGTGAACGGAAAGGACTCGGGAGTGTGGTTCATTCGCTTCTTTGCGCCCGTTTGAGGACTGCTGCTGGGATTCATGCGTAGTGGTGTCCGCACTGCAGGAAATTGGATACGCCTTGGGCAGAAACGGCACAGGCGCTGAAAGGAGTGGTGCACGTCGGTGACGTAGTTCAGCGTGTTGTATTCATCACGAATAGGTCGACTGCACGGTTGAATTGAAGCTTGCCGATGTCTACAGCATCAAGTTCTTTCCCACGCTCCTCCTGTTTCACAACGTTCGTTGCTGTGTCATGGATTCATCGTAGAGAACGGTTTACTCCTATTCTGGATTGAGGTCGGTTGACAGTTTTGTGGATGCCGCGAAGAAAGCGTATGGGATGCAGAGAATCGATGCCGGATAGACGGGACGCCATTCAGTCCAATGCCCCCCTTTCTCACTTTTCCTACTCCCAGGAAGCGTTTCTTTTTCCCGTGACTCCTACCAAGATGGCGTTGCGGCCAGCGCCGGTGGAATCGACTCCAAAGAGCGAATCTTCGTCTCTCTTTGTCTGGCTTATTGCAGTCCTGTGTTTTATCCTTGTTGCTATCTTCGCTGCAACGCTTCACAACTACAGGTGGTACAGCAAGGAGTTGGTTGATTCCGATGATGAGGAGAGTGAGTATCTGGTGAAGTGTTCTGTTTGTTCCCACGCCTCCTCTATGAGCACAGAAGAAGTTTTAATTGAGATGGTCCCAGTGAGCAAAATAGGGACATTCTGTTTTTTGTCAATTCGCGCATAGATCTTATTCGATCGACTTCAAGGAAGTGCAATCCATGGACATCACCCTGTCATCGAGCATTTCGGAGCTAGTAGAAGTGAATGAAGCTGTGTTTGGGGTGATCGATAGTTAGATGCGTTACAGCTGTTCTATCCTATCTTCGACTCTGTCGGAGAGGAGGGTATATTCATGCTGGGAACGCTGTACTCACGGAACGCTCCGTTGCATCAAACGCCTGCTTCGTACTCTCTTTCTCTCCCTTCTTCACGGCGTGTAGGTGTCAATTCACGCGATCGAGTAAGGAGTTTTTCACCGTTTCTGGGAGAATGCTGTATCCCTTGCTCGTCCAGGACTGTCCCAAGGACACCACAATCGTAGCACATTGTCGTGGGAGTTGAGTGTAGGTGCTGACATTGCTGGACAAGAACATGTCTCCGTTTGCAATAACCTCGTTTGCTTTGTTTGACGAACACGCGTCACTGCGTCAGGGCTACCAGAAGGTGGAGTTCTACGCGTATACTTCGGGTGTGTTTCGTGTCTCTTGGTTGAGTGTAGACTGCGCGAGCACGGTTCCCTACGACTGTGGATACAAGGAGGTGAGCGACTACCTGAAGTGGGAGGATATGAAGGGTTGTCGTGACGCATGTCCGTGATGTGTAGACACAACAAACGAAAAGACATGCCAGTGGCTGGCGGACATTACGGACGATAGAGTGCGCGATGGCAGTGCTTCTAACTCCTAGTGCGAGGAGGTGACGACAATGACGGTGAACAAGAAGAAGAAGTACCTCGAGGCGCTAGGCCGCAAGCTCTACAACCACAAGTTCTCCCTCCCTCCGATCCCCACCGACTCCGTGGACCGTACCGTCATTCCCTCCCCGTGATGGCTAGGCGACGCGATCAAGGCGAACGAGATCTGTCTGGAGATGGTGTTCCGTCTGCCGCACTACGGCGACGTCACCTTCGGGTACCTGGAGTATCACCACAAGGCGGAGCCGAAGGACCAGATCGCTCTGTAGTGCTGAACCAGTCTCGTCACGGAGTAGGATCAACGCGTGCGTGGTGGACTCGCCGCCGGAGCCACACCCCTCGTCCTCCTCTCTCCTCTGGGATGACTTCTCCTCCGTCTACTACGACCCCGAGGTGGGTTGCGTGAACCCGATCGACCAGAAGGTGATGATGGTGGTGGCAGCGACGACGCCTCATTCCTAGTTGAAGCAGTCCGTGGGAAGACGGTTCTACTCGCCCGACGACAAGCCGACGAACGAGGAGAAGGCGCGTCTGCTGCGGCTGATCAACACGCCGCTGCAGCCCGAGGAGCTGACGGAGGAGGACAAGAACCTGCTGTGGGACTTCAGGTGCGCGTGGAGCGGGCGTGTGACGAGTAGACACGTGCTGTACGGACTGCGCCACGCACTGCCGAAGATCCTGTACGCGATGGACCTGTCGGACCCGATGGAGGAGAAGAACGCGATCGACATGTTGGAGCAGTGGCCCGAGCTGTGCCTGGAGGACGCGCTGCAGCTGCTGTCGAACTCGATCAAGCAGAAGGACGTGCGCGCGTTCGCGGTGAAGAAGCTGGACGCGTGGGAGACGGTGGCGTGTGTGAGGGGTAGGTTGTTGGACGACGAGAGCCTGAAGCTGTACCTGCTGCAGCTGGTGCAGGCGCTGCGCTATGAGAGCGACTTGATGGGACGCGAGATGAAGGAGGTGGTGGAGAAGCGCGTGGTGAGGATTGTGAAGGAGAAGAGCGAGGAGGGTGTGGCTGAGAATGTGGAAGAGAAGCCTGTTGAGATGGTGGAAGAGAAGCCTGTTGAGAGTGTGGAGAAGACGGAAGAGAAGACGGAAGAGCAGACGGCTGAAGAAACCCCCGAGAAGACGGAAACGGAAGACGCCCCCACAACAATCCCTGAACCCGCTCCTGAAGTGACGCCTGTTGAAGAAACAGAATCGAAACCCACCGAAGAAACAGAATCGAAACCCGAAGAGGAAGTGATCGAGGAGAAGAAGATGGTGGAGGTGATGGTGCCCCACTCGCCGCTCCTGCAGTTCCTCATCCGTCGCTGCGCCGTGGAGCGCACGCTCGCCTCGCTCCTCCTCCACTACATCCGCGTGGAGGGCAACAAGAACGCCAAGAACGCGAGTGAGCGAAATCAGGGTGATTTCTGTCGTTCTTGCTGAGGCGTAGCGTACATCGACATGGAGAAGGCGTTCTGCGACTATCTCCAGAACACGCCCGAGTGCCACATCGTCTGGACCGAGCTGCTGAAGGAGGAGAAGGTGGTGGAGATCGTAGGCGCGCCTTCTCCGCGTTATCGGTAGATCTTCCAATTAAGCGACCGCATTCTCGAGCTCGGCGGTCGCGCGCAGAAGAAGCAAGAGAACCTCCGCGCGCTGCTGGCTGGCGAGTACAAGGCGCCGCTGAGCGACTACCCGCTGCTGCCGATCCGCCCCGAGCTGGTGCTGTCCCACGTGCTCCCGTCCACGGCGAAGGTGTTCCAGTCGGCGATGACGCCGTTCTGCCTGGAGTTCGTGATCGAGGGCAGTGAGCGGTGAGGGCGTGTGGTGGGCGTGACGTGTAGCAGCGCGCTCCCGGTGAAGCGTCTGCGCAAGGACAGTCTGTCGACGGTGAGCGACTCGGAGAACGCGGTGGAGACGTGCAAGGGCTGCGGCAACACGTTCCCGAAGTGCACGTGCCTGATGTGCATCGAGTGCAAGAACGTGCTGGCTGTGAACGTGAGTGAGGGCGAGGGTCGTGAGGCGTAGAAGCACCACTGCCGCGACTGTCGCTACGCGATTTGCAGCAAGTGTTCCGAAATGAAGAACAACGTGCGCGTGTGCGTGAACCGCGACTCGTGCGAGAAGCGCTCGTACCTGACGCTGTCGATCATGGTGAAGAACGGCGACGACGTGCGTCAGGACCAGATGGTGATTCAGATCATCCGTCTGATGGACAAGCTGATGAAGGACATGAACCTGGACCTGTGCTTGTCGCCCTACGCCGTGCTGGCGATCAGTTCCTCTCAGGGTATGTTGGAGATGGTTCAGAACAGCAAGGCGTTGTCGGGTGTGAAGTCCATTCGTCAGTTCTTGAAGGAGAACCACCCTGACAGCAGCTGCGACCTGGGCGTGAAGAAGGAGGTGATGGACACGTACGTGAAGAGTTGTGCCGGCTATGCCGTGATTACCTACTTGTTGGGCATTGGCGACCGACACTTGGATAACGTGATGATTGACGTCGGGGTGTGTGGAAGAAGTGAGAAATAGAACACGGGACACCTGTTCCACATCGATTTCGGGTACATTTTCGGACAGGATCCCAAGGTGAAGGAGGCGAAGATCCGTATCACAAACGACATGATTGATGTATGAGAGCGTGAATGGCGTGAAGAATAGAGCATGGGCGGACAGACGCACAAGAATTACCAGATCTTCCTTGGATACGCCTTCCAAGCGTACCACATTCTTCGTCAGAATGCGATGCTGATTATCACGTTGCTGCGTTTGATGCTCGACGCCAACATCAAGGATTGCAAGCCCGAGTATCTGAACCGGATGATCGAGCGCTTTAACCTATCTATGAGCGACGAGGATGCAGAGAACGAGTTCAAGAAGGTGCTAGAGAGTTGTATTGGCGACCTCTTCGTAACGATGCTCGAAATTGCTCATAACGCGAGAACAAGTATGCGATAGACTCTATGCCCTTTGTTTGTTGCATTCCGCCTCCGTGCTCCGAGTTCCAGAAAAAGGCACTTCTTTTGAAAAACGTTAGACTGCAGAAAGAGTGATTCCAGAGATACCCTTGTGATATGACTGACGTGGAGACTGCCTACGTACCGAATACCGTGTTAGTGGACTCACTCCGTAGGTAATCTACGACTATGACGGCACGGACGATACGCAATTGAGTCTTCAAACGGACGACGAGGTCATCATTATTCAGTACGGCGATACGTGGTGTTACTGCCTTCACGGTGACAAGGTGGGTGTTGTTGTTGCTGTTGACGTGTAGTATGGGTACTATCCCACGTCATATCTTGAATTTGTGCGTGTTTATCGTTGTGCTTAGGATTAGGAGGAGGATGAAGAATATGAAGAGGAAGAAGCTGATATGGAAAACACAAATGAGGGTGAAATGACAGAAAAGGAGAATGAGGTTGTTCCGGGGAAGAGGGTGGATTCGTGTGAAACGGTCATTGTAGATGATGTGCCAGAAGAAGTGGAGAAGGATACGACAAGATTGAATCAACCTGCCACGGAATCTAACGAAGAAGCTGGATCTGTTCTTGGGTACGATGAGGAGAAGCAGAATGAGTGCAGTGATGATGTGAAAGAGTCGGAAGTGGTTCAGACGAGTGATCAAGTGGATTCTTCTGTGAGTGCTGTTCAGGAAGAGAAGCCATCAACTGGCGGTGAAGAGGGTTCTTCTGTGCAGCGTGACGTCTCGTTAGAGCAGTCGAAAGAGATTGAGAGTGTGGTTCCTGTTCATGAAGGCGATGAGGTTGTTTCTGCGAGTGGACCTGATGAGGTGGAGATTCAGGAAGAGAAGCCTGTTGTTGTTGAAGAAAAGTGTGAGTCGGTTCAAGAAGAAGAGCATGCTCAAGAAGAAGAGATATCTGTCCCTGAAGAGAAGTGTGAATCGGTTCAAGAAGAGGAATCTGTACCTGAAGTTGTTCAAGCGGACGAGAAGCCTGTGAGTGTTGAAGAGATGAAGGCAGATTCTGTCTCTGAAGAAGTGGCAACTGCGCCTGTCGTTGAGGAAGAGAAGCCGGCTTCTATTCAAGAAGAGCATGAATCTGTTCACGAAGAAGTCCTTCCTGTTGATAATCCTGTTCACAAGGAACCACAACCAGCTCAGACCCTCGCTTCTGTTCAGGAGACGACGGTCCCTCAGCCTGTCAAAGAAGAGACAGTTTCTGTTCACGAAGAGAACCTTCAACTCACTCAAGAAGAGAAGCCTCAACCCACTCACGAAGAAAACCTCCCCGAAGAAAAGTCTCAACCCACTCACGAAGAAAACCTCCCCGAAGAAAAGTCTCAACCCACTCACGAGAACCCCCAACACACCAAACCCTCCGTTCTTCCCCAAGAAGAAGAGAAGCCCGCAATCCCCGAAGATCTCCCTGCAGAGAAGCCCCTCAATACCACCGACTCTCCGCTTCGTCCAGAACGAAACTCCAACCCACCTCAACACTCCCGATTCCTCGTGGCGCGTCCGCCGCGAACCATTCGCATGAACCTTCGCGACATCCCAAGCCCCTCGCACACACCAGGCGCCTCCGCACTGCCCGTGACTCCCTTCTCGTTGAACACGAGCCGAGATACGACGCGTCTGTCCACATCGAACGTGGTGGTGAAGCTGCGCGAGAAGAAGGAGGACGCGACGGAGGAGGGCGTGCCGAAGTGGCAGGAAGGGCGCGTGACGATGCTGGTGCTGAACATGGTGGACAAGACGGGCAACAACGTGAGTGTGCAGAGAGGGAGTGACGTGTAGGAGTTCGAGCGCAACATCAAGGAGGGTGAGCGACGCGTTTGGAGGGTGATGTGCAGAGATGGATCGAGTGCGAGCCACCAGCGACGTGCAGACGATTCTGCGCGAGTTTGGAGAGACGGGTGGGTTTGAGGAGGCGTGCTGAGGGGCAGAGGTGGCGTACTACAACCAGCTGAACGACGTGTACAGTAACTTCTTGATGAACATCGAGTACAGCAACAATCCGGAAATCAGGGAGATTTCGGACAACCGACACGTGAGGCTGAAGGAGTCGTTTAAGACGCAGATGGCGCGTTTGATTCAGAGTACCCGAGAGATTCTGGACATCCACAACAACCTCCTGTTTCAGTGGGAACGCATCAACCGTCAGTCGGTGGACGTGCATTCCTTCCTCTCCATCTTCTCGCTCTTCATTTCCCTCCTCTCTCCGTACGTGTACTATTCCGCCGTGCTGACGTTGTGCTGTAACTACCTCAACGCGTTGCGCTTTCCTGCCATGCTGACACCTAGAAAGATGACGAACACGGTGTTCGCGCACTTCGTGGAGGCATACTCGCGCGTCGGCTCCTCCACGCACACGTCAACGCACGTGGTGTTCGATGTGCTGGCGACACCGATCAAGCGTGTAGAAGGAAGAGGAGGCGTTGAGCGTAGATCGTGTTCTACCTGCAGTACCTGAAGCGGCTTGAGACGGAGGTGACGAGTCCCGAGTGCGTGGTGTTGATTCATCAGGTGGGATTGGAGTGAGGGACTGACGGAGCAGTGCTCGATTCGGCTGAACGGCGTGATCACGAGCATGAACGAGGCGTTGGAGGAGGAGGACTCGCGGTCGAAGCTGATCGAGTTGAACGAACGCATCGTTGGGAAGGCGGCGCTGGTCGCCAAGGGTCGCGTTCTGTTGCTTGAGGACGACGTGCAGTGCACGTGCAACGACGAGGTGTGTGAGAGTGTGTGAGGTGAGGGATAGAAGAAGAGCGGGAACTACCACATTCTCGTCTGCAACGACGTGCTCTGTTTCTGCAAGTGAGGGATGGTTGGCTCCTGTGACGCGCAGAACCTCGGGCGACAAACTTGCACTCCGCTTCGTATATCCCTCCAAATCGGTGCGATACGAGGACGCGCAGGTGACACGACAGAGCCCCGAGTCTGTGTACTCGTCCACCGACTGCGCGCTCCACCTCGTGGTGAATGAGTCGGAGTCGTGGAGTGTGTAGGAGCCGAGGTGGTGCGTGAAGCGTAGTGTGACAAGCACGTACGCGAAGAAGAGGCTGTGGCTGTTGTGTTTGTCGAAGATCACTCGGAGCGTGATCAATGACGAGAATGGCGACGATTTGTGGAATGCGAGGAATCAGGAGCGAAGCGACAATCTGTACCACTCGTTCAGCTCCCCGAAATTCCTCTATTTCTCGGCGTCCAGCATCCAGGGTCTTCACTTTGTGGCAGATCAGATCATCCCGCAGCCTTCTGCGGAGGTTCATGCCAGTCCTGTGTCGGACACCAAGTTGTGCTCCAACTGTGCCGCGCGCCTGCTCTTCTCAAAGAGCGTGCAGTGCAGTCGTTGTGGGCGCGTGTTCTGCCGCAATTGCTGCAACGAGCGTGCTCTGAGTTTGAGTGAGTGACCGAAAACGGCGTGATTTGCAGAAAGCGAGCAGTTTTTGTGTCTGTGCAACGATTGCTACATTGAGAGCAATATGCAGGGAGGGTCCTCGCTGTGGGTGGATCAGGACTGTTTTTCGTCGCATCAGTCGTTGCTCCAGAAGTCGGAAATAGCGCCGTTTTTTGACGCGTAGTGTGTTGGATTGTGTGAGCGTGAACAGTGTGAAGGAGGAGATGGCGAGATGTTACTCCTCCGGAAAGGAGAAGGCGTCTCTTGAGCTGAGCGAGATCGATGGTCGTCGGCTGCTGCAGGTGATGATCGTTCATGTGATCTGGGGAGGTGATGACTAGCCCGAGTTTTATGGACTTCCGTCCGACCTTCCCTCTCTGGGGAGGTTGATTCGCTCTGGGTTGTTTGGATTGAGCAGAGAAGGAAGAATGATGGCGAAGTGCTTGAGTGTGTTCCTCTTTGACAACCTGCTGCTTCTCGGCTCGATTAGTGCTTGTAGGGTGAGTGTGGGGTGGTGAGGACTAGTGAATGCTACCAAGTTCAACCGCCTCTTCAAGTACGAGTGCAGTTTTAAGCTGGACGAGGTGTGCATTGCCCCGAAGAGGAAGGAGCATGTTTTGTATATCCTGTTGACAGAGATGCGATGCGATCCTTGATTCCACCGTTGATCAGCAAGAATGGCGCAATCAATCTGTATGTTTTCGACACTCTTCTGGAGGAGGAATGGAGAGCCTTGCTTCAGCATTACTGCTCATCGAGTTAGGAGAGTGTAGCATGTGTTTTCAGTGTGTGCGTTTTTCAACATGTGTTTCTTGCCACCCCCGTATCCGGCTTGTCACAATTGAATATGGAAAGCGAGTTTCCGTATCGTTTTGGTCACCCCGTGGTCATCGAAAAGGGAAGAAAGTGTCTCCACGATCATTCGTTCGTTTCTTCTCAAACGAGCAATGTCCTCTTTGATTATAAGGATGCGACGTGTAATCTGCTTCCTGTTATTCTAGTAATGGATAGTGTCGGTGATCCAAGTTGAGAGGGACCCAGAGTGTGAAAACGACGCTGTGACGTTAACCGAGTGTGTTCATCATCAATTCGACGATCCGATTCAAAGTGTGATGGTATCAGAGGATGGGAGTGCCGTTTGCGTCAGCACCACTCGCGATGTCTTCCTCTACGCCGCAACGGATCTGGTGAACGGTGAATTCACTCCGATTCTGTCCGCTCCAGAGCTTGCTGCATGTTCGCGTGTAAGAGTCGCTCCCAGTAACTGAGTGATTCGTGAATGACGCCTAGAAGCGATCATCGGATTTCAGGACTGTACGGTATATGTGCGCACAAAGGAAGCTGCACCTATGAAGCATGCGTTTGACGGTCCTATTGCTGATTGCGTGATGTGTGGCTCCACTCTCTTCGTTCTTCTCCGCAATGGACATCTATTCCGTTCTGAATCATTTACGGAATATGTTCCTTTGGATCCCCCTGAACTCAGGAATTGTGCCTCTGTTACGGGAATGAGTCTGCATGCTGGCAAGAACGCGTTTCTGTCTTGTTTCCGATGCGGTGAGGCACTTCGCGTGTTCATTGCGACCTCATCACGGAATTGCAGATCCAACGCCTGGTCCTTCTCGGATCTGTCGGATCGCTTGTGCTGCTTTGACCCGATCGATCCATCTACACACTATAGCGTGGCCTATCTTCTCCCCTACCGGACATTCGTAATCACGCACAACCAAACTTCCTCGCTGTGTCTCGTTCGTCTGACCGAAGCGGGATACACCGTGGAGGACACGACGGATGAGCCGAACTGCAGCGTGCCGATGAACGAGGAGGAGTTCGAGACGGAGCGTGTGAGTGGTCTGTTGTCATTGTGGATTGAGGAGGCGGCGACGTTGGTGTACGAGACGGAGTCGGTCACGCTGTACAGCGCGCGTGTGGGAATGGAGGGTAAGAAAGGGAAGGTGGCGGAGAAGGTGATTGACTGTTGGAGATGCGAGGGATCGGGTGGTGATTATGAGAGCGCGATTCGACAGTGGTGTGTGAATAGTGACGAATTGGGGGCCTTTTTCGACACAGCAGAGGTGAAGAGTTTCAACACTCTTTCGCAGGAGAAGAAGGTTTCGCTCATGCTGGAGGAGACGCGTCTGCGTCAGAAGCTGGTGGACAGCGTGCTGGACCTGAAGGTGGAGTACGTGAAACACCACCAACACGCGTTGAAGCTGTTGCAATCAATCGGCGACGAGGTGGCGTGTCTTGCGAGGGCGGTGAAGGCGAAGAAGAGAGTGGAGATGAAGAAGGACGCGCAGTTGTCTCAGATTTTGGAGGTGATCAAGGAGTTGGTGTGTTATCGCGAAGCGACAAAGGCGAGTTTGAGCGAGGAAGAGAATGAGAGGTTGTGGAGAAGGTGATGTTTGAGGGATAGACAGAAGGAGGTGATGAATCGACTAGCGGTGTTGATTTCGTCATTGAAGTGCGTGTGTGTGGTGTGAGTCACCGATAGAAAGGAGTACGACACGTGCAATGAAATCAGCGTGTTCCAGAAGAAGGAGATGAAGGTGTTGGAAGAGGCGCAGAAGAGAACCCTGTTGTCGAACACGCTTGCGTCGCTGGCTCGTGCGGGAGTGCCTGCAGGCGGTTTCAGAGTGGTGCATGAAGAAGAGAAGAAGGAAGAGCGAGCATACGTGATGGGACGAGGGGAAGAGAAGGGTGTGTGCTATGTGAACGCGAATGAGCGAGTGGAGGCGATGGCGTCGGTGTTGGAACAGCAGTGGCGAGTGAAGCGAGAAGCGTCGCCGAAGGTGATGGTGAAGAGAAAGAATCGATTGGTGGTGTTGAAAGAGAAGGAAGAGAAGGAGAAGAGGGAAAGGGAGGAGAAGAGGGAAAGGGAGAAAGAAGAGAGAAAGAGAGAAAGAAGAGAGAAGGAAAAGAAGGAGAAAGAAGAGAAGGAGAAAAAGGAGAAGGAAGAGAGAGAACGAAAGGAGAAGGAGGAGAAGGAGAAAAAGGAAAGAGAGGAGAAAGAGAAGGAGAAGAAGGCTGAAGAGAAGAAGAGTGAGTCGACGGAGAAGAGTGAGGCTGTCAAGACGGAGTCAGAGGCTCCCAAAGCTCCACAGCCGCCAAAGCCGAATCTGACGAGTTCGTTCGGTAGTTCTGCGCAGGGCTTGTTTGGTAAGGCGGCGCAACCAGCGCAATCAACGCAGCCAACGCAATCAACGCAACCCACGCAACCCTCTCAGGGCCTCTTCGGCAAATCAACAGAGACAGCGCAACCCACTCAACCAACGCAATCCTCTCAGGGCCTATTCGGCAAGACAGCTCAACCCTCTCAAGGAGTGTTTGGCAAGCCATCTGAGCCAGCTCAGCCCTCTCAAGGCCTCTTCGGCAAGTCGACTCAAGGAGTGTTCAACAAGTCCACCGACACAAGCCAACCCTCTCAGGGTCTCTTCGGCAAATCAACGGAAACGACGCAACCCTCTCAAGGTCTGTTTGGAAATGCAACGCAGCCAACACAGCCCTCGCAACCCTCCCAAGGCCTCTTCGGAAAGACAAATCAGGGTGCGTTCGGTAATGCACCACAGCCCGCTCAGCCCTCACAAGGCCTCTTCGGAAAGACAAACCAGGGCTTATTCGGAAACGCACAACAACCCGCACAGCCTTCTCAGGGTCTCTTCGGAAAGACAAATCAGAACACGTTCAACAATGCGCCACAACCCGCTCAACCCTCACAAGGCCTCTTCGGAAAGACGAATCAGGGTCTGTTCGGCAACACAAGTCAGGGTGCCTTCGGCGCCTCTGCTCCCAACGGACAGTACGGTTTGTTCAGTGGCGGTGCGCAGCAACCCTCTCAGGGCCTGTTTGGAAGCAATACGAAACCGCAGCAGTACGGCTTGTTCAGCGGCAATTCGCAGCAGCCTTCTCAGAGTCTCTTCGGGAACAGCATGAACCAGAACAAGACGGTGAATCCCGTAGGGAAGGAGGCGTGGTGTGAGGAGTAGGAGGCATTCAGGAACCTGATTATGGAGTTCTACACGGCGTACAATCCAACGAAAGTGAACGAAGTGCCTGGCATTTGCACGAAGTACAAGGGAAGAGAGCTGGAGTTGTGTCAGAAGCTGGACCTGAAGTACAAGACGGGGACGTCGTTGCAGCAGAAGTTCAATTCACTCTCGACTCTTTGTTCAACAAACAGACATACGTCGCGTTCTTGCTCTCCATGATCGCTCTGCAGTTCGGACAATACCACGTGCCGTCTGGAATCGTGTCCAAGCCAACGCAGCGCAGATGGAACCACTTGATGGCGCAGTCCTCATTGTCACAACAGATCATCTCGCCGTAAGAGGGCTACCGGATGAGAGCGGGAAAGAACACACTCACCTGACCGCACAGGCAATAGGTCTGCGTCTCCTCGGTGGGCGTGGAGTCGATGGGAGTGAGACTGACCTCTTCCTTCTGCTTCTTCTTCGAGCTCTTGGTTTCCGTGCTCTTTATAATCTCCGCCTGCGCGGCTTCGATCACCTTGCGCTCCTCTCCGTACTCATCAATCTTCGACGACAGTTTGGTGATCGCGTTGTCCATAAGTCGCGTGATGCGCTGGGACAGCTGCACCTTTTCCTCGGAAAGCGCGATCGCCTCGTCGGTTTTGCTTTTGAAAGTGAGGAACAGCGGGTCCTTGACGAGGAGCTCTTCGACGTTGTCCGTGTCTGCACAGTCAGAAAAGGGACGAGTGCTTACTGCTCGACTTCACGCGGGCATCTGCCGTTTCCAGGAGTTCCGATTTCAGTACTTCGATTTCAGAAAGAAGCGATGTGTATTTCTATGGTGAATACCGAATGAGAAGGCAGTACTTCGTCCAGTTCTTGGATCAGCTCCAAGTCTCGCCTTATTTCTTTTGAATCATCTCCTATCTTCTCCAAGTACTCCTCTAGAAAAGTGTTCAAGTTCTTGGGTAGATTCGCCCCGTCCATAGAGGATTCCTTAGGATTGAGTATTTGGCGCGAAGCGCGCTGATTGGTCGGGGATTCCGGGGCGTCCAGTCGATTTGAAGATCAGAGCGAGTGGTTCTTATCATTATCTGAGAATCGATAGCCATTCTTCATAGAGCATGAGCGAATACAAGGTTACTGTTGGCAGTAGGGAGCGGAAGTTGGAGGTGAGCCGTAGACATTCCCTTTGCTTGCGACAACGCCGCCCTTGCGGACGTGTTCAAGGACTGCGGTGACGTTGTGGAGGCGGTTGTCGGGATTTCGTTGGAGACATGATGTGCAGGTGGTTATGAACGGCAAGCGTTCGAGAGGATTTGGCTTCGTCACCTTCTCCTCTGAGGAGGCGATGAAGAAGGCTCTTGAAAAGAATGGCAGTGTACGATTCGTGTGTTTGCGTGAGGGTTAGGAGGTGGAGGGTCGTGCGATCCGCGTGAATCAGTTTAAGGAGAAGGATGACGCCCCCAGCTTCTTCACAAGAGAGCGCAAGGAATACAACGACACCAACAAGATTGCCATTTCGAGTAGGTGCTGTTGTAGCTGGTTTAGCGTAGATCTGGCGTGGAGCGTGGATGAGGAGTGCTTGAGGAAGGAGTTCGCTAGTTGCGGAGAGATCGCCAACCTCTTTATCATGAAGGATAAGAAGACGCACCAGTCCAAGGGTCAGGGAATCATTCGTTTTGAAACGGAGGAAGGCATGAAGAAGGCTCTGGAGATGAACGGCAAGGAGCTGAAGGGACGCCCCGTGAGTATCCGCCAGTTCCTGCCGAAGGAGCAGTACGAGGAGAAGAGGGCTGCGGAGAAGGGAGAGAAGAAGGAGAAGGCTGAAAAGAAGGAGGAGAAGGAGAAGACGGCGAAGAAGGAGGATGACGAGTAAAGTCCTTTAGCATTGCTGTTGTTTCTTTTCTGTCACTCGTTATTACCGTTCTGTTTCTGTTAGTTTATTACTCATTCTTCTCCCGTTTCCTTTCATTCCATTCATTCTCCTCTTCCCAATTCCTTTCCCTTCACTCACTCTCCTATAACCATTTCCTCCCACTCCATTCCTTCCAAACCCTCCCATCCATCGACACCCAATCTACCGAATAAGGGCCCTTCTTGTCCG
>ERZ1106923.493-NODE-493-length-14063-cov-21.294403_pt1 | contig 14063 bp, 20 predicted proteins | sample MGYA00403657_ERZ1106923 | MGnify/ENA primary metagenome ERZ1106923 (study PRJEB35170, sample SAMEA104062425) | human gut metagenome | biome: human gut; feature: human-associated habitat; material: faeces | place: Denmark | collected 2012-06-19 ...
AGTGGCTATCAAGAAGGTGAAAATGACAGCAACTGACGAGCGGTGTGAGAATGAGTGGAAAACACTGAAAGAATGCAAATCCGATTACGTGGTTGAGTTTTACGATGCATTTCACACGGGGAATGAGTTACGGGTATGGTTTGGTTAACTGAATGAAAACCCAGATTGTCATGGAGTACTGCACTTGTGGCTCACTGCGTGATTGCCTAAAGCTCCATTCATTGAATGAAGAGCAAATCCGTGTGATTGTCTGCTGTTGTCTTCTGGGTCTGGAAACGCTTCAGAATCATAACGTGATTCATCGAGTGCATGCTGTTTGGCTGAATAATGGTGTAGGATGTGAAACCAAGTAACATGTTCATATCAAGCAACGGAGTGGTGAAACTGGGAGATCTCGGCTTGGCTTCTCAGTTGGAGCATTCTTTTTCGATTAGGGACACGCGGTGTGGCACTTCATGCTACATGGCTCCTGAGATGTACGATAGGAAGGGATGTCTGGGGAGTGATGTGTGGTCACTCGGAATCAGCATAATTGAGATGGCTGATGGGAGAAATCCATATGATGGTTATTCTCCCGCACAGGTAATGATGTCAGGGAGGCATAAACACAGATTGTGAAAGCAGTATGCTTTGGACAGCCCCCATCTCTCACTACTCCAGGATGGTCCAGTGATATGGCAGACTTCGTAAAACAGTGCTTGGGAAAGAGTGATGATCAACGCCAATCTGTCAGAAACCTGCTACGAGTGAGGGATTCTCTGTGTTGTGATGCATAGCATCGCTTCGTTAAGAACATGGCTGAGAGGATCAGAAACGATCCTTCTGTCTTGTTTTCAGTGATGAAACCACTATTCTTCTGTGATGCACCAGAAGGATACATCATCGACAAAACACGCACGCGGTATGGCTGAGTGTGCTGGATCACGGGAAGACCGTTCGATTCGATTCGTTATGCAACAAAGAAATCAACACACGAGCCTGTAGTGATAATGAAAGTGGCGGGGGACAGTGCTCAACAATTGTCTTCGATCTGTCAGAGAATGAATATGGAGAGCTCGCCTTATCTCGTCGGAATACTGGATGTTATTCTGGACAACGATATGGCATATGTACTGTTTGCTTCCTTGAATGACTGGATAGGGCGTCATGGAATGTTGCTCTATCTGCTCCTTTGCGACGTTCATTCAGAATCACCATTTGTTGAACGAGGAGGAGTTGAGAGAGGTTGTGTCCTGCATTCTGCTTGGTCTGAAGTGGCTTCATAATGAGTTCAATAGTCATGGCGTGAGGAGTCTTTGAGTGTTATCACACTGTAGAGTATCAGTCCGGACTGCTTTTATCTCTCCCGGGATGGTGTGGTGAAGGTGGGTCTTGGTTCAAAGATGAATGAATATGATTATACGAATTCTTTTCGCACTGTGAAAGGTCATGGCACGCCATATTGGGCGCCCGAGTGTTTCAACGAGCGTGTTTGCATGAAGAGCGATGTATGGGCATTGGGAATCAGCATCATTGAGATGGCTGAAGGAAAGAATCCGTATTCGGATTGCAAGAACGAAGAAGACATGCAGAATAGGGTATGCCGTGAGGAGTCTCCAGTACTCACTTCTTCTGGTGGTCTGATGCGTTTGTTGACTTTGTGAAGAGGTGCTTGGTGAAGGATGTGGAGGAGAGAGTGTCATCTGAGACTGAACAAGCATCCGAAAGCGCTGCATTGAAGGCGAGAGCATCCGTGAATGAATTACTGAACGTGAGAGTTGGTTCAAAGAGTGATGCCTAGCATCCCTTCGTGAAGGATTCTGTGGAGAGACTGGAGAGAGAGAAGAAGTCGCCCATCATTGAGCTGCTCAAATGGAAGTGCGCCCCATTCCAGCCAAAGGACCTTCTGGACCCTAACAACACGCAATACAGGTGTTGCAGCTTCAATTATGAAAGCAGCGGCGACCTTCGTTTCATCAATGGCATCTCCCAAATTGATGACTCCCATGTCATTGCATTCTGGAAGAACCATATCATTTTGGTGGATGTGAAGAATCGTGAATTGCTGCGAGTGGATAATGTGGATTTGCATAGAGCGGAGCATCATAAGACGCTTGATTTGGCCAAAGATGGGAGTCGTTGGGTGGGTGATGTATTGAATGGCGTTCCCTATGGCTGGGGTGTGCTGTATGATAGAGACAGTATGATGATGTATGAAGGATTCCGCGTTGACGACACGAATGTGTGCTATGGCCGCAAGTTTCATTCTGGTCTCTCGAAGATTGAATACGAGGGTGAGTGGTGTCAAGGGAAGCGATGGGGACGAGGCATTGAGTACAACACAGACGACAGTATTGCTTACGAAGGTGAATGGATGGATGACACGTATAGCTTTGATAAGAGTGTTGAAATCTCTTCAGACAGCACACTCCTTCATACATGTGTTGAAGAGCTAACTGTGAACAATGATTGCTGCAATGGAGAGAAGTGGAGTGAGCTGAGTATGGATTTGATGCCTCAAGTGAAAAGTCTGAGTATTGGAAGCGGCTGCTTCTCCAATGTGGAGAGAGTGGAGCTGAATGGATTGAAGGGCTTGGAGAGTGTTGTGATTGGAGGAAACTGCTTTACAGCGAAGGAAGGTCATTTCTGCTTGAAGGATTGTCCCGTGCTAAGTCAGTTAAGTATTGGCTCCAATTCATTCCCTCATTACACTGTGATGGAGATTGAATGCTTGCCTCTCTTGAAAGAGGTTGTTTTTGGGGATAGTGCGTTCCAAGCAGCTTCTCATCTGCCGGTTGAGAGTGGCTTCTTATCCGTCTTTTCACTGTAGACTTGCCTGGACTCGGAAGTGTTGCGATTCGCGACATCTTCATTGCGAATGCGAGCGAGTTGAAGCTGGTGGGGTTGAAGAAGTTGGAGAGCGTGAAGATTGGTCGGAATTGCTTTGCGAAGGAGAGCGGCGTGTTGGAGGTGGTGGATTGTCCTGCCATGACGCGACTGTCAATTGGTGATGGCTCGATGAGGCACTTTCATTCTTTCGTTGCGAAGTGCCTTCCGTGTCTTGCTTCGATTTCTGTTGGGAATGAGTGTTTTGAGAATGTGGATGAAGTGGAGTTGGTTGGGTTGAGCGAGTTGGAGAGTGTGGAGATTGGAATGAACAGCTTTACGAAGAGGATTAGTGAGGAGGATGATCCAAAACAGACTGTTCTCGACCTGAGTGAGTCGGAGGGTGTTGTGATCGGAGAGAATGGTTTCACGAAGGAGACGATTGATGAGGGTGGTGACTCAAATCGTCATTTCTATTTGAAGAGTTGCCCTTCATTGAGAGAGTTAAGGATTGGTCGTTATTCCTTCTCCGACTATTCTGTGTGTGAGATTGAGAATGTGGATGCGTTGCAAGTGATTGAGATGGGTGATTTGAATGGAGGGAGTAAGAACTTCGATGATGCCTCGTTGGAGTTGAAGAGTATTCTCATTCAGAGTGAGTGATGACTAGACATGCCTTCTCTCAAATCACTCATCTTTGGTAATTATGCATTCTATAGGTGCTCTCGTGTTGTTTTTGAGAGTGATTGACTGTGATGGGAATGATTGACTAGACTTGCCTGAATTGACCTCCCTTCAAATGGGTCGATATGCGTTCCATTTCAATAATGCTGGTGCCTCAACCACATTGATAGTGCGAAGTGATTCTGCACTGGATAGTTGATTGCCTAGACTTGCCTAAGCTCACAAGCCTTGACAACGCCTTCCTGTGCAGTGATCCTCAACACCTCTTTCTTGAAAGTGCGTAATGTTCAATGTGCAATGAGGCTTAGATTTGCCACTGCTGAAGAGAATCAGCATTCTGGACAAAACACATAAGAAGTGTTCTCTTCTCGTGCTTGAAGGTGCTTTCGCATTCGTCGTTTCATTGAATAGACTTGTCCGGGTTGGTTTCTTTGAGGATTGGCGACGAGTGCTTTGAGAAGGTGAGTGAGTTGAGGTTGGTTGGAATGAACAAGTTGGAGAGCGTGGAGATTGGAAAGAAGTGCTTCACTGAAGCCAAGAATAGTTATGGTAATGACCCAAACCGTCACTTCTATTTGAAGAACTGTCCCAAGTTGAAGTCATTGAAGATGGGTCGTTATTCCTTCAATGATTACTCTGTATGTCAGATTGAGAATTGTGCACTAGCGACGATTGAGATGGGTGAATTGAATGAAAGGAGTTGCAACTTCTACCATGCTTCGTTGGAATTGAAGAGTATTTGATTCGTTATGTGATAACGGATAGATTTGCCGAAACTCGCATCCCTGACGCTAGGCGACGAAGCGTTTCATCAGTGCTCTGGTATTGTTCTCGAGAGTGAATCACGTTCATTCTAGTAATTGGATAGATTTGCCTCAATTGGAGTTGTCGAATGCGGAGTTCAAGCAACAGGGTGAACTCTGTTCTTTCATATTCGGAGGGAAGGAGTGGTGTATGGATGTCAAGAGTGTGGAATCGCTGGAGTTGATTGGATTGAAGAGCATTAAGAGGATGGTCATTGGAGATGGCACTTTCACAAAACACAAGGAGGGGTTTGGCTATGATTCAAAACACCACTTTTGTGTGAAGGGGAGTGGTTCAGCGAGTGATGTGGTAAGGGATGGTTTAAGGAGTGAACTACAGAGTAATGGTTTAAGGAGTGAAGTGGTAAGGGATGGTTTAAGGAGTGAACTACAGAGTAATGGTTTAGTGAGTGAACTACAGAGTAATGGTTTGAGGAGTGAACTGAAGGATAACAACGCAACTCGTGAACTGAGAATCGGTCGTTACTCCTTCTCTGACTACGCTTCTTGCGAGATTGAGAACTGTGCATTCACTTCAATTGCGATCGGTAACCTGACGGAACAGAGCTACAGCTTCTACTACGCCACCCTTCAGTTGAGTCGTACTCAATCCACTGCACTGTGATCCTGAATAGACATGTCACAGCTCACTTCCATCACATTCGGAGCGTACTCCTTTTCCTTTTGTCCTTCTGTGGTGTTTGAGAGTGTCCTTTCTGAACCCAACTCATCGAATAGACTTGCCGCAACTCGTTTCCATTCATTTTGGCAAGCACTCCTTCTACGATACGCCGTCACTGGAGTTGAAGAGTCGAATCTTCCCTTTTCGATCACGACTAGACCTGCCTCAGCTGAAGGAGCTCCAGTTCGATCGCTTCTCCTTCTACAATCCTTCTCGCGTTGTGCTTGAGAGTTCTCTCTTTTGACTCAAGTGAGGAATAGACCTGCCCGAATTGGAATCCGTTCAAATGGACTACGGCGCCTTGTGCTTCAACTGGAAGGAGCTCTCGAGTGTCTTGACCCTGCGAAGTGGGGAAAGAAGGTGGAATTGATCGCATAGATTTGCCCAAACTCACGACAATGATTGCGCATGACGAGGAATCATCAGAGATCTGCTGTTCGTTGGCGTTCCCTCGTCACATCACTATCGATAGTGGTCTCCTTCCTGCTCTGAGTGAATCATAGACGTCCCGAACCTCACCAATGTGCAACTCCCGGCGAATTCCTTCCAATTCCGAGATGCCGTCACAATCGCGGGAGGTGCGCACTCTATTCCTCTCTTACCACTAGCCATTGGTTCTCTTGCCCCGTTTCTTCAGTAGTTTCAAGGAAGGAGTGGAATCATGGGTTTTTCAATCCCTGTTTTGCCAGCACAAACGAGTCAATTCCCATTACAATAGCAACACAATATCCTCACTCCCAGCAAGGAATCCATTCATTCTTTCTCTGACAGTCTGTTCCTTCCTCTGCTGCTCTTCTGAATGATGAATCAACGTTTCACACCGGTCGTAATACAAGATATCTGGGATTCGAATGTGGTCGTCTTTCTAGACCGTATCCTCTCTGCAAATTGGAGCACTGTCGGCATCACTTCCGAAATCGAAGCGCGACTGGGGAAAGCGAGTGACAGTGGCTTTGTATCGGGAGTGAGCAAGAAGTTCTTTTTCGCCATGCGCGATTACTTGTCTTCGCGTAACTACTGGACGGATGACGACGGACAGTCCATCCGCCCGGTGGTCGACGATGAGATTGCCGTTCTGTTTGAGCAGAGTGTGCGCGTGATTGTCGTCCACTCCAATGGATCGTATACGGTGAAGGAAGTCTCTCGGAAGACGACGACAGAGAAACAGACGTTCGTCTTCGACGACAACATGTATTGCCTCCGCATTTCGCTGGCGGAGGAAGCGCCGCTAACCGAGCAGGACAGGGAATCCTATATCCAAGCCGCATTGACGTACGTGCAGGGCGCTTCCCCATCGTCGTACCACGTGAATCTCGTTCGCCGCCGGAGGAGGATCACATTCAACTTCCGCAACGAGTATCGGATAGACATGACGGACACGCAGTCTGCCGATTCGATGGCCGAAGTGGACAACCAGCCCTCCGTGTATGAGGTGGAGTGTGAGATGTGTCTGCCGAAGCACGGCCATTGCGAAACCCTGTTCATTTACCTCAACGCCATTCTGCACCGCCTTTTCACACAGCCAGAGTCCGTATGCACTCCGCCTCCGAACAACCGCTTCCACCCGTCCTATTTCTCCAAGCTGGAGGCGTCGTCGCATTGCCAGATTCTTCTCAAGGGTGACATCGAGCTGCTGAACTCCGAGGGCTACGATGACGGACTCATCCAGTGGTGCAAGGAGAAGAATCCGGAGGGGAAGGCCATTCTTCCCTTCCGCGAAGCGAACCAGCTGAAGTGGTCGTTGGCCCACCCCGGAGTGATACCCACTCTGCAGGGAAACGCATTTGCGACGGATGCATCCCCGAGCGATTGTGGACTGGTGACGAATGATGGTGGGATGATCAAGACGGAGGACGGTCAGGTGTTTCATTGCTGCATTTGGCAGTACGAGGGGTCCGTCCTGCTGCCCAACTTCAACCCGCCCTCTTCCGTGAAGAGGAAAGCGAGCTCTTCGTTCCGTGTTTGTTGACAAAAATCGGGGGTAATTCGCGCTCCACTCGGGAGCTGGTTTTCTCCCAATTCGCTGGTTGTCAGTTCGTGATTACGAATCGTTTGGAATTGCTGGTAGGTGGAGGACGAGGAATCGAAATGGCGGCCATGGCGCTTACCGTTTTGTAGAAAACACAGAATGCAAAACAGTGAGGAAGCGGACATTATGATTCAAGGAGTCACCGACGAGCAGACGACGTTTCAATCGCACGTGTTTGGTATTCTTCCTCAGTGCCCGTTTTAGCGCTAGGGTTGGACAAGAGGATTCTGAAGGCGATCAGCGGCATGGGGTACACGCATCCGACACTTGTCCAGGTTCGTTCTCTCGCGGCCCGTGGTAATGCTGTAGGCGCAGTCCATTCCGCTGGTTCTCGCGGGAAAGGACATTCTCGTGAAGGCCCGAACGGGTTCTGGAAAGACGGTGGCCTATGCCATCCCGACAGTCCAGAAGATCCTCACTCTTCCCGGAAGCGCGCAAGGAATCAAAGCGGTTGTTCTCGTTCCGTCGAAGGAGTTGTGCATGCAGACGTACAACTGCTTTAAGAGCCTCACTCGCTTTTGCAGCAATGAGGTGAACTGCGTGGCTCTGTATGACGCGAATGTGGAGCAGCAGGTGGGAATCGTTGTCGTGAGTGATGTGTAGAAGGGTCTGCTGAACCAGTACACCGATATTGTGATTTCGACGCCCAAGCTGCTGCTGAACCACCTGAAGCTTCACTCGGAGAATCTGCTGACCAATATGCATACGTTCATCATCGATGAGGCCGATATGGTTGATGCATGTGCTGCGTCTAACGCATAGCTTCTTTCCTACGGCTACGAGGAGGACGTGAATAAGGTGATCGAGTTCGTTCCAGCGACGTGCCAGAACATCATTCTCTCGGCGACTCTGAATGACGACATTTCGGTTCTGAAGCAGAAGCTGCTTCACAACTGCGTGACGATCAACCTGAAGGAGGATAATTCAAGTCGGCGTGGCGCGCGGTCGTAACACGTAGACCTGAGCGAGTATTACATCGAGGTAAAGGAGGAGCAGAAACCCCTTCTTCTGTACGCGCTTCTGCGTCTTCACATCATCAAGGGAAAGGTGATCATCTTCGTGAACTCGCTGGAGCTGTGGGCGTGAGGAGCGAGTGTGAGGAATAGGGGGTATTGGTTATTGATCTTCCTGTCCCGATTCTCGATGAAGGCGGTGGTGCTGAACAACGAGCTGCCCGCGCTGTCCCGCAATAACATCATTTACCAGTTCAACCGCGTAGTGGGAGAGAGGGGCTGTGAGGCGTAGGGCATGTACGATTACCTGATCGCGACGGATGAGGGTTTCAGGCAGTCGGTGAAGGAGAGTGAGGGGAAGGGGGATGTGAAGGAAGAGATGAAGGAGGGAGAGGTGAAGGAGGATGAGGAGTTGATGAAGGACGAGGAAGAGAAGAAGGACGAGGAGGAGGATGAGTCGCTGCTGGGAGACGACGAGAATGAAGAGAAAGAGAATGAGGAGGACGACGAAGACGCGCTGTTCGCCGTGAGCGACGAGGACATGGAGGACGAGCCCGTGCTCGAAGTTCGCTCACATTCCACCCCTGACCCATAGACGGAGACAAAGCCATGCGCCGCTGCGAAGCCAGAAGACGACTACAACGTGAGTCGCGGCATCGACTTCGAGAGTGACTGTCTCGCGCTCTCCTCACACATAGACGTCTCTGGAGTGATCAACTACTGCATGCCCGCCTCCGTGGACAACTACATTCATCGTATCGGTCGTACGGCGCGTGCGGAGAACCTGGGCACGGCGCTGTCGTTCATTCAGCCCAACAACGAGAAGGACCACGCGATTCTGACGGAGATCCAGAAGCGCAACGCGCCGCGCAACGGTCACCCCGTGCCGCAGTGCCTGCCGTTCGATATAAAGGAGATCGAATCGTTTACATACCGGTGGGCGTGTGTAGGTGTGTTGACGAGTAGTGTGGAGGACGTGAAGCGAGGCATCACGCGCAACCTGATCAAGGAGACGCGCGTGATGGAGCTGCGTCGCGAGGCGCTGAACAGCAACAAGCTGAAGATGCACTTCGAGGACAACCCGCAGGAGCTGCAGCTGCTGAAGCACGCGGCGTCGAAGAAGCTGCTGCGCGTGCAGCCCCACCTGAAGGACATCCCCGAGTACCTGGTGCCCGAGGCGCTGAAGCCGAAGGTGACGATTCGCGAGGAGTCGGGGAAGCGATCGCGCAGCAACAGCGTGAGTGGGAATGAGTGGAAGAGAAAGAAGGTGGACGATCCTCTTCACGTGGGTGTGGGGTGTGTGGGTGACGAGTAGTCGTTCGCTGTCACGGCGGAGCTGTTGAGCGGGAACAATCGTGGGAATGCCACGCCGAAGAAGGTGAGAGAGGGGTGTGTGGATGACGGGTAGTCGCAGATATCGAACAACGTGCGCATTCCGATGTCTGGGCGCAAGCAGTGGGAGGAGAAACATAAAAAGCTGTTGAATCGAAAGCGGAAGAATAAGCATGGGAAGAAGGGCTAACGTGTTGTTTTGACGTGTTTGTTGGGTGCAACAAGGAGGATAGAGAAGAGTGGTGTTACGCATTTTGATACAGCGCTGGGGGAGAGAGAGATGGAGCAGGAGCTTACAGCACTCCTGGCAGAGAATGGATGCGAGGAAGGTGTTGGCTTCGCAGGGGTGGTTGGAGGGCGAGAAGGGTTGAAGGTGGGGGAGGAGGTCTTCAGGAGTGTGCGCGTGTTTCCAGGTGTAGTGTTCGTTGTCCGTAGTGTAGAATGGGCCGTTTTCTTCATTGGGGAGGGAGTTCAGGTCATAGGCTAGATGTGAGAGGAGGAAGGGATATTGACATGAATAGAGGGTGTGGATGATGGTGCAGTCATCGTCTTGGGAGAGGATGAGGAAGAGAGGGGAGTTCTGGATTAGGGAATGCAAAAGGGGAATTGGGAGGGTGAGAGTGCTAAGGATGGCGCACGAAACGGATTGATCACAGGAAGTGATAGAACGAACGTCCACATCGGGATAGAGGTCTAGAACGATTTGGCAGGCACATTCACTCTTTGCGCGGTGCAAATGGGATGTGTTGAATAGAGGGAAGTCGTCTTCTGAAATGAGGGAATCATCCCATATCTGAAAGAGATCTACGGGTGATGGGGATGCGGATATGGGACGGATTCCAAGTAGAATTAGTTGTTTGATGCACTCGAGGGTTATCGACGAGAAACCGACGAAAAGAATCGAGGATTGGGATAGTTGCGTCTATGGGGTCATGAGGAGGAGGAAAAGAAACGTAGGATTGCAATCCCCAGAAGAGGACACTGCGGTCGTCTAACGGCATGCAGAGTGCGATTAGAAAAGAACTAAGGTTGTTATTATTGGACGGGTTTGGGGTTGTTTGATGGAAGAAAAGAAAAGAGCAGATGTGAGAATCGAACTCACGTCCACCAAAGATTCACGAGATTGAAAAGGACGGTTGCTCTTCCATTGAGCTATTCTACTCCGATTGAAACGCTTCGTCTTTGCAGATAAGGGAGGAAAAGGGGTGACTAAGAGTGGGTGAGAGGGGGTTTGGCTATGCAGTGGTGGTTGTTGAGTGAGTGTCCTGATCATTGGAGGGGAGAGTTGCCATGTGGAGTGAAATGCAATTGATGTCTGGTTGAGATGTGCTGTGTTGGTGTGTTTGGGGGATTGGGAGTGGTGAGTGTTATGGGAAGGAGGAAAGGAGGAAGAAGGGAAATGAAAGGAATGAAATGGAGGATTTTGGGTTGAATTTGGAGGGGTGAAATGAGTGGATGGATTGTTGAGGTGGAGAGGGAATTGGGGTGGATTTCGCTGAATTCGTTTTGAGTTGAGTGGAGATTGAGGTGGAGTGTGGGAGTGAGGTTAGTTGGAGAGTTGGGGTGGAACGGGGTGCGGATCGTTTCCAATGAGAATCAGTGAGGTATGAGTTGGAGACGGGTAATAGAACGCTTGTGATACTCAATGCGGGTACAAGTGGAAATAGGTAAAGTAGTGGAGAAGCCAGTTGCTCACAAATCTGTTGTTCACGTGGCATTAAGTGGCACTGTTGGATATGAACCGTCCTTCGAGTGATGTGTATGAGTTCAAGAGCAAATTGGGAGAAGGGTGAGTGGTTTGGGAGGTGGATTAGGGCTAGTGGTTTTGGCGAGGTGTTTGCTGCACTGGATAAGAAGTCGAACGATTTGGTGGCGATCAAGCGAGTGAAGATGGTGATGGAGGACGATCAGATCAAGAGCGAGTCGAAGTTGCTGAAGGAGTGTCAGTCGCGTTACATTGTGCGATACTACGACGTGATGAGAATGGAAAGCGAGTTATGGGTGTGTTGTTGCTTGACTGAGTGATGTGTAGATTGTGATGGAATACTGTCATTGTGGTTCTGTGGGAGCGTATTTGAGGAGTGGGAATCGATTGAAGGAGGAGGAGTTGAGAGAGGTGGTGAGTTGTTGTTTGCTGGGGTTGTCGTATCTTCACAACCGCAATGTGATGCACAGAGTGATGATTGGGATGGAGAGTGAGGTGTAGGACATCAAGCCGGACAATCTGTTCATTTCAGAGAGTGGTGTGATCAAGTTGGGCGATTTCGGATTGGCTGTTCAGTTGGAACACTCTTGTTCAAAGCGGAATAACGTGTGTGGCACGTCGATGTACATGGCTCCCGAAGTGTACGAAGAAGAGGCGTGTTTGAAGAGCGACGTGTGGGCACTTGGGATGAGTGTGATCGAGATGGCTGAGAGCAAGAATCCTTTCGCTGGCATGACGTCAGCGAAGATCGTGAATCAAGTATTGAACAAACCCTCGCCTTCTTTATCTTCATCTGGGTGGTCTTCCGACTTGGTGGACTTCGTGAAGAAGTGTTTGGTGAAGGATGTGAAGAAGCGAGCGTCAGTGGATAAGTTGTTGAAACACCCATTTGTGAAGGACTCGATTGAGCGAATCAGGGACAAGGGCAATTCCTCCCTGCTGTTTCAGTTGGCAGAACGTGTGGGCAACGCAACACCTCCAAATGACGAGACAACAGAGAGCATGAATGTGGTTGGTGTGACGATGTTGAACAAACCAATGACTCAGGAAGACAAGGTGAGGGCAGAACATGTGCTTCGCATCAACGACGAGGATGACTTGTTCATCGGGAAGCCCAACACAGATGCTATCTACATGAAGAGCGGGTTGTGCAATGATCCGGATATCGTGGAGTGGAAGTTGGATGTGTATCCCGGACTGAAGGAGTTGTTGGTGGGTGACGACTGTCTTCAGTGTGTGAAGGGTTTTGAGCTGAGTGAGTTCAAGTGTTTGGAGAAAGTGGAGATTGGAGCGAGGTGTTTCACGAAGACATCGGGTTGTTTTGATGTGAGAGATTGTGAGAAGTTGAGGCGGCTTGTGATTGGAGGTGGTTGTTGTGTGAAGTGGAGTTCGTTTGTGATGAGGAATTGTGATTCTATTCAAGAAGTGAGTATTGGCGATGGCTGTTTTGTGAGTTGTGAGAACACCGTGTTTGAGAATCTGAGTGGGTTGACGAAGCTGACTGTCGGCAAAGAGTCATTCAGAGGTGACGAGAAGAAGAAGAGCGTGTTGGTGATGAAGAGTGAGTGCTTTGAGAGAGAGTGACGAACAGATCTGCCTTCATTGACATCGTTTGAAGGACGAATGAAGGCGTTCCGCAATGTGCGAAAGGTGGAGATGGTGGACATACCGGCGTTGAAGGAGACGATTCTGCGATTCGCGTTTGTGGACGTGAAGGAGTTGAAGATGGAGAACGCGAGTTTGCTGGAGAACCACGAGAAGTTGGGTGTGATAAAGCGGAAACAGGATGAGGAGGCGGAGAAGAGGCGGAGAGAAGAGGAAGAGAAGAAGAGGAGAGAGGAAGAGAGGAGAAGGAAGGAGGAAGAAAGGAGGAAGAAGGAAGAGGAAGAGAGGAAGCGAAGGGAGGAGGAAGAGAGGTTGAGGCTGGAGAAGGAGAAGAAGGAGCGAAGAGAGAAGGGAATCGTGTTGAACGCGGAGGACTTGGAGAGTCTGTCTGTGGAGTTGAAGTCGATTGATGTGAAGAAGTGTGAGGATTACCAGAATGAGGTGTTGGATTTGTCTCGCTTTACAGAGTTGGAGGCGTTGACGATTGGCGATGGGTGTTTCAACTATGTGAGCAAAGTGAGTGTGGTGGGACTGAAGAAGCTGAAGAGTGTGGCGATTGGCGCGAAGAGCTTCCAGAACGAGAGCAACGACAGTGAGTTGGTTGTGAGTGACTGTCCTGAACTGGTTTCGTTGAGTGTTGGGAATGAGTCGTTCAAGGGGTTCAAAGAGATGAAGTTGAGTGGATTGGATGGACTGAAGCGTGTGGCGATGGGTGGGAATTGCTTCAAGAACGCCGAGTTGCGTGTGAGTGGGTTGAAGGGACTGGAGACGCTCTCGCTTGGCGCTGGGTGCTTCGAGAAGTCTCTTCACAGCGTGATTGAGGGTGATTGAGGATGTGTGGTGTGACGAACAGACTGTCCCAAACTGAGTGAGGTGAGTGTGGGTGTTGGCGCGTTGAGGGGTGTGAAGAGTGAGAAGTGTGAGTTGAGGATGAAGAGTGAGTGGTATTCACAACGAAGTGATGAACAGACCTGCCTCGTCTGAAGAAGATGGTGTGTGGGCGTGGGTGTTTCGAGAATGCGAGGATTGGGATGGAGAGTGGATGGGGCTGTGTGTTGTGATGAATAGATGTGCCGCTGTTAAAGGAGGTGCCGAGGGAGGTGAAGGAGGGAAAGAAGAGAGAGAAGGAGTGGGTGAGGAGGTTGTGGGTGAAGAAGAATTGGATGTGGGCTGTGCCTGTGTGTATTGTGGCGATTGTGGCTTTGGTTCTTCTTGTGTTCCTTATTATCAGTATTGTATCTTATTCCCAGCGAAGAGCCTGTTATTTGGTACATAGTCGACCTGAAACGGTGACTGAGATTCTTATTGGGAGTGAAGAGTGCAATTATGAAGAGTTTGGAGTGATGGACTTATCAGGGTACAAGAATCTGAAGAGTGTGGTGATTGGGTATAGTAGTTACAAGCATGTGAATGAATTGAAGTTGATTGGATTGAGTGAGTTGGAGAGTGTGGAGATTGGAATGAA
>ERZ1106923.495-NODE-495-length-14036-cov-18.795580_pt1 | contig 14036 bp, 23 predicted proteins | sample MGYA00403657_ERZ1106923 | MGnify/ENA primary metagenome ERZ1106923 (study PRJEB35170, sample SAMEA104062425) | human gut metagenome | biome: human gut; feature: human-associated habitat; material: faeces | place: Denmark | collected 2012-06-19 ...
TCTATTTACTTTCATTTGCGGCGTTTGTTCCAGATTTGTTGATTGGGGTTTGTCTATTCTGTGATTTGTAGTACAAGCTAATCTGTTTTGTGAGTTATAACGCATACTTGCTTTTTCTGCTATTAATAACACAAATTTGATGTGGGAACTGTGGCTGTGACGCGTGATGCGTAGATACGCAATTGCCCATTTATGAAGATCGAAAGTAACAAAATCAACGAGTCAACGAAGGAGGGATCGATTCGCCTCACTCCCGAGGACGAGGACGACATTTGGGAATTGTCCGAGTCGTTTCGCGGCGTTCATGGGATAGATACAACCTCATATCGAAGGGAGACGTGATCACATCGAAGACGACGCGAAAAGTGAAGTCGACGTCGTCTTCAAACGTGGTGACAGTGACCAAGAAGGTGCTATCTCTCTCGCTTCGCGTATGCCGAATGGAGTGGTTTTCACCCGTTATAGGTCGAGAAACTTGAGTTTGATGGAGAGGGGGACTCGCTGCGCATCTCGGGCACCAATTTGCAGGCGAACGACTTCGTGGCTGTAACGGTAATGCGGCGGAATCATCCTGTAGCTGGGAGCGCGCCACACGTTTGACATTGAAGAGAGACTCCCGATTACCCTGTTCAAGGAGTGCTGGGACGACTTTTACATGGAGAAGCTGAAGGAGATTACGAACCAGAGTCAGAATTCGGAGTTCTATGCGGTTGTCCTCCAGGACGGCTTGGCGAACGTGTGTGTGATTCGTAATAGCATGTGCATCGTGAAGAGCAAACTGGAGAAGATGATTCCGGGAAAAGGGCGTGGAGGCACGTCTCAGAGTATGAAGGTGGGGATTTGTAATTGCGTTTGAATCAGGCTATGAATTCCTTCTTTGCGTTGGTGTATGCGAGTGTGAAGAAGATTATCAACTTCGACACGGCAAAGGTGATTCTTCTGTGCTCCAGCGGCTACCTGAACGAAGAGCTTCTCAAGTACATGGACGAGGAGAGCTTGAAGACGGACCACGTTATCCATGCCAATCTGTCCAAGTTCCTCTGCGTGCACAGCACTTCGGGTCACGTCCATGCGTTGAAGGTTATTTCCTGTTGTCTTACTGAGAGTTAGGAGGTGCTTCGTGATGAGAAGGTGATTGCTCAGTTGAACGACACGAAGTTTGCGGAAGAGGTACGTGCCGTACCCTGCACTCACGGACTAGATTGCGGTGCTGGAGCAGTTCGGCGAGACGTTCCGCTTGACTCCGGACAAGGTAGCGTACGGCGAGAAGAGCGTGGAGTACTGCATCCAGCAGGGAGCGGTGGACGTGCTTCTGCTGAGCGACAAGATGATTCGAGGCAAGTCGGTGGAGGCGCGAAGACGGATTGTGAGTGCGAGCGGGGGTGGTGATTGGTAGTTGAAGATGATTGACGAGGTGAAGGAGGCGGGCGGCAAATCCTATCTCTTTAGCTCCCTGCACCCGTCAGGGCAGCAGCTGAACAATGTGAGTTTCGTCGGAGAGGCGTGACGCGTAGCTAACAGGGATAGCGGCAATTCTTCGTTTCCCTATAGAGGAGCCGTTCGAGTCATCCGAGAGCAGTTCAGATAGTGAATAGTGCAATATGGATTGTGTTTTAAGCAAACAGCCCGTCACATGTTCACGCGGATTACAGGTCCTCAGCAGCATACTGGGACTCATCGAATTCGACAGTTTCCTGCTTTCTCTGCTTTCTCTGCTTTCTCCTCTTCAGGTCCTTGATCATTCTCTTCATGGCGTCGACCAACGGCTCAGGACCGGGGTAGTAGAACTGGTACTTGGTCGACTCGGGGTTCGAGATGATGTCGTAGTTCACGGAACCATCGGGGTTGATGAAATAGAAACGGGGGAAATACGCACCATCTACGGATGAGCGCAGCACTCAGCACGAACCCATCTGGAAGGTGTCGTCCTGCGGTTCCTCTCCATTCGGAGCACTTATCATAACGAACTTCTTTGACATCTTGATCAACGGGATGTCCTCCCTGCAATAGCTTCCGATGGTTTGGCAGGAGGAGCACCAATCGCGGTGGATAACCACGAGACCGGGTCTTTTCTTCTCTTTGATTTCCTTCATTCCATCCTCGTAGGTTCTCCATCGGATGTACTCACCGAACGCGCCTCCCAGTCCTTCTGAAACGGTTACAGACAAGAGGAGTATCTAGAGAGTGAGTGATGCGCAATTTGGCATGTACAATGAAGATAGAAGAAAGTACTGCTCTCATTCCAACGCGGGATAGATGATTGTGAGAAGGGTGTCGAACAAAGAGGGATGAAAGGATACAAGAGGTGGGGTATGAGACTGTCAATAGCGAGAGTGGCTTCTTCTTCCGTGATCATGACTTCTTCGATGTTGCGAGTGACTCGTTTCTTCTGGAAAGACCAATTCCCCACGAGGGATTGTTTCTTCCTCAAACGGACGAGGCTTTTCTTCGCTGTTTAGGTGTCCCTCTTCCACATTCTTCAAGAGCATGTCACAGTCCGAAATGAAGTCATAGGAGTTTCTGTTCCGGTGCGCTTCGTTCAAGTCGTAGTTGGTGACGGGAGTGTAGGGTTCCTCGCCAAAGCGGCGTTGCTTTTCGTACACTTCGGAGAGGAGTCCAGCCGGTGGGAGGAGGGGTTGGAAGGAGTTGAGTTGAGAATTGAGTTGTTGTGAGTTGAGATGTTGTTGAGAATTGAGATGTTGTTGAGAGTTGAGTTGTTGTTGAGAGTTGAGGTGTTGTTGAGAGTTGAACTGTTGAGAAATGAGATGTTGTTGAGAAGGAACGTTAGAAGGTTGAACGGACGGAGAGGGATTAGTCTGAAAAGAAGAACCACGAGGAAGGGAAGAAGGACTGGACGGAGACACTGGATGCGACTCACGCTGATGATCTTCACTCAATGACTCCTTCTGAAACGCCCGCGGATTAAACACCTCCGAAATGGTCACGCCTCTGAACGCATTCGAAAAGCGACCAATCATAAAGGGCGAGAAGCTACGAATGAAGGACAGAGCACAACACGACATGGAATGCGCTCCCCACAACTCTATCAACTTCTCGATACGGTGCGCAGAACAATCCCTACACTGGCGTATCTCGTTCAGCATCAACTCCAAATAGGGAGCAATACAAATCGAAAAGCCTGTCCATGATAGAGAACGATGAGCACAACCTGGATACACTCCCTTTCCATACGCAAGCAGATCATTCAACAGATAGAGAGTCACGAGTTTTGCTGTAAAGGTCGTGTCCGATTTGAACTTGTGAAACAGAATACGCGCTACAGAGCATCCCTTCTTCGGCAACAGAGGAAGGAGATATTCTCTTGTTCTACCAATACACTTTTCCGACCCTACATGGAACGAATAGGTAACACGCAAACCTCGGAGGGATTCAAGCAATTCGGTGATATGGCTCGTTTCTTCTCTTGTAAGGACCGGATCGGATTCTACCTATAAGGAACTGCGCGAAACGCCACCGTTCATCTACGATGAGAAGGAACAACACAGAAGCGTACCATTCTCGTTTCTTCGTCATTGGACACATGCTGTTTCAAACACTCCAGATGGAAAGAGAAGAAGTCGCATCCCGGACCCAGATAGGCGAAGGAGGTGAGATAGTTCGGCATTTCCTATGCCATCAAACTGAGCATGCAGAGACAACTTGGTTGCGAAAGCTGGATTCGGCCTTCTCTCCATACTGCGCAATCGTCTCACACGTCGAAACGATCCTGCTTGCCAGCTCCTTATCGCTGGGATACGAAGCGGGTGGAGGTAAATTCATTCTGATGAGAGTGATTCTGTGTCAGAAGAGGAAGGAGAGGAACAAACAAGAAAGAAGAAGATGGCTTCGCACTGCTTAATCGTATCAAAAGGTCCCGTGACAGTGTGTCCGATGGTGCGCGGATCGCTGAAGATCTCATAGTCGTTGCCTCCCTAGAAGTAAGGAAAGAGAACAGAGCCGACGGGCATCGTCTTGTCTCCAAAGAAGTGAATCTCGTCGTAGTCCGTCAAAAACTGGAGACAGTACGTCTTGTCCCATCCCTTCGGAACGACGTCGAAGGAAATCTGTCCGCCAATGAGATAGACGAAGTTCATGTCAGGGAACTCCTTCTTCAGCGCCTCGACCATCGTCTCACGGATGTGGTGCACCTTGTCGTACTCGCCGAACGCATTGCGCTCTTCCTGCGAGCAGTTGCGACCCACCGGACACACGTTGATCATGCCCGATCTGAACTCGATGAACGTGCCTCTGTTGCTCACCAAACGATAGGATGACATACCTCTTCACGGGGATATCCAGATCAGCGAGATAGCGCAAGCAGAAGTTGATGAACTTGTTGAGTCTCTCATTGGAGTACACGTCGGTGAGAAGCTATAGGGATGACCAGGAGTCAAACGGGAGCTACCGTTTGGGAAAACTTCTCGCCATCACGGTAGGCAACCAGACCGTTTTGCGAGAACACGTACTTCACTTCCTTGGTTACTGCGGATTACGGAAAACAATGCATACTGTACTATTGTTGCCCAGCTGCTCTTCCTGCTTTGAGAGGTCCGATCCTCCGACGATGCCCACGTCCACACGCTCCTGAAGACGGTTCAGGAACTCCTTGATCTCTGGAGGCGCGACCTACTCGTGAGAGGAATGGCAGTGATCCAACACGTCTGCTCTCCGAGAGGGTTCCGTCCACATCAAACAACACGATGACTTTCTTCTTATCGCCGCTCATTCTCTTAAGTGTCTTTTCTCGACAGGAATTGGGACATTATGATGATCATTAGGGACAAGGCAATTGCAATAACTGAAAAGGGTCATTGCCGTTGTGTGCTTTCATTCTTGTGTGTGTTGCTGGAGAGCGTGAGTGAGTGGGCGTGAGTGATGGTTGTGGGTTCTGAGTGAGGGAAAGCAGTTACCCTCGAGTTGCTTTCCTTATCAGCTTCCTTTCCACACAATAGAAAACCACTTCCACACAATCATCTCCTGAATGGAATGGGAACAACAAATAGCACTGCAAAAACAACTACCCAATTCGAAATACGAGGAACGACAGGTCTCCAACACAAAAGTGGATGAAGTAGTTGCGATCATGCGTAACGTAGCTGCCAAAGTTCTTTCCGACAATGACGTGCCAAGTGCCGCCCTTGCTTGAATCGAGCTGACACTTGATGTGCTTTGCGATATCCTTTTCGATGGAATACAGGGACATCGCCTACGCATCAGGATAAACCCGTACTGCTCACCGTCTTCGCCAACTCTTCGATTTCAGCCTGAAGACCCTCTGCCATTTCTACGGACTTGTACACCACTTTCATCGTCGAGACATCATGGCTCGAATACATTTTCGTCAGAATTCCCTTCCTTCTGTGAAATGACAAGGAAGAGGAGCGTACACTCAAATCGTTGCGCAGTTGGGATTACTGTTATCGCACAGGACTCCCCTTCCTTGGTGCTTTCCGTGACTCTGCCGCTTTCGTCCAACCGTACATGCCCCTCGTTTTGGATGAGCGTGCTAGGAATGGTTCAGTGCACAGTATTCCTCGTATCGGAGAGCAAACGACTGCCCGTGGTTGTTGAAGAAGAGGACAGTGTTTCTCGTTTCCAAGAGAAGATTTCCGTATCTCTCCTCCGTTGTGTTCAGAATAGGTTCTGTACGGTATTCCGTCGTATTTGCAATGCATTTACTACAACGACAGTTCGCTCCAGAACGAGAAGCGTTCTCTGAAGGAGTTGGGGGTTGTGGATGGGTCCGAATTCGACTTTTGCGTTGATGAGGGCATTGTGTGCATGCAATGTTCGTTTCAGGAGCACAGCGTCTCCAGCAATCACACGGAGCGTTCTCTCGTCTCTGTTTTCTCGCAGGACATTTACTCTGTAGTTGATATGAATTGGATTTAGGATAGAAACTGTTCAGAAAGGGAATTCCTTTTGACAAGAAGAGCACACTGATCCTAACCTACGGTGGAATCCATCTCGACGAGTCCAGTCAGATTTGCTACTATCCTCTCTTCCACCACAACCAATCCGTTTCAGTTCAGGCGGAAGTCGTTGGATACGAAACACACCATGGTAAACTGACGTATTCGTGCACGAAGGAGGATTCTGAGTGGTTCACGTTGCAATATGGCAAGGGGCGTGCCGATGTGATTACCATTCCGAAGGACAGGAGTGAGAGTGAGCGTTGCTGCTTTATTCAGGAGTCCATCGCAGTACGTGTGTTGTTGGGATATGATTGTAGGGCCTATACGAAGTGAAGAAGGAGGCATTGGCGATTCACAAGGAGAGTGCTTCTTCGTACTCCATTCACTACAGTATTCGCATTGATGGAAGGGAGGCCATCTCCTTCCCCCTCTTCTCGAGCTACTCGGAGGTGCTCTCTCTCGCGTCCTGTTCTCTCCCCCTCACCGAAGAAGGCAGTACGGAAGTGGTTTCCTACAGCTCCGTCTGTTCCCTTCCCTTCTTCTTCCTCTCCACAGCCACCGCCTTCCATACCCAGCCCGTAGATACAGCGGAGAGAGTGTGAGCGTAGATGGAGTCCCACACGCTGTGCAACTGTGTGACGCATACAGTGAGCGAGGTGTGTTGCGCGCCGCGTTCGCCGTGTTATTCGCTGATCGCGTCGCTGTATTCAGAGGTACCGTACGACTACCGGGAGGAGGTGGAGCGCTTCCAGTCCACGCTGGAGGATCTTCTTCTGGAGGATGTTTCGACGAATCCACACTTGCTGTTTGTCGAGGGCTCTTCGGGACGGTTGGTTTCGTCTGTGGCGCCAGTGGAGGAGGAGGTGTATTTGTATTTGTATTGCGTGCTGGGCATTCCGGTGAGCACGCCGGTGGTGTCGGTGGAGTGTGTTTTGGAGGATGGGAGGTGTGTGTGCTTTGCGAGGGGGTGTTGTGGGGGTGATAGAAAGAAGTGTGAGGGTGATCAGAGTTGTTCTCAGGGTGGAGAGAAGAGTACCTCTGCTAATGAAGAGAAGAATCCCTCTCAACAACTGAAAGGAAACAACCCTCAGAAAAGGAACGACAACCAACCTGTCAAAGCAGAAACAAACGACACATCCCACTCCATCGCAATCTCATCCGACTGCGCGTCTGTCCTCACAACTCCAATGAAGGAATGTACTCTCACTTGTAACCGGAATCCACATCACTCACGGATTAGATGACATGAACGACCCTGAAGACCTGAAGCAACTCTTCTTCATCATGAACAACAGGGACAGCGACGAAATGAACCAACTCACGGTGTGTCAGAAGTTCATCAAACGCATCACCATCTCGGACTCCGTCCCTCACTTCAAAGGCGTTGTGCGAGACGAGCTGCTTACCCAGCAGGATTACCTGTTCAGCTTCTCGGAAGTGTTTATCCCCCGTAAGCGAATGAACTGAGTGTCACGCACAGTGCATCTTGTCCTCGCCCACCTCCGTCTGATTCCTCTTCTGTACAACATCACGCGATACACCGACGTGCTGGACGTGAGCTTTGAGCGTAGGAGGAACGAGCAGCGTGCAATGTAGTGAACGAGGAGCACACGGCGTCTCTCAATGACCTCGTCCACCACCTGGCGGCGTACAACAGGCGCATTCGCACCTCTCTCAACGGAGACGCGCTGACTCAGCAGTCGTACGAGGCGCTGAACCAGAACCTCGTGATCAACAACAAGCTGGTGGACAAGGCGGAGCTGACGGCGCTCTTCAACCGGATCGCTGGCGCGACGACCAGCGAGAGCGCATCGTCCTCCATGCAGACGCTGGAGTCGATCTACCAGAGCATCAACAGCCAGATGAGCGTGGCGATGCGCGTGAAGGACGAGAGCGTGGAGTGCGACTTGGAGACGTTCCGCTGTTCGTGCAGTGTGGGTTGATTATCAACAGGGGTGCATCGCGGCGGGAAGGGGATTGAGGTGTTGGTGAACAAGATCCGAGAGGGCGTGTGCGACGACGCACTTCACCTGATGTTGGACGGTTGCTGTGAGATGAGGACGTGATGGGTAGGGAATGGGCTGTCGCCGCAGCAGCGTGAGGAGATCGTTCTGGCGCTGAGGGAGCATCCGCTGAAGCGACTCACCACGATCACTCTGGAGAGCGACAACTACACGGGGCTGGTGAAAGAGGTGGTGGAGCAGGTGAACGGTGTTGTGCTGAAGCGAGTGGTTTTGGGGAGGGAGGACGTGGACGCCTTGTGTGCGAGTCTTCGAGGAGGGAGGTTAAGGAGCGTGGTGATGGACACGGTGCCGATTGGGGGCTTTGTTCGAGAGGAGGCGTTTCGGGAGTGCGTTTCGGGTTCGTCGGTGGTGGTTGCAAGTGTGAAGGGTGTTGGTGATTGCTTGAGTGAGAGTCTTCATGATTGCTCGAGTGAGGAGTCTTTGTGATTGCTCGAGTGAGAGTCTTCATGATTGCTCACATGAAGAACAATCATGACACTCCCACTACAAAGGACGCTAATTCAATGTATTATACCTTCTTATCACTGTCTGTTTCACAATCCTCTTCCCACTATGAGTACTGAACGTAAACCACTCATCGCCATCGGTATTGAAGGAAGCGCAAACAAGGTGAGTCCTTTTCCTTGCCATTCACGCACAGTGTGGAGTGGGGATTATCCGAAGCAACGGAACGCACTGCGAGATTCTGTCGAACATCAGAAAGACATTCATATCGCCTCCGGGAACGGGATTCCTTCCCCGTGAAACGGCTTGGCATCATCAGCAACACGTGATTCCATTAGTCCGTCATGCTTTGTCTGTGGCGAAAATGACTCCGAAGGATATAGATATCATTTGCTTTACCAAGGGTGCGTTTTCGGGAAGGAAGTGATATCTAGGACCTGGAATGGGAGGACCACTCACGTCTTGTGCGGTGGCTGCAAGAACCCTGTCTCTATTGTGGGGAAAGCCCCTTGTAGCGGTGAATCACTGCGTGGGTCATATCGAAATGGGACGAGTGGTTACGGGATCGGACGATCCGATTGTGCTGTATGTGAGCGGCGGAAACACACAGGTCATCTCCTACTCCTTTAACCGGTTTGATTTGCGTGATAGGGTGATGAGATAGATATCGCATCTTCGGTGAGACTATCGATATTGCTGTCGGCAACATGTTGGATCGATTTGCGCGCACACTCAATTTATCCAACTCCCCGTCTCCCGGATACAACATTGAACAACTGGCGAAGAAGGGAAAGAAGCTTGTGGAGCTTCCGTAGAGTTGGCTGGGATTCTTGACGGTTAGGTACACCGTGAAGGGAATGGACGTTTCCTTCTCTGGACTGTCCACGTATATAGACAAAATGGCAAACCAGTTGAAGGAGCAGTACTCGATCGAGGACTTGTGCTTCTCCCTGCAGGAAACGGCCTTTTCCATGCTCGTCGAGATTACGGAACGTGCCATGGCGCACTGCCAGAGGAACACCGTGCTGATCGTGGGAGGCGTGGGATGCAACAAACGACTGCAGGAAATGATGCAGGCGATGGTGGCGGATCGGGGAGGGAGGCTGTGCGCCATGGACCAGCGATACTGCATTGACAATGGAACGATGATCGCGCAGGCGGGCGTGCTCTCGTATATGTACAATGGCCCGACAGAGTTGAAGGATACGGTTTGCTCGCAGAGGTATAGGACGGATGAGATGGAGATTGTTTGGAGGTGGGGTGTTTGTTGGTTTTATGCGTTTGTGGGTGGGGGTAATGGAGTGGGTTTGGGTATTCTCACTAATTGATTGAGTGAGCTCATTCTTTTTGTTTCAATGAGTATTGGGAGTTCGTTTGAGTTCAAGAGCAAGTTGGGAGAAGGGTGGGTGGTTTAGGAGGCGAATTAGGGGTAGTGGTTTTGGCGAGGTGTTCGTGGCGTTGGACAAGACGTCGAACGATTTGGTGGCAATCAAGCGAGTGAAGATGGTGATGGAGGACGATCAGATCAAGAGCGAGTCGAAGTTGTTGAAGGAGTGTCAGTCTCGTTACATTGTGCGATACTACGATGTGATGCGAATGGAAAGCGAGCTGTGGGTGTGTTGTTGAAGGATAGAGTGATGTGTAGATTGTGATGGAGTACTGTCACTGTGGGTCTGTGGGAGCGTATTTGAGGAGTGGGAATCGATTGAAGGAGGAGGAGTTGCGAGAGGTGGTGAGTTGTTGTTTGCTGGGGTTGTCGTATCTTCACAATCGAAATGTGATGCACCGAGATATCAAGCCAGACAATCTATTCATCTCCGAGAGTGGTGTGATCAAGTTGGGCGATTTCGGATTGGCTGTTCAGTTGGAGCATTCGTGTTCAAAACGGAATAACGTGTGTGGGACTTCGATGTACATGGCTCCCGAAGTGTACGAAGAAGAAGCGTGTTTGAAGAGCGATGTGTGGGCCCTTGGAATCAGCATTATTGAAATGGCAGAGAACAAGAATCCGTTCGCTGGAATGACGTCGGCGCAGGTGATGAATCGCGTGATGAGCAAGCCATCACCTTCTCTCTCCTCGTCGGGGTGGTCTTCCGACTTGGTTGACTTTGTGAAGAAGTGTTTGGTGAAGGATGTGAAGAAGCGAGCGTCCGTGGAAGAGCTATTGAATGTAGGCGTTTCTCATCACTGTAACGACTAGCACCCTTTCGTGAAGGATTCTGTGGAGATGATCGAGAGGGGAGTCAAATCTCCTATCATTCAACATCTCAAATGGAAGAGCTGTTTCTTCACGACAGCCACCAATCCAAATCGCTTTCAGTACAACTATTTCATGTTTGAGTGTAACAAGAGTTGGAGTGTGTCTCACATTCCGAAAGGCGTTTCGAGACTGGAGAATGGCGTGATTGTTGAGTATGGGAGAGGAAGGAGAAGTGTTTGGGCAGATGTGAATAAGAAGGAGTTACTGGAAGTGGAGGGCGTGGATTTGAGTGAAATGAAACGAAATGAGGTATTGGATCTGAGTGTGGAGGGAGATCGTTGGGAAGGCGATGTGTTGAACGGCAAGCCATGTGGTTGGGGTGTGATGTACGACAAGGACAATAGGATGATGTACGAGGGGTTCCGAATGGGTGATGTGAATATGTGCTATGGTCGCAAGTACTACAGTGACATATCGAGGGTGGAGTACGAGGGCGAGTGGTGTGAGGGGTCGCGATGGGGCAGAGGCGTTCTATTTGATCGTAATGGTGTTGTTGTGTATGATGGTGAGTGGTTGAATGATGCTCCATTGGAGAAGGCAGTAGAGATCGGGTCTGCGAGTGTGTTGTTACACAACCACATTGAAGAATTGCGTGTGAGTGATAGGTGCTGCAATGACGAGGGATTGAGGGAGTTGGATTTGAGGGGCTTTGTGAATCTGAGGAAATGGAGTGTGGGGAATGAGTGCTTTGAGAATGTGAAGAAAGTGAAGTTGATTGGGTTGAGTGAGTTGGAGAGTGTGGAGATTGGAATGAACTGCTTCACGAAGTTCAAGAATACATATCAAATCACACCTGATGCTAATCGTCACTTCTATTTGAAGAATTGTCCCAAGTTGAAGTCATTGAAGATGGGTCGTTACTCCTTCTCCAATTACAAAGTGATTGAGATTGGGAATGTGGATGCGTTGGAAGTGATTGAGACGGGTGATTTCAACTACGATAGTTGCAATTTCAAGTATGCTTCATTGGAGTTGAAGAGTGTTCTCATTCACAGAGAGTGATGACTAGACATGCCTTCTCTCAAATCACTCATCTTTGGTCGCTGTTCATTTGATGAGTGTTCTCGTGTTGTGTTTGAGAGTGATTGATTGTGATGTGAGTGATTGACTAGACTTGCCTGAACTGACTTCCATTCAATTGGGTGATAGGGCATTCAAATTCAAGTATGGTGGTTCAACTACACTGATAATGCGAAGTGCTTCTCGTCGAGTGAATTGATTGACTAGACTTGCCCAAACTCACATCACTCAGAACTAGGAATAGTAGTGGTTGGACTAGTTACACATTCCGTAGTCCTCGTCACATCACCCTTGAGAGTAATTCTCATCCACTATGAATGATGTTTAGATATGCCCAGTCTCGTTGACGTGGTTCTTCCAGGAGCATTTGAGGAGTATTGGGATATCCACTATCCAAGAGGGTGTTGGCTGAATGGAGTGATGAGTAGACATTGGAGCTCTGGCTAGCCATCCCAAATTGAAGAAGAATCAAAGTGCGACGGTTTGGTCCATCAATGAGTTAGTGTCTCTCGATTCTACTGTGGTTCAAATCATCGTTGACAATGGTGTGAGTGCTCCTAGCTTCCGTGTATTGAATGTGACTCGATTCTCGAAGTTGGAATCGTTGGAGATTGGAGATCATTGTTTCACTTTTGTGAATGAATTTAAGATGACTGGATTGAGTGAGTTGCAGAGTGTGGAGATTGGAATGAACAGCTTTACAAAGAAGAAGAATGGGTATGGAAATGGTCGTAATCGTCATTTCTATTTGAAGAACTGTCCCAAGTTGAAGTCATTGAAGATGGGTGATTATTCGTTCTCTGATTACACTGTGTGTGAGATTGAGAATGTGGATGCACTGGAAGTGATTGAAATGGGTGAGTTGAACAAGTTGAGCTTCAGCTTCTGGCATGCTTCGTTGGAGTTGAAGAGTATTCTCATTCACAATAAGTAATGACTAGACATGCCTTCTCTCAAATCACTCAAATTTGGTGTTTGGGCATTCCATGATTGTTTTCGCGTTGTGTTTGAGAGTGATTGACTGTGATGTGAGTGATTGAATAGACTTGCCTCAATTGACTTCCATTCAACTGGGAGAAGATGCATTCAGATTCAAGTATGGTGGTTCAACCACACTGATCATGCGAAGTGCTTCTCGTCGAGTGAATTGATTGACTAGACTTGCCCAAACTCACATCACTCGCGACTAATGGCGAGAATAGTGGCACATTCCGTAATCCTCGTCACATTACCCTTGAGAGTGATTCTCGTCCACTATGAATGATGTTTAGATATGCCCAGTCTCGTTGACGTGGTTCTTCCAAGTGCATTCGACTACATGAATGACATCACCATCAGAGGAGGTGTTCACTTCATCCCTCTCTCACAAATAGACATCGGAGCTCTTGCATATCACCGTACTCTGCAATAGAGGCACGTGACTCCTCTCTTTGTGCCACACACTATTCATCATCATTTGAGAGTCCATCACACCAGTGCAACCAACAACATAATGATCATTCCTATTTCAAACGCAATCAATGTATGCAGAATCGTTGGAACAATCCTTCCTGCTCATTCTCCAAAACCACTTGAAATCCATGCATCTTCCATTCAACAATCTCTTCTTTTCATTCTATGAAAGCAGGAATCGATGTGGGTTATCCTTCCTCCATTCACGTTGATATCGAGCAGTGTTTTTGTCTGGATCACATTTCAAAGGGCATTCAAGAGAGATTGAGGTAACAATCCATTCTGTTACTAATCAGTTGTCTCTCTTTTCTACACGAGTCAAGTGTGATGAATTGGTAGTGATCGTTGTGGGAGGAAGCTGCATATCCTTCTTTCCCTCATCGTGACTTGGTATGGGCGCATTCTCTCACTCTGATACAAATCAACTCCTTCTGTGAATGAATAGATCATATGCTATGAGTGGCTGTTCTAGAAGATTTCAGATAGAACACAGTGTCACAATGCCTGATTCCCATCTTCGAATCCGTTCAAGCGTCAGTTGAAGTGGTAGATGTATTCAAGGCGTTGAAGGCAAACGTTTGTGTTGCTTTTGTTTGCTCATTCTCCTATTTCATTCTGAGTGGAGTGCGTGAGAATGGCTACGATTTCTATGCATTACGTTACAGTTCTATCTATTCATTTGGTTGTTTTGGAAAGGAGAGAGTGAGAATGGTAGAAAGAGAATAGGTTTTGGGTGATGATTTGCTTCATTTTGAATGGGTTGAATGACTGAACGGATGGCTCTGTTCGAGAAGCATTTGAAGTGGATTTCGCTGAATTCGTTTTGAGTTGAGTGAAGAGTGGGGTGGAGTGTGGGAGTGAGGTTGGTTGGAGAGTTGGGGTGGAACGGGGTGCGGATCGTTTCCAATGAGAATCAGTGAG
>ERZ1106923.500-NODE-500-length-13950-cov-14.896006_pt1 | contig 13950 bp, 26 predicted proteins | sample MGYA00403657_ERZ1106923 | MGnify/ENA primary metagenome ERZ1106923 (study PRJEB35170, sample SAMEA104062425) | human gut metagenome | biome: human gut; feature: human-associated habitat; material: faeces | place: Denmark | collected 2012-06-19 ...
TAGGCAACGGGGTCGCGGTAGGAGCACCAGCAGTTTCCCACGCAGAACACCATGAAGGGGGTTGTCTTTGTGGGGGTGGGGGAGCGCAAGGATTTGGGGGCGTGGGTTGAGAGTGAGTGGGTTGTGTGTGAGTTTGTGGAGGGATATGTGGTGATCCAGTTGTTTCTGTGAGTTTTAGGGTGTATTGGATGATTACTGATTCGGATCCGATTGTGTATAGGACAAGGAGATCTATTGCAGTATCACGTTTTCTGTATTTCTAGCCGATCATTTCCCACTCATCCCCATTTCAAGTGACAGTACCCTTCTTTCATTGCACTATCAACCAATTTAACTATTATGTTATGTTCAATCCATTTTCACCACTTCATACTGAAATCCCAATACCTGTGATGAATTCAACCCCAGCTCCTTCTTCAACAATACAATCCTTTCACAAGCTACAGCCCACTCAAAGAAACACAATACACCTCCTCCCAATCGCCCCACGCATTCTCTTTTGCCGCCATTTCCCTCGCGTTTCCAAACAATCAACTGCTGAGGAACTTCAAATGGATGGAGAGGAGAACGGAGCATTGAAGAAGAGGAAGAACGTAGTGATTCTCTCTTCTGAAGATGAATCGGATCGTGAGTCACCAATGGAGGAAGAAAACACAGCCATCAATCAGCAGACTGAAGATAAGCCATCCGATACGGAGAAAGAGGAACAAGAAACGCGAATTCAAAACCGCCTCTCTTCTGAGCAGGATCATTCACCCAACGACTCAACGCACGAGGCAACAGAAAATGCACACACAGAGACTTCAGAAACCCCAACGTATCTCCTTTTCCTTCTCTCTCACTTTCTAGCAAGCAATCCATCGGTGAAGGCATGTCTATCGAGGATATTACGTCAAGGACGCAGTCACTGATGCGTTCTGTTGGAGTCCATCTCGTTTATTCTCCCTGAACTCTAGATGGCTGTCCAAAAGACCACCGTCGTGGATGACACAGTCCCAAGGGAAAACAAATCGAGAAAGCTGAAGACCAAGTTGCCCTAGTCCTCCATTTTCACCCCTAGGCTCTTTGAGAAGCTTCAAAAGAAGAAGACGACGAAATCAACCCACGTGAAGGTCATGACAATCGACGAGGTATACGAGCAGAACAAGAAGGTCCTCCAGAAGGAAGCGGAAGAGAAGAAAGCCGAACAACCGCCCATTCAAACAGCGCCTGCCCCAGAACCGAAGCCTGTGGACACGATCCGCGGCTTTCTGGAGAAGAACAGTCTGTCGCGAAGCGATACCATCCCGAAGTTGACCGTGACGGACGAGCTGTCGTCGGACGACGTGGTGTGTGTTCTGTTGGAGTGAGGCGTAGGAGCTGCAGGTCGTGGACGGGAGCGAGGTGGTCTCCAGCCTGCAGTCGTTCAAGCCGAAGCACGAGAGCGTGAATGTGAACGAGCTGAAGGGGACGCTGCAGGACGTGGAGGCGACCTTCCAGAAGGACACGGCGGCACGCCGAGCGATGCGGTCGAAGCTGGAGCGGTCGGCGAGCAGCGTGCGTCGGGAGCGAAGCGAGCTGCAGAACATGATCGACTTCCGCGTGCAGCAGGCGGCGATCGAGGAGGAGAAGAAGTACTTGGACCTGAACCGCCGCGTGGACGCGATGGTGAAGAGTCAGGAGAAGCAGGAGGAGCAGGAGGTGAAGTACGACGATGAAGAGAAGGTGGTGTATGAAGGAGGAGACGACGAGCTTCTCTTCGACAAGGAGGAGAGTGAAGAGGAGTCCAAGCCCGCGCCGTCCATCACCGTTCTGTCAGATGACGAGGACGTGCCGCCGCAGCCGAGTGTGAAGGTGGTTCCTGCTGTGGAGAAGGCGACGCCTGTTGAGAAGGAAAGTGAGTTGTTGGTGATGAATAAGGAGGGCAAGTTGGAGAAGGCGAAGCCGAAGAAGAGCGTGATTGATATGTTTCAGCGCGCGAAGGAAAAGAAGAGGGAGGAGGAGATAAAGAAGAAAGAGGAAGAGAAGAACAAAGAAATAGAAGAACAAAATGAGACGGAAGAGGAAGAGGAGGAAACGGAAGAACAGAACAATCTCGTCAACAACGACGAGAACACCTACTCGCCACAAGAACAGCCCACCGCCGAGGACTACGAGCGCTACAAACGGATGATGCGAGACGAGGATCACCGCAAGAGCAACCGCCTGTTCGACGACGAAGCCGAAGAGTCGGGCAGCGACGTGAACCCCGATGACGACGATGACGACGACGAGAAGATGGCGGTTCCCGAAGGCATCGACATCATCGAGCGACCCAGTGAGAGCGTGTGCGTGCTCTGACGCGTAGTAGACGAGAAGGAGCGGAACTCGCTGGTGTCGCTGCACAACCGGATGAAGCAGCAGGAGGACGACGCACAGATCCGCTTCCTGAAGAAGGGGCTGAAGGAGGGAACGCGCTACATGATCCGTAACACCGAAGCTCATCCCTAAACCACAGACCAGATGCAGAAGAATCGCGTGACATACGACGCGTTCTCAGACGAGGAGGACGACCGGAAGAAGAAGATCGTGGCGTCGATGGGGAACGAGGAGGAGAGCGAGGAAGAGAATGAGGAGGAGCAGTACCTGAAGGAGATTCGTCGCGAGCGCGCGCTGAACTCGATGTTGGAGGAGGAGAAGGAAGAGAAAGAGGAGGAAGAGGAGGAGGAGGAGGAAGAGAGCGATGGTATGAACAGCGAGGAGGAGCGCGAGATTGCGCAGTTCAAGAAAGAGTTGGAGAAGAGAGAAGAAGTACGCCATTCACGCAGGCATCACGATTAGCTGAAACGCTCCCAGTCCACTCAGGATCCCTTCCGAAGTAGTTGTTGCTGTCCTGTTTCAGCGTAGACGTCGTTTCGTTCGACAACCCCGAGGTGCAGAGCTTCTTGAGTACAACGTCGTCCATCCAGAGCTCGCAGGAGGTCCAGCTTGCGAGAACGCAGAGTCTCAAGCGCGTCAACTCGGGGCGGTCACGGGGCTTGAGTCAGACGGTTGCCTTCCGTTGATGCACTCACGGGTAGAGCATCTCGAAGACGCTCAATACGCTTCCGTCGGGAGTCGTAAATACACTCAGCAAATCGAGCTCACGATCCAATTCGACCGTGGTGGGCGGTCATTTCCATCACTGACACCTAGACCAGCCACACGTCGTTCCTCTTTTCAGCGGCATCGGAGAACGGCAGCGGGAAGAAGACGCCCCCTTCCTTCCTCTCTCGCTCATCGACCCAACTGAAGAGGAGTTCCACGGTGCGGCTGAACGACACCAATTCCCCGTCTTCAAAGGGGAAGCGAAACAGCTGACTTGTTTGTTCCTTACGCGAAGAGGTTTTGTCGGAGGGAGTTTCAGTGAAGATGAACGAGAATCATTTTTCCACGGATAGAAATGATATTCAACGTATTTCGAATCGCCGCTGATCTTTGCCATCTGCTGAGCTTTCTGGTGCTCATCCTTAAGATTAAGCAGACAAAGTCCTGCTATGGTGGGCTTCGGGGTTATTTGTGAGTCGTAGGCATTTCATTCAAAACACAGGGTCTCTACTTCATCGTATTTGTGACGAGATACCTCGATCTCTACAAAGTGATTCTCCACCCCTCCAGATTGGCGAGCGGCCTCGTGCTGTACAACACCACTATGAAGGTGCTGTACATTTCGCTGACTCTTTACATTTGCAACATGATGATGAGAGTGAGCCCTTACCGCACGACGTACGATAAGAACGGCGATTCGTATAAAGTGGTCAAGTGGGCAATCCTGCCTGCGGCCATTCTGGCCATACTTTTCCACAGAAGGTCGGGCAAGCTGTTCCTTGATGTAGGTGGTTTGCGACGCTCTTAAACGTAGATCATGTGGTCGTTTTCTCTCTATTTGGAGTCCGTGTGTATCATGCCGCAGATTGTGATGCTCCAGCGCTACAAGGAGATTGAGAACTTGACCTCCAACTATGTCGTTTTACTGGGAGCGTACCGTGCACTGTACATTGGCAACTGGATTCAGCGATACATGACGGAGAAGCACTACCGGAACTGGATTGGATGGATTACCGGAACGGTCCAGACTCTGCTCTACTGCGATTTCTTCTACTACTATGCTGAGAGGTGAGGACTGGGGGTTGCTCTTATTGCGTAGCAAATGGTTTGGAAAGAAGATGAGTCTTCCTACATAGTGTGTTGTGCTGTTTCTTGAATACAATTCCTCTCTCCCCGCGCACTCTTTTGAACAGATGTGGAATTTCATCGTTCCTGAATCCACGGAGAGCAACGTCATAAAGGATTACACCTCCTTTCCTGAACCCAATGGGAAGGGGGAACTAACGGGTTTGGTTGCCTTTGAGGACACAGACACACGGAGTAGGAGAGAATTCGCTCATTCAATCGTAGATAGCAAAGGGAATACGCGAGATGCGACCGTCGCTCATGCGCTATGCGTTTCATGCATAGGCACAGTTCAGTTCCAACTTGTGGATGCCGGATGAAGTGTGCTTTTCGTGCTACAGCTGCCAACAGCGGTTTACAGTGATTCGACGAAGACACCACTGCCGCATTTGCGGCCAGGTGTTCTGCAGCGACTGCTGCCAGTTGCAGGATGTAGGACTCTTGAATTCCATTCAGAGTAGGGCTATCTCTTCGGTTTCGCTGGGAGTATTCGTATCTGCCACTACTGCGCCTCGTTGGTGAAGGTGAGACACGCATTATCGAAGTGATTCATAGAATCAGCAGTTGGAGAGTTTGGGGAAGTGATTCACTGTGTGCTGCGTTCATTGTAGACAGTCTTCGTCGATGCAGATAGAGGACCGTCACCATTCGCACCGCTTCAGCGCCCAATTGAGCGACTACACTCCTGATTCCGCTCTCTCCACGGAGGGTCTCGACGAGACAACCCACAAGCTTCCCGAAGACATTCCAGGTATGTCCACTCTCCCCCGTTCATCGTAGATGACAATTGCACCTTCGTTCCTTCCTCCATTCCGTTCTCCTCCTCCTCCTCCCTCACGCCTAGCGGCTGCTTCTACAAGGACGGCATCATCAAGGTCAGCGCCACCATTCGCAGCGACCTCCACTCGGCGCCGCTTCGCGAGGACCAGCGTCTCTTCATTCGCCAAGGCCTGCTCTGTCGCGGCTGTCGCGCTTTCACCCTCCTCTCATCCACAGACCAGTACGTCGCCACGCTGGCGCGTCAGCTCGTCTCCGACTCCGATCTGTTCACGGGCAACACGGAGAAGTGGATTCAAGTGCTGCTGCGTCTCTCCCGCGCCGCCTCCGATTTCCTAACCGAAGAGAACAACGAGAACGGCGGTCAGGCTCTGTCTTTCAGTCCCTTCCGTCGTCCTCCTCCTCTCTGCTGACTCCTAGTCTCTCCCTTCGCGACAGCCGACGACCTGTCGTCGCCCAACACGGACGGCGTGCCCGTCTTCGCACCCGCCGCGCCGCAGGTGGAGCAGTGTTGGGGCACGTCGATCAGCTCGCTCAGCTCCGTGATGAACGTGATCACCGTCGAGAGCGGGCTTCCGGAGCAGAGTCTGTTCGTCGACGGGTACATGATGCGGAAGAATTTGGCGCATAAAGTTGGATTCCGGAAAGAGGGCTGATTTTGTAGAAGATGAAGCGATGCATCATCTCGCCGCGAATTCTGCTGATCGCCTGTCCCATCGAGTACTACAAGGACAACTACCAGTACGCGTCTCTGAGCACGCTTCTGACGCAGGAGCAGGAGTGGGTGTTCGTCCTTGTGTTGACGCGTAGCCACATCCAAATTCTTGTGAAGAAGCTGCTGTCTCTCAACCCGAACATCATTCTCGTGGGCAGTAACGTGTCCAAGCACGCTATCGACCTTCTCCTTCAGGTACGCCAACACTCTCGCTGTGTCTCCTAGTACGATGTGTCGGTCGTCGTGAACTGCGAGATGACCATGATGAAGCAGGTGAGCCAGATGACGGGCGCGCAGATCATTAAGCATCTCGACGACATCGCGCGTAGTCCCGGTTTTTGGAATTGACGAAATAGTCCTGAATCCGGACGACGTGATCGGGACCTGTGGCTTGTTCACTGTGCGTGACTTCCACACGTCGAGTCGCAGCGAGAAGCAGGCGCGCTACGTGGATGTGGGTCACCAGGAGAGGAGTGACGCGAAGGTGCACGCGCGGAAAATGAAACGGTCGGTCGTGACGTACATTTGCTTCGAGTGCTGCGAAATGAGTCGCGGCTGTTTCTTCTCTCGCAGCGCCTCACTTCTAGGCTCCGTCTGTCTGCGAGGTGGAGATTCCGCCGTGCTGGAGTATGCCAAGAAGATCCTGCTGTTCCTGACCCAGGTGCGTCTGTCCATCGAGCGAGAAATCGCGTTCTACATCAACCTGGGCATGACGTCCACCACGCTGGCTCTGGAGGCGGAGCCCGTCATGTTCGCGAAAAAGCCCCGATATTTGGCGTCGTCTCCGAACGTGATATTCGGCAAGTAGCCATGAGAGGGTTGCATGACCGAAATAGTCCCCATTTCATCGACACCAACAACCACAACGACTTCTTCGCGATCGGGAAGCTGGAGCCGCTGCAGACGAACAGTTTCGTGTACGGGTTTGTTCGCCTCTTCCACGGGATTCAAGTGGTCGTGTTCCGCGGGGATAACGCGTAGTGCGTGCAGCCCGAGATCAAGCAGATTGACTTCTACAGCGCGAACGACCGGTACTTCGGGGACTTCTTGCGCGACACGTGCTTCAACCCGCGTCCCGTGTGCTCCAAGTAAGTGCTGAACGAGGCAGTGAAGCGTAGTCCGAAGTGCCAGAAGCCGCTGTACCAGCACACGCTCTGCATCCTGCACAACGGGTTTGCGCTGTACGTGACGGCGTCGAGCGTGGGTACGACGAAGAACCAGAGCGACTCGATCCGTGTGTGGAGGTATGGAAGGAGAGGAGGTGTGTTGCGTAGTCGGTGCAAGTGCGGGCAGGAGACCACGCCGGAGGTGCTGGGGCAGTCGTCGCAGTATCTCTCCATGGGCGTGGTGCTGCAGTTGCTGTTCTACGATGACTTGTCGAAGGCGCCATGCGGTCACAACCTCTTCCGAGACCGAGTGAGTGTGTGCTGACGAAGTAACACAACAGGTTCTTTACTTCCTCCAGGGCAACACGCTCGCCACCTTCTCCTTCGAGGCGAGTCGCTGCTACGGCATCGTCAGCTCGCCCGCGCTGTCGACGCACACCAACTCGATCGAGACGATGCTGTCAGATCAGCTCTCCTTCTTCCTGACGCTCCAGAACAAGGTGTTCTCCACCTTCATTCAGTTGATCTCCTCCCACATCGTGGTTTTGCCGGACAGGCGTGACGAGTAGCAAGAGGAGGAGGACGGCTCGCCGCGGATGAACGGGCTGAAGAGCCTGCTGAACCACATCAGCGAGGGCGCGCGTGCTCTCAACAACGAGTGGTGGTGGTCGACGGTGCTGAGGCGTAGCGTCAAGTCGATCAACCTGCGCGACTACAACTCGCTGTTCCTGATCTACCGTCTTCGCCAGCTGCTTTACATCTGGAGCAACGTGGAGATGAGGCGATCCACTCAGGAGTAGCGATGGGTGTCGACGCTGACTGACGTGCTGAAGGACAACCCACGCACCGTTCTCGATGTGCCCGCCACGCCGAAGGAGGAGAACGACTCGCCCAAGACGCCCAAATCGCCACTGACATCGGGTCTGACATCGGGTCTGACCTCGGGTCTGACCTCGGGTCTGACCTCGCCTCTCTCGCCGCGCGCTCACGAGCGTGGTCAGTCCGAAGTCAGCGCCTCCTCGCTCAGCTCGAACCCCACAGTACTTCTTCCTCTTGCCCTTCACGTCAGATCACCCTCCCCCCAGAGCTCTTCTTCGGAAACCCTCAGCTTCCCGCGGACCCCGACAACCACTTCATTCCACTCTCCCTCCAGCAGCCCACCACCGTCTTCTCCTACGCGCTGTCCACCAGCCAGTGCATCGAGGAGTGTCAAGCCATCCGCAAGCTGGTGGACAGTGGCAGCATCGAGGGCTGCTGCGCCGCGGAGCGCTATCTGCTGGACGGCAACGACAACCACATCAAGGTGTCGGTGGACGTGGAGGAGGGCGGCACGCCGATGCACGTGATGTGCAAGATCTACTTCGCGACGCAGTTCGACGCGATCCGGTCGATCCGCGACGCGTATTCGTACGTCCTGTCGTTGAGTATTTGTTCTTCGCAAGATATGCACGGCGGAAAGAGCGGTAGGAGGTGGTGGCGAGCAGTGACAGAAAAGGTGCCGAATTCTTCATGACTGGAGACAACAAGTATCTGGTCAAAGTCATTTCGGGTCGCGAGTTTGAGATGTTCGTCAACAGCGCGCACACGTACTTCGAGTCCTCCTTCTCCCCTCGCTTCACTCACAGATACATGGCGAAGTGCCTGTTCCACGGCCTGCCGTCTCTCCTCTGCAAGGTGCTGGGCATCTACCAGACGGTGGTCACGGACATGAGCGGGAAGAAGACGATCACGCACTACGTGGTGGGAGTCGGAGGCGGCGACTGAGTCGTAGGTGATGGAGAACCTGTTCTACAACCAGCGCATCGACTACAAGTTCGACCTGAAGGGGAGCAACCGAAATCGATACGCGAATGAGGGAAGTGTGTGTGGGCGATGAAACTGACGCGTAGCGGAGGAGAACACGCTGCTGGATATGAACTTCATGGAGAAGAGGAAGGGCATTCCGCTGCCGTTGCATGTCCGTGTTGTGGGAACGAGTGAGCGTTGTAGGAATCGTCGAAATCGCTGTTGAATGTGGGCATCATCAATGACACCCTCTTCCTCTCCATTATCAATGTGGTGGACTACTCTCTATTGGTGGGAGTGAATGAAGAAACCGTGCTTCCTGAAGGAGAGGCGTGAGGCGTAGAACGAGCTGATCGTGGGAATCATCGACTATTTCCGATGTTACGATATTATAAAGAAGATTGGTGAGCACCGTGATGGAATTGGGGTTATTCATAGAGAATGGAGTGAAATCAGTGGGCATGATCATTGGAGAGAAGGAGCCCACCATTATCCCGCCCAATTTGTACAAGAAGCGCTTCCGACTCAGTATGGACAGCTACTTCATCACGGTTGTGGAATGGCGTGGTGCTGAGGAATAGATGCCGAACCGCTATTTCCAGCTGAAGACGATGGGCGAGCAGTCATAGTCGTGCATAGAGTTGTTTTGTTGCAAACCCATTTCTGGTTTCCATGTCTGCTGAAAACTCCCCGATCCCTCCAGGGTTGAACGCGCTCCGTGCGTGTAAATTGTGCAAGCTCATCAAGAGCTACGACCAAGTGGTGGCGATTCTCGCGTCTGATGCCCTAGTTCCTTCATAACGGTTGCGAGAACTGCGAGGACGTTCTTCACATGGCCGGAGACGACGAGAAGGTGCGGGAAATGACGTCTCCCTACTTTGACGGGTTGGTTCTACCGTTTTGTGGATGAGCGTGATAGAATGGTGTCGATTATGGACAGAGAGCACAGCTGGGTTGCCTCTTGGCTTCAAAAGAGTGGGGTGTGCTATGGGGAAACTGAGCGTGTAGAGGGCACCATTCCGGGTATTTACGCGATCAACGTGACCGGAAGGCTGCCGGACTATGTTCGGGACGATTTGTTGCAACGTGGTATGTACATTCCAGAGAACTTCGAGAACTAACGCTTGTCATTATACGAATCCACTCTGTTTTCTGAACACACTCCCCGTCACAATTCGCTTAGTAAAGAATGGAATTCTCGTCTGTGTATGACATATCCTCACTACAGCTCATCCGTAGCGCCCAGAAGATCTTGGCTCCCAAGAGAGTTGATCTTAGCAACGTTCACACTAACGAAGCGGTACTTCATCCCCGTGATAGTGCGCATCCGGAACGTCCGTTTGTCATGACGATTGCTGAGAACGTGCTGTGCTGGGAGCACATGAAGCCCTATCTTGAGAAGTTCAGCAAGCTTCATCCTGATGACAACATGTGGCGTTTGGCGTGTTAATTTACAGGTAGGTACTCTCCTTCGTATGATGGACGTACGTACTTCAAGAAGTGCCTGGCGCACTTCCTGTCCACGACGGTCCTCAAGGCGCCCGTCAGCGAGGAGGACATCATCGCTGTTGCTGGCTCGGGTGCTGTTATGGATATCATGGGCGCGGCGCTGCTGAATCCGAATGACGCTTTCATTTGTATGCCTCGCATTTCGCAGTAAGCCCTTAGGCATCACTCCCTGCTACAACTCCTTCAACAACAACTTCTCTCTGCGTAACGGAGGTACCTTGATCAGGGCCGATACGACGGAGAACAACTACGTGATCACGGAGGCGATTCTGGAGGCGGCCTACAAGGAGGCGGAAGACAGTGGCAAGAAGGTGAAGATGCTCGTGTTCACCAACCCTAACAACCCCACGGGTACTGTGTACACGGAGGAGGAGATGCGTATGATTCTTGGCTTCTGCCGCAAGCATAACATCCATCTCGTTTTCTTTGTCCTGTACGTGTTACACATAGCTGTCGGATGAGATTTACGCTCTCTCCGTGAAGCCCAACTCCGAGCTGGTAATCGTCGCTTGAAGGAAGTGATGCGTAGAAGGAAGGCGAGAACCGTTTCGTGTCGTTCGCCAAGATCATCGAGAACGACCCCAAGAAGGACGATGTGACCATTGTACTCGATTCGCGATTGCGTCTGAGGGTGTAGCTGTGGGGCTTCAGCAAGGACATGGGCCTGTCCGGCTTCCGTACAAGCGTGCTGGTGACGAAGAACAAGCAGCTACACAGCGTGCTGAACGAGTTGATCCACTTCTGCGAGATTCCCGCGATTGCCCAGAGTTTCGCGACCAACGTGAGGAGCGTGTGTAGGGTGTGATGGGCAGATCCTGAGCGACGAGGCGTTCATGAAGGAGCACGTGGCGCTGCTGCAGAAGCGCGTGTGGGAGATGCGTCAGATGGTGGAGAAGGAGTTGACGCGCATGCACGTGCCGTATTCCCGCGGTTATGCCGGTTTCTTCTCGTGGCTGGATCTCCGTGCGTACCTGAACGAAGACTCGTACGAGGGAGAGCAGGAGCTGTACAAGTTCATTTACGAGCACGGCAATGTGATCATCGCTCCCGTGAGGATGAGGGAGGTGCGTGATTTGTAGGGAACGAAGTACAACAGCCACGAATATGGATGGTACCGATGGATCTTCACCTGCTACGAGGAGGAGGACATGAAGTTGGCTCTGAAGGGTCTGGAGAAGGCGCTGAAGGAGAGGATGCACAAGAGAAGCCATGCCCAGATGAACTCGCGCATTTGTTAACAAACACGACATTACACATAATCCTTTCTCAAGGCCGTCTTCTCGGGAACGACGACACGATGCACACGGTTGTTCGTGTTCTTTCCTCTCTTGCAGCACATGCAGATGCCAATCAGCACACCGATCACCACCAACGCACCCACTCCAATCTCGATGTACAGAATGTACTTGTTGTTAGGCTTGGGGGTAGGCGGCTGAGTCGGAGGCTGGGTCGGGGGCTGAGTGGGGGGTTGAGTAGGAGGCTGAGTAGGAGGCTGAGTAGGGGGCTGAGTGGGGGGCTGAGTGGGAGGCTGGGTCGGAGGCAGGGTCGTAGGAGCATCGATGCAACCCACTCTGGAGACATAGGGAATAGAAAGCGTCTCATTCTCCATGGTGATGGCAATAGCCGTGTTGTTGTAGACGAAGGTAGCAGGATTCGACTGGCCCATCTGGCTCTTGATATCCGCAAAAGGATCCTCGCCCTGCTCGTCGTGGCAATCGAGATCCATAATGTTGTATTCCTGACCCGGAACCAGAGGGACGGAGCAGTTATAGGCGGAGGCAGTCAAGTTCGAGGCCTTAAGGAATGCACTCGCAGCCGTGAGGACGACAGGCTTCGAAACGTCATTGCTAGCAGTGACGTTGTAGTTGACTTTGGTAGAGATCAGCTGAGCCTCAGCAGTACAGTTAAGACCCAAGAACATATCCATAACAAAGGCGAAAACAGTGGGGAGCTGACCGGCAGTTCCCTTCAGCACAGAATCAATCTTCATCGCTACAAGTGGAGAACATCAACAAGAATTACACATCATTTCCTCGCCCTGGCAACCCGACGAGTATGTACCACACACTACGAATGACGCTTAGCAACCGTATGCTACTCTCCTTCTCAGGGGTAAACGTCAAATCCGGCTCCACCATGGGAGAGTTGCCGATCAACGCCGCCATACGGGAGAAGGAAGGGTGGTAGTTCACTGCAGATACCACTGAGAGAATGCTAAGAACAAAAAGCAGGTATTTCACTTGCATTACGAACGAAGTTTTATGTGGCTCGATTGCGAGGGCGTTTCTCCGCGTGTGACACAAAAAACGGGCAGATTTCGGACTTCGTTTTCGTTTGTCGGATTCGAAGGATCGGAAGCCGTACACAGTGGAAATCACATCACCTGACAATGCACCGAATAGAACACCACGCAAAGAAACAAGCGACCCATATTGAACTCTTTCCATTCCTCCATTCCCTCCGCTCATGTCCACGCAGTTCATCCGAACGTTCGACAAATCGATGTTCAAGAAGACGCTCGATCTCATTGCGCTGAGCATTCCGAGCCGCGATTGCGAGAAGTTCAGGTAGAGTCGCGCGCTGAGTGCAATCGTAGAGACCAACTCAAGGACTACTTGCTCCAGAAACCGCGCATCAAGACGATAACGAAAGACGACAGCGATAGCTCGAAGCGACTGATCATTATGAGCGAAAACATAACGGATATATCGCTGAACCAGCTGCCCGAAGCCCTGTCTTCTTGGGTTCGCCAACAGGAGAACGTCTCCATTGTGAAGCACCCGATTGTGCTCGACTACAACTACTTCACCGCCACCGAGGTTTCTCTCGCGGAGAAGGGGGTGATGTGTAGGTGTTGACGCGCCTTCTCCCCAAGGGCTCTGAAATACCGTCCTCGTTCGAGCAGGTCGGCCACCTGATCCACTTGAACATCCGCGAAGACCTGCTTCCGTACAAGTACATCATCGGTCAAGTTCTCCTGGACAAGGTGCCTTCCTGCAAGACGGTGGTCAACAAGGTGGGAAAGATCGATACGGTGTTCAGGACGTTCGACATGGAAGTCCTCGCTGGCGAGGACAACACGGTGGTCTCCTTGAAGGAGGAGGACTGCATTTTCAAATTCGATTACCGCAAGGTGTATTGGAACTCGCGTCTCCAGTTCGAGCACACGCGTCTCGTGAACTCGTTCTCGCCCTCCGACATTATTGCGGACATGTTCTGCGGAATTGGACCGTTCGTCCTCCCTGCGGCGAAGAAGGGATGCGTCGTGTACGGCAATGATCTGAACCCGGAGTGCTATCGCTATCTGAACGAGAATCTCGAGTTGAACAAGGTAATGTCATGCGATGTGCCTCATGGACAGCTGAAGAAGAACGTGACGACCTACAATCTCGATGCGCGCGAGTTCATCACCCAGATCGCGAAGGAGGACAAGCCGATCACGCAGATTGTGATGAATCTCCCTGTTTCGGCCGAGCTGTTCTGTGACGTGTTCCGCACGTGCTTCTCTGTTTCTCTTTTCCCCTCGTCGTGATCACGTAGGAATACTCCCATCCTCTGCCCACGGTCCACTGCTACATGTTTAGCAGCAGCGAGGATCCCTTGAAGGATTCGGTGGAGGTGGGTACTGCGAGAGGAGAGTGAGGCGTAGAGAATCGAGACGGTGTTGAAGGCATCACTGGACCCCGCGTTGACGAAAACGAAGCTGATTCGCGACGTGGCTCCAAAGAAGATGATGACGCTCGTCTCCTTCAGGCTCACAGAGAACATGATCGACCGCCACAGCGACAAGAGGAGGAAGGTGGATGCCTCGTGTGTTTGTTGGAAAAAAGAAAAATCCGAACTGCCGGAATTGAACCAGCGACCCTTAGATCTACAGTCTAACGCTCT
>ERZ1106923.501-NODE-501-length-13943-cov-16.933900_pt1 | contig 13943 bp, 14 predicted proteins | sample MGYA00403657_ERZ1106923 | MGnify/ENA primary metagenome ERZ1106923 (study PRJEB35170, sample SAMEA104062425) | human gut metagenome | biome: human gut; feature: human-associated habitat; material: faeces | place: Denmark | collected 2012-06-19 ...
TAAGGAGCTCGCTATTCGCCGTCTGGTGTGCGGTGGAGGCGTGTCTGCTTAAGTGAAGTTGATAGAGTTTGGTTGGTTGATAGTGGTGTTTGTTTGAGTGGAGTTGATCGTGCTCGTTTACGTGAAGTTGATCATGCTTGCTTGAGTTAAGTCGTGCTTGCTTGCTGAAGTGGATTTGATCGCGTTCACTCAAATCGATAACGGTGCTCGCTTCAAAGGCGGCATCTCATTGTTGTGCCAACGACTGTAGCGGATTCTGCCTCATGGGGTTCTGCTCGTGTCGCACATTGCGTACCCTTGGTCTATTCCTCCTACTGCTGTCCTACTCCCTCTTCTCCTTCTTTGGACACAGGAGTGAACTTGCGGCCACTCTGATTGAATTCAAACAGAACGACAAGAATGGTTCGTCACCATCGTCGACAGATTCCGATTTCGAGTTCATTCAGAATGTGGAGGCTTACAACGAATTCATCGCGTCCTACTATGATAGAGAAGTTTCGAGAGAAACAAATCGGAGGCGTTGGGGAGAGTGGCGGGAATTATGACTAGCCAAGAAAGGATTGCGGTACCCGCCCCACTTTCAACCGAACGCCAACATTTCGGTATCCAATAGCAAGTACGCGCTTCCCGGCTTTGGTGAGTTGGAAACGAATCGTACTGCATGGTGCTCTCATGTTATGTAGAATATGACTATCCCAATATCACATATCCCGTCCCCTTTCATGAATTGTACACGAATCCGCTCTCCCACTACGAGGATTTCGCGAAGCCGGTTCCCTCTCTCCCATCGTTTGTGCGGACGGGCGTCGTGCAAGAAGATTCGTTTGCCTTTTGTGACTACATCATTCTCACCGGATGCTCTTCCAACCATCTGCTGCCAACCCTCAACTTGCTGCTGTCCGTCGTGTTGGTGGACAAGGATGCTTCGGTCGTCTTCGTTGACTACGGTTTGGAGGAATCGGACTTTTCGCGCCTTTCAAACGAGCTGCGCTTCATCCACAGCATGCACAACGCGCTGAACTCGACCGCGCGCGTGTATTACCGCAAGTTCGCCTTCTCGCAATTTCCGGCTTGGTGGAGTCTGAGCAACCGGGCGATTCGTGGAGGGTATTCCTGGAAGGTGGCCGCACTGTACGACCTGCTGGTGGAGACGAGGCGAATCGTGGTGTGGTCGGATGGAGGGAATCTCTTCGACGCGGACCTGAACGTGGAGTTGCGACACGTGTACACGTACGGTGCCTTTTCGCCGTATTCTGGCGACACCCTTCAGAAGTGGGTTCACGGCGCCTCTCGGAAGTTCATCATGTCCAACAAGATGGCGAGGAAGCTGTTGATGGGGAAGGGAATGTGCAATGGAGCGCTCATCGCGTTTGATTACAACAACGAGAGGGCCATGAGCGATGTCGTGTTTCCCTTCGTGCAGTGCGCGTACACACGAAGATGCGTGAGTCCTTTACGAACCTCGCGGAAGAACCATCGTCAAGACCAAGCCGTTCTTTCCGTGTTCATGCACAGCGCCAAGATGCGAGACTCCTGCTACGCTGGCTGTCGCAGCAGCGTCACGATGCATAATGACTGCAGTGGCGAGCGGTGCCGACTCCTGCGGGAGTATTTGGTGAGACGGATCAATGTGAAATATGGTAGTTCTTTCCCAAGTTACTCTATTTGTTGGGCGAGAAGCTCTTGTGAGTGATTATTACAGAGTGTGTGAACAGACACAAAAGGTGGAAACCCATGGGCGTTTCGCTTGGAATGATTGGTAATACCACCATCCACAACCCGTATGCCAACAAACGAGAGACAGAAACAACTAAGAAACTAGCGTGACCCATGGAACACGGCTGGGAGGCACTCCAGGAGCTCACCCACCCCACTAATGAAACGTTCGATGAAACACTAGGCGCGCGACAAAAACGGACTCCTTCTTCTGTGCTTGTCTTTTGACACAAGTCCATTGTGACTGAGGAACTGCCTTCACACCGCTCGCTTTCTTCTGAGCCCGCTTCTGCACTAGCACATTGGGGTATGATTTGGGCTGGATTCGCGCGAGTCCTATTCCATGATCGCCTCCAAAAGGATCCCACTCCTTGTGTTTCGGCTCCTGCAAGTGCTGCACTGCGTAACGAAGGTACATGTGTAGGGATCGAGGAAGGCATCCAGTGACTTCCTCACTCCACACAGAGGACATAGAATAGTCGTACTGAGATCGTATGGCATAGTAGAGTTCATTACGACCGATTCAATAGCAAATGACTGATCAAATGGTAGTGAATAAGAGTGGCGCGGGGACCAATCAGAATTTACGTCAATCGACATTTATAACGGCACGAAACATCTACGACTCTCATAATCCACTCCATACGCAACCTCCAACCCGCACATGAATGAGAATGATGGAATAGGGCTAGCTGAGGAAGACACGAGGCCTATCGAGTGGTTTGAAACACTTGACGAATATTGCACGGGAGTGTTGCGCAGCGTGTGGGACTGCTATTCAAGGAGGTCACAATGGATGCTCACGGCCTCAGTTCAGACCACGCCAATCACATCGCTTCACTTCATTCTATGATGCGGAAGTGCAAACATCATGATCTAGACTGATTTGTCCCATCTCAAGAATCACGACTCTAAACGCCTTTAGTAGGTCATCGAAAAAGAGCAAATCAAGCGTTCCATCCAACGATCGACACGGATGGGGTGAATGGTTTATTGTTCCACCAACTACTACCGAAGAGTGCGACGCTTTAACCAAAATGGGCTCTATTTTTGCGAACTCTTTGGGGTAGCCAATCAGATGGAGCACCAGCGTGTCGTAACTTACGCGTAAACGGCAAATCGTGGAAATGGGTGTTCCACCTTCAGATGAGGAGTCAGTAATAATCGTCTTGGGAGAACAATGTCTAGTTTTGTGCTATTTGCCTTGCTATGTACACCCTTTTGCAGTTGTGTCACATGTAGTTGCGGCTTCTTTGGGCACACTGACCTGCAACGACGGAGAGGTCTATGTGGCTGTCTACAAGTACTGCGTGGCTCACGCTTCTGAAGAGTCCTACAAGATTCTCAGCGGTGCGACCGAGCTGAAGACGAGCGCTCCTTTCGCGAGCAACGAGAAGCGTACCGACGAGTACTGTCTCCCCGCTTCGACGAACAGCCAGTACACGTTCAGAATGATCGACACCTACCAGTCCAGTGGTGATTCCTGGACGAGCGGCTCTTGGGCGAGCATTTCCGGTATTTACGGAAACGTAGTGTTCAAGAACTACATGACGGAGAAGGTGACGGAGGACTTCACCTTTTCTCTGCACTACCCGGTGCTGAAGAACGCGGAGTGGAAGATGACCTCTTCCTCCGCTGCTTCGGATTGGTATTCCGTGAGCTTCTCGGATGACAGCTGGAACACGGTGACGCTGGGCTCGGTTTCGGCCGTGTCCGGTACGCAGTACTTCCGCAAGCACTTCACCGGTCTTGCGAACATGGCCGCGTACGAGTACGAGATGAACTACATGCACGGAATCATTGCCTACGTGAACGGCGTGGAAGTGTATCGCGACCACATGACTGACGGTGCCGTGACTGCCACCACCCCTTCCAACGGTGCCTACGAGGCGTACGGTTACCACGGTGTGATCCGTCCCGCGGGCGAGATCCAGGGAAGCGACAACGTGCTGGCGGTGGAGCTGCACTTCCCCACGACTGGTGATAACGCTGTGGAGTTCAACGCGTACGTGGCGGCGATCGCTCCCTCGACGCCGATCACGGAGAGCTCGAACTGTCTCATCTACCCCTACAGTGTGACCCTCACGGCGACTGGTGGCACGAGTCCTGGCAACATCTTCAACTTCGCCAGAACCGACTACCTCAACGCCGCTGCTTCTGTGCTCCCCGTCACGGTCAATTACGAGCTGTCTGGACCACGCGCCCACATCAACGGTGTGCGCGTGTGGCCGTACACGTACATCACGCAGTCTCCCGGCTCGTTCACGCTGTCGGGCGCGATGAGCACCTCGAGTCCTTACACCACCGTGGTGTCTGCGTCCAACACGTTCTACGAGTCCAGCAAGTACAAGATCTTCAACGGCTACTTCAACGCGAAGGGGTTCCAGTCGTACCGCCTCACGATCAACTCGGCGGTGAGCACGACCTTCGTCTACGCCCACGAAGTGCAGCCGGTGGTCTGCGCTGAGATGGCGCCGTCGGGCATGACCTTCTATCCCACGTCCTACTCGGCGTACGCTGGCTACGAGGAGGTGAGCATCCGTCCCGAGAGCCAGGAGTTCAGCGCCTGTTCCGTGTCTCCAGCCCTCCCCAACGGTCTGACGCTCGATCCGACGACCTGCATCATTTCGGGCATCCCAAGCGTGGATCTGACGCAGACGACGTTCACAGTGACGTCGGTGATGAACGGTCAGAACTACCAGGGCACCTTCTCGCTGGAGGTGGTGTCTTGCGCGGGCACCTTGACGAAGATTGTGCGCACCTATCAGGGCAGCTCGACCGCGGAGTCCTTCTCGATCAAGGACATGACGACGCAGCAGGTGGTGCTGAACGTGGGTCCCAACTCGGGTCAGCCGGTGAGCCAGGACTGGACGACGTACCTCTGCTTGACGAACGCGAAGTACGAGATCGATATCGGCTGCACCTCCAGCTACTGGCAAGTCAGCTCCTTCCTGTACGTGCGCGCCGTGCTCTTCGAGGACGAGTACGAGACGATTGCGCGCCTGCACTACGACGCCAACCAGGGCTTGGCTGAGGACCGCGTGATCAACGCGCAGTGGTCCGTGGCGCCGCACGCGCAGTGGTTCTACAAGATGAACGAGGTGCCGGCGAATTGGTTTGGTTCGGACACGTCGGGTTGGAACACGGGTGCGATGGGTGGTTTCACGGGCGCGACGAACCAGATTCAGCTGTACAAGCAGACGTTCACTGTGTCTTCTCTGGCCGACGTGCCTGGTTTCGTGATCTCGCTGCGCTATTTATATGGTTGCGTGATCTACCTGAACGGCAACGAGGTGTTCCGCAACGGCGTGGATGGCGAGCTGAGCACGTCGAGCATCGGTCTGAACGCGTACACGAACCTGATCTACCACCAGATCTCGCTGCCCGCAAAGACGATCGCGGTGGGCGAGACGCCTGCGGTGAACTACTTGGTTGAGGGCGCGAACACGATCGCGATCGCCATCATCGCGCAGCAGGCTTCGCAGACGACTTCGGTGTTCGACTGCGCGGTGCGTCTGATGACGGGCTCCGAGTCGCGCGTGTTCGACTACTCCATCTCGTACAGCGGCATCAACGGCAGTCCGACGCTGCTGCTGAACCAGTACTACAGCTACACCATGTACTCCAGCAGCTGCGGCACGAACTACTGGACTGTGACGTTCTCGAACGATCGTCGCGAGTGGCTGTCGGCGGTGACGGTGTACCTGTACTACACGCAGTACGAGGAGCACCCTCGCAGCTTCACGGTGAAGGCGCGCAACACGAACCTGGAGGAGTGGACGACAATCAAGGAGGTGACGGGCATGACGTGGTCGCTGGCCGGCGAGCACAAGAAGATCTGGCTGGAGAACAACAAGCCGTACAACCAGTACCGTCTGGAGAACATCGCGACGGGCGATGCGTCCGCCTGCTCGTGGAAGCTGAGCACGCTGGACCTGACGGCGGACGCGACTCCGGCGAGCATTCCGGAGCTGTCCTATTCCACGCCGCTGGTGATCACGAAGGGCATCGAGATGGGCGAGGTGTACGCGAACTCGGACTACTACTACGACTTCACCGTGTCGCCCGCGCTGCCTGCGGGCCTGTCGATCGATCCGAACACGGGTAAGATCTCGGGCACGGTGAACGAGATGGTGGCTGCGACGCCCTACCAGATCACGGCGAAGAAGTACGGTGGCGGCAGCTCGACGGCGTCGGTGACGATCTCAGTGGAGGTGTGCCGTGGTGACAAGCACCTCATCACGCTGGTGGCGCGCATGGATGGCTGGCCGCACGAGGGTTCGTACAAGCTCTTCTCGGGCAAGGGAACGAGCGGTCAGGTGGTGTCGTCGAACACCGCGTTCAAGGTGAAGAGCGGTCTGAACTACGGCGACTTCTGCGTGCCTCACAGCATCTACACGCTGGTGCTGTACGACTCGAGGAAGGACGGTTGGATCAACCCTGCGGGCTGGTACCTGACGATCGATGTGGGCGCGATGATCTTCGACATGGGTCAGATGCCCAACGCCGTGGAGTCGGTGTCGACGATGTTCTCCTCGCTGCTGCCGTTCCAGATCGAGTACGACAGTTGGAAGGTGTGGAACAGCGGTAACGCTGTGGCTGACGGCTGGACTGGCAAGAACTTCGACGACGCTGCGTGGGAGACGAAGACGGTGGCTGAGTTCGGCAACCACATGGGCACGACGGCGTACATCCGCCACGAGGTGAACATCCCGTCGGTGGACGAGTACCACGTGCTGAACGTGCGCGTGAAGTACACGGGTGGTGTTGTTGTCTACTTCAACGGTCACACTGTGGCGCGCTTCAACCTAGCGGAGGGTTTCGACGCTTCGAGTGAGGCGATCGCTGCGCACGACGCCACGACCTTCTCCAAGTTCCACATCGTTCTCTCCACGGCTGGCGCTGTGACGGGCAAGAACGTGATTGCCTTCGAGATCCACCGTGCGCCCGGCGAGAGCGCGCTGGTGTTCGACGCGACGGGCGTGTTCGGCGTGAACGACTGTTCGATCGTGGTGGACTCGTTCTCCTCCATCGAGAGCAGCGAGGTGTCTGGCTGCACGAAGGAGGACCTGCTGGACCTGAACCCGGTGACCTACGGCTACATTCCCAACGCAGCGAACTCCTTCCTGGCGTGGACGGTGGAGAACCTGGAGGGCTCCAAGTTCAACAGCTTCGCGCTGCAGACGAACACGGCGACGACGGGTTACGGCTTCTCGGTGTACGGTCGCTGGGAGAGCGGCGAGGAGTACATCAGCGCGCTGGCGGTGATGGATCAGGAGACGAAGAACAAGGAGCGTTCAGCGTGGTCGATGCCGGCGGGTATCGCTGGGTTCAGCCAGTTCCGCTTCGTGGTGGATGCGGCGGCGTTGAGCACGGTGAGCACGAATGCGTACGTGATGCTGTACTGCAAGGCGAGCGGCAGTGGTTCTTGCCCTGCTGTCGGCGACTACCCTGCTGTGGGCGAGGGTGAGATCTCTCCGGCGAAGTGTCCCGAGGGCTACAGAGGCTACGCGTACAGAGTGTGTGCGAACGGCGTGTTGGGCGATATGCAGAGCGACAAGTGCGAGTTCAAGCTGCCGTCGCGCATCAACTACCTGAACAACAACATGGAGTTCATCCTGGGCGCGGAGGCGTCGAGCGGCAAGCCTTCGTACCGCAATATCATTCAGGAGTTCTTCATGCAGGACAGCACGCCTCTGCCCGAGGGTCTGAAGCTGGACGCTGTGACGGGTGAGATCACGGGCATTCCCAAGTCGACGATGGACGCGCAGGCGTTCACGGTGCGTGGCAAGAACCCTGCTGGCGAGACGTACGTGGAGATCACGATTGCTGTGCGCAAGGGCTACTGTGCTCCCGAGGGCGTGTTCGAGCGTACGAACGTGGGCGAGACGGCGGTGTACGAGTGCTCGCAGCAGGGCAGTTATGTGGGTACGCAGAAGAGAGCGTGCGTGTTGGGCAAGAAGAACGGCGAGTGGCAGAAGGCGAGCGGCTTCTGTATGCCTGTGTTCGCAATCGTGTTGCTCGTGCTGGCTGTCATCATCGTGATTGTGGTGGTGGTGTTCATTCTCATGCGTTCTCGCAAGACGAAGGCGGTTGGCGGCGTGAAGGGCAAGGCTTCGAAGACTTCCGTTAAGAAGACTCCGGCCAAGAAGACGGCTACGAAGGCTGTGAAGGTGTAACTTATGGGGTGTGTTTGTTAATGAGGTTATGAAATGTGTTAACGAGACAATGAAGTGTTTGTCAACAAAAAGGGTTGGGCACTTCGAGCGGGTTTTGGCGGCTGTTCATTTTTCCCGGTAAGCAGTGGCGACATGAGCTCAACAATCGACCTGCTGTTTGCGAAGAAGAAAAGACCCGATTCGGACGAGCAAGCAACTCCGAATCCCACCGCTTCGGAGGATCCTTCGGAGGCGCAGTACATTGTTTCGTTCGTTGTATTATTGAAAGGCAAGCAACACCGAATGAGAAGATGAACGATAAGGAGAACAATTCGTGTTTTCTGCACTCCTTCCGTTATTTCGTAGAACGTCGAGTGATTCGGACGATGCAACGACGGTGGGAGATCTTCTGAAAGAAGGAGAGTTCGCTGAGAAGCAGCTGGGATCATCCGTAGAAAGAAGGAGCAGACAGCTCCAGCGATTCCTCCAAGGTTTGCCTCACTGTACATACTTCGTTCTCATCTGTAGTTCGTCCGAGCCGAAGACGATGTCTCCAGCCATCGATATCGAGAAGGAAGAAAGGATCGTTGCAACCCTCATCGACCACATGAAGCGGAACGAGTCGCTCATCTACTTGGTTCAGCGACGCAAGGAGTACATCAACAACCGGCTGAAGGAGATTGACAAGCGATTGGCAAGCATGAATCCGGCCCCGTCCCGCCAGCGTAGTTCTTGCGTGCGCTCCTGATGTGTAGTGGACTCTCCTCTATCGACCTTCCTCTTGAAGAATGCGAAGCTGGCTCATGAATCGAAAGGGTACTTGAGCGAGGAAGTCAACTTGCTGATCCGCTTGTGGATTCACTTTTCCAAGTACGCCGAAGTGTACCACCTTTCCCTTGCCAACGTGCAATCCATTTTTGATTTTTATGACAGCATCAAGACCCTCGTGAGCGAATCAGAGGGATGCGCTGAATTGCCTTCGTTCTCCCCGCGCTCGCTGGAAACCTATACACTCTACACCTCTCTTTGTCGTGCCGCGCTGAAGGCGGTGCTCGACGACTTCAAAGAGCCGTACACGTCCTCCGAGGAAGCGGACGCTGTCGACAAACCGTCACTGAGAGTGACAGTCGCGCTCGCCACGAAACTCTTCCAGAACGTGTACATTTCGTCGACTTGCGTCACGCAGAACGACTGGTTCCCCATTGCTGAGATGGTGTTCTGGACGTATATCGAGAATCCCGGCTTTCTGTGTCCATCGTCATTCCTCGATCAGATGAAGGAGGCGTTCGAGAAGGCGCATTCCGTTCCGCTGTGGCAGTGGAGCCCGCAGACGTGGGTGATGGTGTTGCTGACGCTGTGTGAGATGGCAGAGGACTCGACGCAGTTGCTGCGACTGTTGGAGGAGCGCGTGACGCAGCGACGCGTGGTGGTGCGAGAGAAGAAGGAGAGTGATGTGAGTGAGAAGAAAGAGAAGAAGGAGAGTGATGTGAGTGAGAAGAAAGAGAAGAAGGAGAGTGATGTGAGTGAGAAGGAAGAAGTGAAGGAGAACGAGGAGAGCGAGTCAGAGAAGGAGGCGGAAGCGTTCACAGAAGAACAGAAGGCCTATTTGGACGCTCTGGTGAAGGCGATCGAGGCGAAGAACGTGGAGGAGGTGCGCGTGCGTGTGCGTGCATCGTTTGACGAATAGACGCTGATGAAACGCACCAAAGAACTCGGGTTTGTCACAGGGAAGAAGAAGAAGCGATACGCGCGCGCCTTCAAACCGTACTTGGAGCGCGTGGAGGCGTTGTACGAGGAACACAGAAGGCGGCTGAGGGAGCAGGAGGCGTTGCGCGCCAAGCAGGCCAGAGCGGCGGAAGACGCGAAGGAGATTATGGATTTGAGCCCGTCACTGCCTCTGCTGGGAACCGATCATTACGGAAATCGGTACTGTTTCATGCAGAAGGACTACAACGCGGTGTACGTGTGTTGCAGCGACCAGGGCGAGGAGGTGATGAAGCAGGAGCGGGAGCGTGCGCAGAATCACGCTGGGACGAGGGCGAGGAGCACTGAGAGTGACGACGACGCCCACGTGCTGGAGCAGTTCGAGGAGACGAAGGACCGTGATTTTCTGTACGGTGGGTGCCTGTGGTGTTGGTGATGGGCAGAGAAGGCGAAGGAGCGCATCGACAGATTCCGACCGAAGGGGGTTGTGTGGCGCGCGCTGAACACGCTGGGCGATGTGAAGGCGTTGATGTGTGTACTGAATCGGAACCTGCCGCGAGAGCGCGCGCTGAGCGACGCGATCGTGAAGAACGCGTTCGTGATCGAGTGTGTGTGGCGATGTGTCGTGACGTGCAGACAGTGGGGCAAGAGCGAGGCGAAGGCGTTTGGCCTGACGGACAAGGATGCAACAGCGTTGGAGAGCGACGAGGCGAGTCTGCGCAGGCGTCTGCGACGAGTGCAGGATGACGTGAACGGGTACATCGAGAGAGCGAGGCGGATGAAGAAGCTGCCGATGGAGCTGATCGCGTGGGAGGAGAAGGAGAGCGCGAACGAGACGGTGCTGAACACGCTTCACCAGGTGCAGGATTTCTTGAAGGAGACGGCGTTCCAGACCTGCACGAAGCGCGTGAACCAACACATCGGTCTCGTGGAGGAGGTGCGTGTGTGTGCGTGGCGTGAGGGGTAGTACATCAGACGCGCGTCGCCCTGCGAGCTGGAGATCATCGTGGTGTGGCTCCACAACGTCCTGCTGCGCAGCAAAACCTTCACTGACGTCCTCAGCAAGAAGATGGCGGAGATCGAGCAGGCGGAGGAGGCGCGGAAGGAGAAGGCGTTGGTGGTGGACGGTTTGGCTCCGCTGGAGGAGCGTCGATCGAAGAAGCGAGCGTTGTTGCAGGCGCAGAACGCGAAAAGAGAGCGAGTGAGCAGCGAGGAGGAGGAGAAGAGTAGTGAGAAGGAGGAGTCGAGCAACAGTGAGAACGACGAGTGGGGTCCCAAGAAATCGCAGAGGCGGAGAAGGGTTTTGGAGGATTCGGAGAGCGAGGTGTCGATGAGCGAGGAGGCGGACACGACCTCGGAGGAGGACGAGTGGGACGAGTTTTGTAGTATATGTGGCAAGGGAGGCCAGTTGATGTGTTGCGATGGGTGTCCGCGGTCATTCCATCTTCGATGTGTTCATCTGAAGGTGAGAGGAAGGAAGAGGTATGACGCGTAGAGAGTGCCGAGCGGAGAGTGGTTCTGTCCGAGTTGCAAGAAGGAAATGTGCGCTGTTTGCAAGAAGCATGGATTGGGGATCCATGACAACATTGTGTGTGGAAACGAGGACGGAACGAAGGGCTGCGAGAGGATTTTCCACTTGGTGGGAGAGAGAGGAGGGACGTCATGCGTAGAGGTGCGTGGGGTTGACGGAAGTTCCTGAGGGCGACTGGTACTGCCCGGATTGTAGAAAGAAGATGCGCCGTTCTCCTCTTTGTTTGACAGAATTATGTCCGTCACCGAGTGTTCACGCGAAATCGGAGAGACTCTGTCCAAGGAGGATCTCCTGTACACGTTTGAAGATGTGGAATGCATGGTGAACCAAAACAAGACCCATTCGGCCGGAACGCTGTATTTGACGCAGAAGTGGGTACAGTGTGTTTAAATGAGTGTTAGCAATCTGATTTACGTGTCTCCACAGGAGGAGGACTACTGCCTTGTGGTTGATTACCCTGCGATCGGTGTTCACGCCGTTTGTCAGGAAGACACGCTGTGGAAGCGGCCCTGCATCTATTGTCAAATCTGTGACCCCAGTGATGAAGGAACGGAGGACGTGGGCGTTGTTTGCGGGGACGAGGCCTTCGAGGCGTTCGACCAAGAGGATAACGCTGAGGAGGAGGTGGAAGAGGAGGAGGACGACGGGTCCATCTTTGAAATCCTCTTCTCCCCTCTCGATAGTGGGAAGAGTATTCTCTTCGATGGTGCATTCACACGTAGTTGACACGCTGTTCAACAGCATCAGTCGTCTTCAGGTGATGCATCCCGATCCCGTGAAGGACGAAGACGAGGATAACACGTTTATGACGGCGAATGGTGTGGTGAGTGTGGAAGATCATATATGCAATCTCTTTGAGAAGGCGGCAGTGGGGGTTGATGTTGGGATTCATGGATAGGCTGAGTATGAAGGGAAGTCGAGTGAGTAGTGATTGTTTGTTTGTTACCGACTTTTTGGTTCTTTTGACAGTGAATCGAGTGGGAAGGAATCACTTCTGTTGTTTTCAGCAATTACCTCCGTTGTTTACAGAATTCACCTCCTACTCGTCCACAAAATAACACTCCACTATCAAAAACAAACACAACTACTTTGAACTCGGAATCACATACTTCTTTGTGGGCGGCATGAAGCCCTCGCCTCCAGACACCTCCACTTCCTCCAAATGCGTGTACAGCGACTTGGGCTCGTACGGCGTCTCGTCGCCAGCCTCCTTCCGCAGCTGGATCGCAGCAGGCGTCTCCGAACCCGGAATCACCACATCCGCAGGTACAGGCACTTCCTCCTCCTTCTTCTCCTCCTCCACGGGCATCTCCGCCTCTCTCTCCTCCTCCTCGTCCTCCTCCTCCACCGCGTTCTCCGGGATCTCGCCCCACAGCTTCTCCTCCTCCGGGTTCAGCTTCTTCGTCGCCTTCTCCTCCACGTACACGCCGAACACATCGCCGTACAGCGGGCGACCCTGTTCGTCCACCGGAGGGCGGCCCCAGCCCTCCGCGTGGTTGCCGTACTGGCAGCCGGGCGGGATCGGGCTGTTCAGTCCGGGAATGCGGAGGTTGGGGTACGACGGCGGCGGGCCGTAACGCTGCTGCATCCACAGCCATGGCGGCGGCGACACGGGCGTCATGCCCAACGCTTCCTACGTGTTATGAGAGGGTGTTGTGACCCACGCGAAGACGGTCCGACAACTGACCCGGCTTCTTCTCTGTAAGACGCACCTCGTACTCCTTGCCCTCGTAGTACACCTCGCCGAAGCCCGTCATGCGCGGCTTCTTCATGTGTCGGAAGAACGCGTCCTCTCTACCGATGAAACGCCCGCGCGGCGGTTACAAGACGTCGTAGCTGATGTCCATCTTATGAAGCTTCGGGTGCATGCGGTCACGTGCCTGCGACTGCAGACTCTTCTCTCGCTCCTCCTCCGCGATGGACGCGCGGATGTCGGCGATGCCCGTGTCCGCGATGTAGTCTAGCTATTATCATGGAACCATTGAACGACCGGGCAGTTTGAAGGCGGGCTTCTCCGTGCCACGACGACCCTGGAGATAGTGGCGCTTCGAGCACCAGTGACGGGGGACAGGGACTGTGTTGCGATAGGATTTGAGGTAGACGAGGAGACGAGGATCCGATGCCGTGACATCTTCCACCTCGACCACGTCCGGACGGCGCACCAGCTGCTTCAGCTCAGCCACGGTCAGTCGACTGGCCAGTTTGCGCGCCTTCTTGCTCATCTTCTTCTCTCCACTCGCTTCATCGCCCTTCATCAGGCTTTCCTACACGTTCACAATAACATCAATGCAATACGGCAGCGTCTGGCTGCTTCTCTGTGTTGTTGTTGTCACTGTTGGTAGTGGGCGCGACCTAGGGATAACCATGGCAGAAAACGATTCACCTCCACTTGGGCGGCTTCCTTTGCAGCAAAGTTCTTGAAGACTTCTTGCAGTTCCTGGTATTGGTCCTTCACCTTTTCAAACGCGCTGTCATATACGAAGTTCACTTCTTCTTCCGTTTCATTTTGATTGGTCGTCGTTTCCTTTTTCTCCTCCTCCTTCTTCACAATCTACACCATCACGCACTCCATTCAAAAACAAATACTTCGTTCACCTTCTTCTTATCCAACAACGCGCCCTCCTTCCGGTTCTCCTTCTTCTTCTGTCTGCGCTTCTGATTCTTGGTGAGTCGCTTCTATTCCGTAATCAACTCAAACAAGAGTCGTGCCTTTGTGTCCACTATCATTCGAAGTCCAGATAACACCAAAACGAACCTTCCTTTGCGAAGCCTTGTCCGAAGCAAAATACCCCCTATTTCTGTCACCCCTCTCGCTTTCTCCCCATTCACGCCAA
>ERZ1106923.504-NODE-504-length-13900-cov-16.164608_pt1 | contig 13900 bp, 17 predicted proteins | sample MGYA00403657_ERZ1106923 | MGnify/ENA primary metagenome ERZ1106923 (study PRJEB35170, sample SAMEA104062425) | human gut metagenome | biome: human gut; feature: human-associated habitat; material: faeces | place: Denmark | collected 2012-06-19 ...
GCGAGGGTATAAGCGGTTGCGAGGGTATAAGCGGTTGCGAGGGTATAAGCGGTTGCGAGGGTATAAGCGGTTGTGGGGGCACAGGTAGTTGCGAGGGTACAGATGATTGCGAGGGTACAGATGATTGCGAAGGCACAACGGTATGAGGAACAGTAGAGACGCTCACAAAATGGTCAAACTCCTTCTGAAGAAGGCTGAGCCAGTTCTGCCCCTCCGGCTCCATAAACGAGGGCGGACCCGCCCACGTCCTGGAGACATCACGCTGTCCGTACGTGTCCTGCGGAACCAACGGAGGGATCTGTGGTAGGCGAATGTGCACGGGCGGTACTCTCCGAAACTCCTCCGCGAACTGCGAGAACGCGTCGTCGTCCTTCACAGGCGCGATCGCGCCTCGCCGCTCATCGTCCACCTCTTCACGCGGCTTGCGGGGAATGTGGGACCAGCTCCCGCTCATCTCCATCTCCACCTCGTCCTCGTCGTCCTCCGTCGCCTTCAGCATCTGCAGCACGTAGAAGTCCTCCGCCAGGTCCGCCGGGTTCAGGTCCTGGCCGCAGACCGGACACGGCTTCTTCTCCGCCGCCGCGTACATCTCCAGAAAGTTCTCCGCGTCGAAGCACCGCACGTGCGTGCACTTGCTCGACCGCACGGGGATCGCGATGCGGTCGAGGGTCAGCGGGTCGAGGAGTGAGAAGGCGAAGGACGAGGTCTCCACCGACACGTCCTCCTCCGTGCGAAGCAGGTTCACGAAGTTCTGCTTCGCGTCCGCCACGGTCGAGGGCACGTCGCTCACGAAGCGGCTCATGATATCGGCGACGCTCACGCGCGAGAAGAGGAAGAGGTACACGAAGCGCGTCGTGCACACGTTGTCGTAGAGCACCACGCGGTTCGTGCCGATCCGCACCAGGCGGTGGAGGTCGCGCACGTCGCTGTCCTCCTGGAAGTCCATGTTCATCACGTTCACGCCGTTCAGGACCAGTCGCACGTGGTCGCTCGAGAGGTGCCAGGCGCCGCTCGTGTAGGACGCGACGATCATGCCGCAGTGGAGGGAATGGCTCTTGATCTGGGACACTTCGCGCGACGAGAGCTCGAAGGAGGAGGTCACGCGCATCCGCGCCGTCTGCGGGGAAAAGCAAACGAGGCTTCGCTGCACCGTGTCCGTGCAGTACACTCTCGAGAAAAAACAGTCGATGCACTCGCACGGCGCGAGCTCCGGATCGCCATCATGTCTCGGGAACACACCGCGCAGGGCGTTGCGATTGCGACAGTTCTCGGGAAGCAAGTTGTGATGCGAATCATTGTCAGGGGACGGTGAAGACACCAATCCGGGGAGATCTGTGTCCATGGTGGAAAGCGTGAGCGGACTACCCATCGCACTATAGTAGGCTGCGGGAAGTGGCAGCGAGTAGAATAGGGAGTCGAGCGTGTGACCGATTTGTCTCTCGCAAGTGCGAATCACTCTCACCGCATCGTCCACGCTTGTATATGATGTGGGCAACGACCCTGGGGCAATGCTATAGTCTATAGATGAACTCGGAAAGAAAACAGTCACAGAACGAAGATAAACGACAGTATTTCTTATGATGCTTTGCCAGCACGCCGAGTGCCACCGCTATGAGTTTCGTGTTTTCCGCTTCACTATTGTTCCAAACCTAATTCTCACAAACGACTCCAACTGCGCCTACAATGCGTCCTATCAGCACGACACACGATTCCTTCAGCTGGGGAGGACGCAATCCGCAGCAGCTAATGAAGCATTTCAAACCGCTCAGCAAACTCTCGGAATGCAGCATATTGCAAAGGGTTCTTCCATTTCTAGAGCTCCCCTCCGTCAACGGAGCCTGCATTTGCGAATATGAAGACACGACACGGCAAAATTCCCCTCGATTTCGGTTGGTTTTGACCTGCAAATTCGCGTAGATGTCTAGCGAGGAGCGTGTGGACGTACTTATGGTACTGGTGCTGTCACGCGTAGTTTCGCTTCCCTTTCACGCCCTATGCGACGCAGCGGCAGTTCATGGAGGAATTGTACACCACCTTGAAGGAGGGAAACGTTGGCTTGTTTGAAAGTCCGACCGGAACTGTGATTGTGGTTTTCCCCTATGACGCGTAGGGAAAGACACTGAGTCTCCTGTGCGGCTCTCTCGCCTGGCTCCACGACACCTCGAAGCTCCCGGACGACTTCTGTCGTGATCCCGTTCCGAAGACGTGCTCTCCGTTGAAGGAGGAGCCGGACGTCCCATCGTGGCTGCTTGACGAGACGGACGAGGACTATCACTTGAGTGGGTGCTTTCGAACTTGGGTGTTGTGTAGAGGAACTGCGCGAAACGCAGTCCTTCCAGCTCAAACAGCTGCAGGAACGCCTTCGGCTCTATCAATGCGGCAAACATAAGCGATGGCTCCCGTCGTCCTCTTCCGGCAGAGAGAAGCGACAGGAGATGACACAGGAGGACGACGAAGAGGATATTCTGCTGGACACCGTCACCAGTGCGCCGGCGGACGACGAGGATCCTCCCATCGCTGTCACCAAGATCTTCTACTGCTCGCGCACCCACAGTCAGTTGGACCAGGTGCTGAGCGAGTTTCTTCGCTCGGAATGGTCCAAGGAGTTTCACTGCGGCATTCTAGGGGGTCGTCGCTCTCTGTGCATCAATCCGAGGTAGCGTCGTTCCCTCTCCTGAACCGTAGTGTCAGCAAGCTTCCCAGCGACTCGCAGATGAGCGAGCAGTGTCTCTTCCTCCAGCGCAACCGGAGTCGCGGGAAGCCGGGGTGCAGCTTCCACAGTCGCGAGAAGGAGGAGTGCGTGAGCAACGAGATTCTGGTGGGTTCGCTGTCGTGGCTTCATTCCCAGCTGAACAACCTGGCGATCGAAGACCTGCTGAAGAAGAGTCGCGATCTGAGCGGGTGTCCGTACTACGCGTCGCGTCGCGCCATCCCCTATTTGGAGATCGTGCTGTTGCCGTACAACCTCCTGCTGAACGAAAAGAGTCGTGAGGCGCTGGGCATGGATCTGAAGGTGTGCTTGGAGGCGGCGTTTCACCGTAGAACCAGGTGGTGCTGTTCGACGAGGCACACAACCTCATCACCGCGCTCAGCGAGATCTACAGTCCGCGCGTCACCAAGGAGATGCTGTCCGTGTCCCTCTCGCAGCTCCGCGCGTACTACGAGCGCTACGCGGACAGGCTGTCGTCGCTCTCGCACTCCTTCCTCATCCACCTGCAGTCCATCGTGCAGTCCCTCCTCCAACTTCTCACCACGCCACCCGCCTCGCTGGGCGAGGTCTCCGTGCTGCCGACCGACCAGTTCCTCCTCCTCCTCCACCTCGAGGGCGTGAACCTCTTCGACATTCTCCACTTCATCGCCGCCAAGCGCATCGTCAACAAACTGAACGGTTTCGTGGACCGCATGGGCGAGGGTGACAACAAGAAGGTGGATGGGGGCAAGAGCAAGAACGGGGGTGATAACTTGATCAAGAATGAGAGTGAAAACAAGAGCAAGAACGAGAGTGACAATGCGAACAGAAGCGAAGATAACAACTCAAACAAAACACCACGCGTCTCGCACTTCCCCGCCGTTCTCTCGTTCATCGCGTCGCTCACCTCGGAGGCGGACGACACGAGAATCGTGGTCAGTTGCGATCGCAACTGTCCGTATGTCCAACTCCTTCTCCTCAACCCGGAAGCCCACTTCACTCCCATTGTTCGCGATGCACGTTCAGTGATCATCACGGGAGGCACGCTCCAACCAGTCTCTTCTCTCTCTCCTTCTCACCTCTAGTTTGAGGAGTTTCACTCCCAACTGTTTCCACAGATCCCCGCGAATCGCATCCACGCCGTCTCTCTGCCTCACGTGCTCCCTTCGTCGCACGTTCTCTCCCTCTTCATCACATCACGCGTCCAAGAGAAGGAGTTTCGCTTCGACTACGCTTCCCGCGGAGATGGCGCGCTTCTGGCAGAACTCACAAAGTACCTTCACGTGCTGTACGATCACGTTCCGCGGGGAATCGTCGTCTTCTTTCCCTCCTTCTCCTTCCTTCAGCTCTTCGTCCGCCATCTCCATTCTTCGCAACAGTACTCTCAACTCACAAAGAAAAAGCGACTATTTGTGGAGGAGCATGGAAAGGACGTTTTCAAGGAGTACTCGTCCTATTTGGCGAAGGAGGATGCGGAGGCGTCGTTGTTTGCTGTGATCGGAGGCAAGCTGTCGGAGGGCATCAACTTCAGCGACGATTTGGGGCGATGCATCGCCATCGTGGGAATGCCCTACCCCAACAAGAATGACGTGGTTCTCAAAGAGAAGATGCGCTATCTGGATAAGCAAAAGCCTGGAACAGGGCAAGAGTTCTACTCGAATCTCTGCATGAAGGCGGTCAATCAAGCAATCGGCAGGGCGTTCCGTCACAAGGACGACTGGGCGTCTGTCGTCTTCCTGGATTGCAGATACGCGCAATCCTCCATCCGGCAGAAGCTGACCTCCTGGATCGAGAAGCGGGGAGTCCCTTGCAGCACCGGAGATGCTGTCGCAAGTGCCCTGGATTCGTTTTACAACCAATTTCTTTGCGTTGTTTGTCTAACAAAAGCGTCATTCCAACTCCTTCTTCCATGCAGGCCACACCGCGTCCATTTCCTTGGACTCGGGTCGCCTCTTCTCAAACTTGGGCAGCGCCACGTATTTCACAAGAACGTCCATCACTTCGGGGGACAAGCCGTACTGCATTCCCAACGCGTGCTGGCCCTCCACCGTCTCCATCATCTTCGTCGCGTTGAACAGCTCCTTAATCTATCAGTCACGAAACGCACTCGCCACCACCTCCTCCGTCGTCAATCGGCCCGGTATACGCTTTATCTCGGCAGGGGTCTACGCATCAGTCAGGCGTTCTATTGAATACGTTGGTTCTATCTTTCGGAAGCGCTCCTTCTGAATGGAAGGGCAACTCCTATTCGTGAGCTCCCCTGCAATTCTACACCTCTTTGACGATTGTTTCTTTCACGTACTGATCCAAATTGTCCATTTCCGGCTCCTGGTTCATAGACTGTTGCAGATGGGACAAGAACTCCGTGTCCTTTGCTTCTATTCCCATCACCAACGCAAATCGCGCCTACGGACGTAGTTCACGACGCTGTCCTTTGATAAACCGCCATTCTCGGCCGCCTCCTCCGCTCTTCCTAGTCGTGAGGAAGGACATGCAGCCAAAAACGTTTTGCCTCGCGCAGAAGGGCATCCGTCTTGGGTCTGAAATTGCCCTCAGCCAGCACGCGATCTAGCTCTTCCTGCGTGATTCCCTCGGCAGGGAGATTCTCCACCTTCGTCTTTATGCCTATTCGTCACGCTCCCCGCCCACAATGCACTCTGCGCCGCTTTCCTTCCCACATTTGCCATTTTACTCCCCGAAGACCCCATGATTCGCGCGCCCTGATCTCTAGTGGAACAAACACGGAGTGAAAAGATAAAATATGACAATATGATACTAATGCATGACAAATGACAAGAAGAAAAAGAAGGGCGCTTAGTGCGAGCCCCGACGCGCCATTTCCTGCAGACGCTGGCTGCACTCCTTCGCAACCTCCATGCACTCCTCGTTTGCCTGGCACCGCGTCAGCAGCGTGTTGAACCAGCTCATGCCCAGCGCCTACTCCTCACACACACCCCACATCCCCACCATGCTGCAGCTCTCGGGACCCAGCGAGACGGCGAGGTCGCGGATCATCAGCACCGTGGACTTGATCAGCTGCAGCGACGAGCGCTCGTTCATCGCGATGTGTCCGGCGAACTGCAGCATGTCCGAGAAGCTCTCGCGGATCGGCGGGTCATTGCGAGGCACGGCGTTGTACAGAGAGTCCCACAGCTCCACCACGGAGCAGAACAGACGGTCCGCCCACTCCCAGTCGTCGTCGCTCACCAGCTCCTCCACGGGGTACGCGGCGGCGCCCATGGAGACCTGAATGCAGGCGGGCACGAGCACGAGGCAGTAGTCGCTGAGCTCCCAGAACATGCAGCTGATGCACGTGAAGAGGTCGGGCTTGATGTCGCGCGGCACGTCGGAGGAGCGCAGGCTCTCGAAGATGCTGCTCATGAGGCGGTCGCGGTAGTGGATGATCTGCGACAAGCAGTTCTGCTTCTGCACCGGGTCCGTCACCGTGTCGCCGATGATCAGCAGAAGGTCCGAGAAGCACGTGATCGCGCTGCGGCATGTCGACACGTCGCTCGGCGTGGTGATGGCGGAAATGATAAACGGCAACAGCTGTCCCTGCGCGTCACCCAGCCCCGCGGCGCCTACCAGGAAGTCCAGCGAGGTCACGCCGACGTTGTTGATGATGGCGTCGTAGAGCAGAATGGCCTGCGTGTGCGTGGAGGTGTTGTCGCTGGAGAGGATCTACGGTGATGAGGCGACGGAGGGCGCTACCGTGTGCGCGATGGACGTCAGCACCGACACGTCGAACAGCTGCGGGTTCTTCAGACGCTCCACCAGCGCCACCAGCGCGATGCAGTAGAAACGCTGCAGGTGGTACGCCTGCTCCTTGTCCATGTTCGTCATGTTCTACGCGTCACCGCCGTCTCCAGTCCCCACCAGCGCCTGCTGGCACTTCATGATCACGAACTGGCTGAAGTTCACCAGGATCGAGTCCGTGTTCACCACGTTGCACCCGATCACGCTGATCAGACCGTACGCCGCGTTCTCGCGCAGCTGGTTGTTCGCCGCGCCCGTCTTCTCCGCGCAGTCCATCAGCTTCTGAAGCAGGTCGTGGTAGTACGGGCGCAGGATCTCCGACTGCGGCGGCGCCGACACCACGTCCGCGATGCTGGACAGACCCATCGCCGCGTGCTGCGCCACGCGAGGCTCCTATGTGTCATCGTGAACGCGAAACTCAACCATGTCCAGCGCGGCGAGGAGGCACTGGATCAGACTCGTGCTGCTGTCCGCGGGGATGCAGGAAAGATAGCCCGCGCAGATCTGCGACAGCACCCACGCGGAGGAGTCGCGCACCGCCACGTTGGGGTCGTTCATCACGTTGTTGATGAGCATGGGGCACGCGCTGCTCACCATCGAGCCCATGTACTCCTCGCGCTCCGTGTGCAGCAGGCAGCCGAACACCATGATCGCCGCCTCCTTGTAGTGCCAGTTGTCCGACGCGATGTTGGCGTCCACGAACGGCCACACCACCGTGATGAAATCTACCCCTCACGCGCGCCACGCACGCCTACCGTAGCCCACCACCTCGGCGAACCCGCCCAGGCACGTCGCGGCAGCCATCGCGGGCGTCATCGTCTCGCCGTCGTCGTCCTCCTCCTGGCGCGTCATCGCCTCGCACAGCACCTGCGCCAGCTGCGTGTAGCACTGCTGGCAGAGCCCCTTGAACTCCGCCGTGTCCTTGCACTCCAGTTCCACGTTCGCCAGGATGTTCAGCGTGAACGCCGCCTGGATCGCGATGTCGGGCACGTTCCCGCGGATCGCGTTCTCGCACTCCGTGTAGAAGAGCTGGAAGAAGGGCGGAACCAGCGCGTAGAAGAAGTCGAAGATCTCTCCGAGACACTGGAAGGCGTGGCCCTGCACGTCGAGGTTGGTGCTGTGCAGCGAGTTGTACACCGCCTCCATCACGCAGCGGCACTGCTCCTCGTTCTTCATGAACTCGTCGGCGAAGGCCAGCGCCTTGTCCAGCGCCTGGATCGCCTCGTCCCACAGCTCGGTGCACTGGTTCTGCTGGAGGCAGTGGAGAATCAGCATCATCACCTTCGACACCATCACCGGAGGAAGATTCGCGTCGGACAGATCTTCGCAGATGTATCGGATCGTCTCAACGCACGCCACCTTCGTCTCCGCGCCCGTGTCGGGGGACTGGATCGCATCGCCCAGGCTGTCAAAGATGTTGTCCCACAGACCCATAGGAATTTCGATCAGTGCGATGGCGGAAATGGAAGACGCAGCCGCATTGCGTACAGCGGGAGACGCGTCGCACAAGCACTGGAGCAACTACAAATCACGGGAACCGCACCACTCCCACAGAGTATTTGATATCTGAGCGCAGCTTATCGTCCATCCGTCTCCAGGATTCCTGCTTCTCCTGAAAGATCTCTCCACTCTAATCGCGGTGAGGAACAGGCATAATGGATTACGAGACTAGAAATGGCGCGCTTGAACAGTGTGCCTGCCATGTGACGAGTGCGCTCGGGATTGGACGTAGTGACAAGCACTTCCAGCATCTTTGTTACAAACAGCGGAAAGTCTTTGTTCATTATGTCTGAGAGAGTTGCTTCGGCATTCTGACGCACTTGATTGTCTATTCCATGAGCCCCATCTCGCCCACAACAAAAGACTACCCTGAGATGCAAATTGGTCTAAAAGAGAAACGAAGTCCATTTTCACTCTTTCAAATCAAACCCTGTTCTTCCGATAAGCAATGAATGGCACCAAAACTGTTCAGTTATGCCAACACCTTGATCAACAAGGGACTGTCTTCACTCATTCTAGAACAAACACTCTCCTCTCTGTTTGTCGAAAAGAGACCACCATTCTGCTGCACTGTGTGTGTTTGTGACAATGAAACGAGAAGTTGCACTTCGTCGCCTGGTTGCAGATTGGGCATCGGAAACTGCACGTCCGCTCCTCTCTCCCCTTTCCCACTTCTCCCGAGAAGGCCGCGAAAAAGAGAGGCAAAACACCATCTCGTGAAGAACGCACGGAAGAACGGATAGGGTGTATCAAATTGAATCCACTACTCCTTCCCACGCTCCCAGCGATTGTCGAGAGTGCCAAAAAAGGATTGAATGTTGCTCTGCGGACGGTGTTGGTGTGTCTTCAGCGGCCTGCCCTCGCTGCTCGTCGTTCCTGTCGTATCCGCTTCGTTGTCCGTCGATCGTAGACATACCTCCAAATCGCCTTTGTATTATACTGCACTCTCCACATCGTCATCTATCCCATGTACGGTTTCTCTGCCATGGGCATCATCCTCATGGCAATCATGTGTTTCTTCGCGATCATGGTTGTCTGGAGCGGGCTGAAGGCAACGTTTACGGAACCGGGAATGGTTGTCGATTTGCCAGTCGTGTTGCCGATCGCGCCTCACGCGTAGGAAGTGGCCCCGGAGATGCGCGACTACTACATAGGGGAAGAGGCCTACAACTACTGCGAGTTCGATCCCTTGCCGCGACTCAAGAGTAGAAAGTGCAATCGACTGAAGCCCTTCAGAGCCCACCACTGCAGTCGGTGCAAGGTGTGCATATTGAAGATGGATCACCACTGCCAGTATCCTCTTCCTCTCTCGCTTCAGTGTAGGTGGATCAACAACTGTGTGGGCGCTCGGAACCAGAAGTACTTCATCCTGTATCTGCTATACGTGCACCTGGGAGAAGTGTACGCGTGCATTCTGGGGTGTTGTCGCATCTTCATCCTCCGCTCGTACTTCCACGTTTCAATATTGCTTCGCACTAACGGACTAGAAGTACATCGATTTTGAGTACGTCAGAGACTTATACCCGCTGAATCAGTACCTTCCGAACTGGGTCCTCTCACACGTTCGTCTTCCCTTCTTTGACGACGAGATCGTTCCGCTGATATTCCTGTGCACGGAGGTCTTCTTCTCTCTCCTCTTCGCCGTGTTCACGGTGATTCTGTTCATCGACCAGATTCGAGCCATTCGCTACGACATGACGTACGTGGAGTATCTGAAACAGTACAACGTGAAGACCATGGAAGTAGCCCCTTGGTGCTGATTTCATCGTAGAACAGTTTCTACGACTGTCTCGTTAGCTGCATGGGAGAGCCGCCGAGCTGGAAGTGGTTTGTCCCTGTCCAAGGGAAGTATCTAGATGCCGTCATCAAGAAGCTGAGTCACGAGTTTTTGAGTTATTCCGAACTATCTGAGGAAGACGAATCCCTCGAGGACAAGAAGAACAAGTAAACTGTTTCCTATACCACGCTCCCCATTGATCTTTTCGTTTCGCCGTTTCATCTTGATTGTTGAGTTGAAATCGGAATTTAGTGTTTCCGTTTGTTTCCGTCCCTTCTTCTGATTACCCATGACGCCATCTCAAGAGATGAAGCGGATTATCTCCGTGTTAGTCAACAAGCAGAGCTCCATCGACAGCATAGAAAAGAACTTGAAACGGTTGGCTGTAAACAGCTCCGTCTTGCGGTTTACGCGTAGGAACTGAGTTCGAATCCGAATTCGTTCATACTGGATAACAAGGACGTCACCGACCTCCGACGTGCATTCGTTATGCTGGTTGGACTTACAGTTTTCGAGTGAGTTCTAGATGAAAGAGGACCGGAGCAGAATTGTATCCATAACGTCCGACACGCTCGTCTGCATGGCGAAGAACTTGAAGAACAACTTCGAGCCCATAGCCAGTACTGTATTCCGCGAGTGCTTCGATAGGATTGCTTCTGGTAATAGTGTATGAACTGTTGGGCGGTGGCTCATTGGGCTAGTATATTAGTGCGAAGGAGAGAGAGGCGTTTGAAGCTCTCGTCGAAAACGTGGTGATGAAGCAGTGCACAGCCTATATTATTAGCAAGGTTGATAACGGATGGTCCAATTGTACTGCATTTCTAATGGCTAGCGAGAGAGTCGCACAGTCTGCAATCACCTGTCTTCGTCTCATTCTCACAAAGTGGCCTTCGGCCTATATTCTGCAATCCAAAGAGTGTATCATAAACGGCCTCGTTGTGAGTGTTCTTTCCCGTCTTCATCGTAGCACGGCCTGGACTGCTATTCGCTTGAAGTCAGGACGATTTCGCAGTCCATCTTCTCCCAGAACCTGTCCAACTATCCTTCCATAGCCAACGAGTGCATGATTAGCATCGCGCTGATCTGTAGAGTGTACAGTCGTCTGTCGCCGGGACGTCGCAAGCAGTTGCCCCAGGCCACGAATCCAAATGCACTCCTTTTTCTCCTCCTTTACCGTAGTCTTCCTTCCCCGCCATTCGTGTTCCATCCCCGCGGTTGACGTCCCCGTACCTGAACCCAGGCCGACTGCAGTCTCCGGCAGCCTCGAAGCCCTCCGTCTCGTCGCAGTGGAAGTCCCCCCAGATGAAGAGCATTCCCGCGAAGGTCGCCTCGGTGTCGCCGCGTCCCTCCAGGCCTCTGCGAAAGGAGCCAGCGAAGTCCGTCAACCCAGTGGTGAGCGCGTCAAATCAGCAGCCTTCTTATTCGTCTCAGCAGCCTTCTTATCTTTCTCAGTCAACCTCCGTAAGCACGCGATCTCAACCAGCTTCATTCAACACCCAATCTCAATCAATCTCGCTCAACACCCAATCTCAATCAACCTCAATAAGCACACGTCCTCAATCAACTTCAGTAAACACGCCCTCTCTGGCAGCACCATTGAACACGCCCTCTCTCACAGCCTCCCAGCCAGCCACGAACGCGTCGCAAGCCTCCTTCACGTCTTCACAACCCTTCCCCAATCCGCCCGCGTCTCCCCCGTCCAGCATCTCCACAGGCAGGGCTGCTGTGTCAGAGCCGCGGCAGGGGAGAACCGCGTCGCCGGTCTCCTCGCCGCTGTTGCGGTCCTTCGCTCAGACGCCCTCGATCGAGCCTGTGGGAGAGCCGGGGTTCGGTTCGCTGGAGGAGTGCATCACCGCGCACAAGGTGATGATTTGGCACTGCATCACGTCGCTGCAGTGGGAGCTGAAGATGGTGAACGACCTGCCGCCGAACGAAACCAACGCGGAGTCCATCGAGCACTACAAGGAGGCGATTCGGGGACTGATGGAGAAGCGGATAGCAGAAGAAGAGTCCTTCGCCTCCAGACTAAAACGATTCAAACCGTGACGTGTTTGTTGAACAAACAGGACAGTAATCGTGGCTCCGATAGTCGCGATACCTCCCTCGACTATCCTCCCGACTGTATGACTTCCCGTGGTGGTCACTGTACGGTTTATAATTGTTCCTGAAACGACTGTCGTAACGACGCGACGGAGAATCGTGGTGGCTGTACGCGCGGCTGTACGGTCGGTCTCTCGAGTACTACGGTCAACGCCGTCCAACACCCCTACCGTGTCGCGTCCGTAGCGCGAGCTGCTCCGGCTGTACGACTGGCTGCGCGAGCGCGACTTCGACCGGCTGTAGGAGCGGCTGTAGGAGCGGCTGTACGAGCGCGACTTCGAGTCGCTGGGCGAGCGGCTGCTGTGGCGGCGGCGGTACGAGTGCCGGCTGCTCGACCGGCTGTCCGTTCGCTGCGTGTGGTGGCTGGACGAGCGGCTGTCGTTTCGCCGGACCGTCTTGTCCAGCGACGAGTGCCGACCCTCGTGCGACGGGCGGCTGGACGCGCGCTCGGCGGAGGTGTCGAACAGGAGGTGGTCGTGGGAGGCGGGCGTGACGTCGAAGCGCGACAGACGCGGCTGGATGGGGGACACGACGGGGGCGGCGTGCGTCAGCGAGGCGGGGCTCGACAGGTGGAACGGTTCTGTCGACAGCAGCGACTTCAGCTGCGACGGCGACTGGTGGATCGAGGGAGGGCGCGCGATCGTCGTCAGCGCAGCTGGAGACGCCTTCGCCACGGGCGACGCTGCGAGGACCTGAGGCGTGGAGGAAGTGGTCGCAGCGGGAGAAGGCACGGGAACGGGCTTCACTGGAAGAGTTGGGAGCGAGGGCGTGGCGGACACCGGCTTGGCTTGAGGCGTTGCTGGCTTCGCGGGGGTCTTCGCAGGCGAGGGGTGGCTCTCGGCGGAGGGGTCCTTGTCGATTTCAATCTTGGAGTTGCTCATGATCACGTACTTCGAGATGCTCGCTAATTCGTCGACTTGGGGAAACTTGTGCTTGTCGTCACCACTCACACCCATTCGTACTGAGAGAGACAGGAGACGCTTGCGCTGGTCGATGGGGCTCGCGACACAGTCCGTGGATGAATTCGGCTTCTCCTTTTTCAGTTCCTCCTGATACCTCTATTTCATAACTTACAGCAACTAGGAGTACTTTCCAAAACACTCTGCGACTGGGAACAAACTCGCCCTTGGCGTATCGCTCCAGCACGGTGCTGTCCAGGTCTTTCGGCGTCTTGTACACCTTTCCGTAGTCGATGCCCTCAAAACACTTCACATCATCCCCAATTGTCCGAAAAGCAGGGATACTGCTCTTATACGCAGCTGCGTCCTGTTTTGATGAACTACGCGTCACAAAAATGGGATACGGAACACGGTTTATCAGAGTGTTGCTCCTTCTCCTTTCTCCTTCTGCCGCGACGTTTCTACACCGTAAACTCACAGACTCTGTCAGACCCCTTTGTCTCCGTTATCCTCAGTGGTTGCAGCGGGTTTAGACTTGATTTGAAAGGGAGTCGCTGGCACAGGAATATTGTCTAGCGGATGAACAAAGCATTACACGCGCCTACGCTTCTTGCGACAATTAATGCATACATATCTATCGTCGTTGAATGTGGGTGGAATGCCCTCGCAAACATCATGGTACCACAGTCCGCACTCATCGCATCCAATCCATATCTGGGAGTTCGGATTGACCACTTGATGGCAAGTCGGACACGGATCATTGGAAGCGGACGGGTCAACAGCTTCAGGAAGAGGTTGCGCTTCCTGTTTCACCCCTTCCGGCGTGGTTTCCATTGGAATGATCGATTACCTTGAGATCAATCTGATTCGATGGTTAACGGTTATTTTAAAAGAACGGCGGGGTGTGGATTGATGGCGATTCTCACTGAGAAGGGAGAGTTATGCTGATTGGAATCGTTCTATGGAATGCAGGTAGTTCACTTTGATTTGAATGGACGGAATACTGTTGATAGAAGAGGAATAGACCATGAAGTGTCTTTCTTCATGAAATGAGAGAATTCATTACTCCAAATCGCACATGCTATTGCTTCGCTTAGACTTCTTATCGTTCACGTGGGAGTTGTTACACTTCGACCCTTCGCCTGTTTGACAAACACACCACACAACACAACTACACAT
>ERZ1106923.507-NODE-507-length-13852-cov-17.673480_pt1 | contig 13852 bp, 23 predicted proteins | sample MGYA00403657_ERZ1106923 | MGnify/ENA primary metagenome ERZ1106923 (study PRJEB35170, sample SAMEA104062425) | human gut metagenome | biome: human gut; feature: human-associated habitat; material: faeces | place: Denmark | collected 2012-06-19 ...
AGCCTTCAGTTCAGCGTCACGACGCTGCTTCAAAACAACAGACTGGGGCCTACACACGTGTCAGAAACATTCGTCGTGCTCGAGGACGAATCCACTACAAGCACTTCTCCCCTGGAAATGTTTCGACGGCTCATGCCTTTAAGGATTGACAGATCGCTCCGCAACCCCAATTCCCTCCAAAGGACTAGACCGAGGTCTATCCAGATGGAAGAGTACATCAGACTCCGAATCGATTACAGAAGGGCTCTCTATGTGATTTCCACCTACACAGGCATTATGAAAACAGAGGTTGGTTTCTTTTGGAGTTCGGATGGGTGGGAATCAAGGGGCTCTGCGCTATTTCACTCCAGCTTATGGTGAATACCCCCATTTCGTTCTCACTCTCGATGGAGGCGTTTATTATCTTCGTTTTCCATTGAAGAGTGATGTCAGAGTTAGGCAGAAGAGAATGGAAGTGGTTGGGCCGACAATCATGTAATCACAGCAACGAGCCAAGTTATACTTGAAACGGTTTCTCTACACAATGGGTGTCACATTCAGAGAAGAACTCCGCTGTTTCACACCGATCGGGGTTTTGTCATGAAAACCAGTCGCGATTTCTCAGTGACGAATCATCCTATTCGGTGTCCACTGCTCAGAATGCCAGGGAACAACAAGAGAAAGAAAATCGCCCAGAAAGTTTGTGATTCCGTGTCGGGTCATGATGGTAGATGCGAACGGGGATGAAGGCATCTGCCGACGATGTGAAGCAGAGGTCGGCGTTCAGGGTTTGCGATGAGGAGTAGAATTATCTCCAACCCTTATGAAGTACGCAAGAACAAAAGCCCGCACACAAAGTATGACTCGGTGTGACTGTCCTCTAATCGTGTAGTGTTTTGGGAAGAGTAGTGAAGGGAAACAACCGCAATATCGTGGTTTCAAACGAGAAGGTAGGTGTGTCTCTGAAAGCGTGATTTGCGTAGTCTATGACGCAAAGACAGAAGTCGATCAGCGAGGACTATGAGAAATCAAACAAGAAGAACATTTTCAAGGATCGGTCCGTATTACGTGGTTCTGTGATGTGGTAGGCGTTTCGGCGCTGCAGACACCGTGCAGGCGATGACGGAGGAAGAGAAGATGTTGAAGAAGCTCGAGATTCAGAGAAAGAAGCAGCTGAAAAGACAGAAGTATGCGCTGCCTGATGAGAACGAGGAGGATGAGCTCACGCACGGCGGCAAGACGCTGAACGGTGAGAGAACGACGTGGAGATGATTTGTAGTGGAGGACGACTTCAAGAAACTCCACGAAGACATTGACATGGACGAAGACGAGCCCGAGATGGATCCTGAGCTGTTCATCCGCGCAGATGCGCGCAAGATGCAGAATGAGAATCGCGATCACCCCAAGACGCAGAAGGAAATCATGATGGAAGTAGGCGTTTTTGCGAGCACTCACAGCCAGATCATCGAGAAGAGCAAGGCGTTCCGCGAGGAGCGCAAGCGCGAGGCGGACGCGGTGTCGAACGAGATCGAGTCGGTGGACGCGATGATGGACGACCTGCACTCGCTGCTCTCCTTCAACAAGAAGGACGCCTCGAAGCGCGTGGAGGTGCAGCAGTCGAAGGAGGACGAGGAGTACGACCGGCTGACGGCGCAGCTGGCGCAGGAGGCGAAGGGCAAGGCGAGCGACCGTCAGAAGACGCAGGAGGAGCGTTGGAGTGGAGAGGTGGAGTGACGTGATAGTGGACCAGGAAGAGAAGGAGAAGCTGGAGAAGCTGGAGAAGGAGCGGGAACAGCGCATGCACGGCGTGGTGGACGAGAAGGCGCGCGACACGGGCGACATCCAGGACGACGCAGTGATCGTGGGCGCGTGGAGCGGGAGTGAGGCGTAGAAGCGCAAGGCGGAGGAGGACGTGCTGCTCGACCGCATCGAGGCGGAGGCGGCGATCCCGCTGGAGGCGAAGAAGGACGAGGACGAGGACTACGAGTTGTTGTTCGGGAAGAAGGAAGAGGCGGAGAAGCCAGCGGAGAAGCCAGCAGAGAAGCCGAAGAAGCTGCAAGCAGCGGTGGGAGAGGAGAGGGCACGTCACGTGTAGAAGGTGGTTCAGAAGGAGAAGGAGGAGCGCGCGAGGATCATTGCCGAAGCGAAGAGCGAGATTCCGTACATCATCGAGATCCCGCGAAGGCAGGAGCCGGTGTGTTGCGTCATGACGTAGTCTGGGCGAGCTGTGCACGCTGCTGAACCAGTACGTGGACGTGGACGACTCGGTGCACCTGATCCTGGCGAGAATCGTCAAGACCAACAACCCCAACGTGAAGAAGGAGGCGAAGAGCGATTTCATCAACGTATGCGCGCGCGGTGAGTTGAAGAATAGTTCTACCGCAACGTGCTGAACCTGATCGAGGCATACGCGTCGCAGGGCGTGCTGACGAGCTACGTGCTGCAGTGCGTGCACGGCTGTTTGAACGCGATGCAGGTGTACATCCCGCAGAACATTGTTTCTATCTGGACCGACACGCTGACGCGGATCAAGACGCGCGTGCTCTCCGTCGCACTGGCTGTTCCCCGTGACAAATAGACCTCCGCATTCCCGCGCTGCTCCGACATCGTCACGCTCCACATGGCCCTGTTGCTCTTCTCCAGCACCGACTTCCAACACAACATCGTCAACCCCGCCGTCCTCCTCCTCGGTCACGTAACGACGGCGTCTCTCGCTGACCGCGTAGATGCTGCTGGAGTGTTCCGTGACCTCCGTGACCGACCTCTGCTGCGCTGTCTACGCGATGGGCGTGGCGGTGGATTACGCCAAGACGTCGGGACGGTGTGTCCCCGAGGTGTACAAGATGCTGGAGCGTTGTGCGCGTTTCCTGTAGCGCAGTGAAGAGGGCGTGAGGCGTAGACTGTTGGACCAGAAGGCGTTCACGCTGGAGCTGAAGCGAAAGGGAGAGGCGGAGGAGCCGCTCGCGATCGCCGACATGTGTGTGGAGACGCCCAGCGCGACGCGTCCACAGCTCCAGATGGCAGTGTTGGCGAGAGCGGCGTGCGTGAGGCGTAGACTGAACCTGATCGAACAGGTCGTGCAGCTGAACGCGTCCAACCCCGCGATCGGCGTGTACGTGCTCCCGCTGTGCAGGGTGCTCGAGCAGTGCACGGAGAAGACGCTGGGGAACCCGACGGCACTTGCCAAGCTGAACGCGATGAAGCGTGGGAGAGGAGGAGGCGTGTGAGGGATAGAGAGCATTGCTGCGCTGGTGAGCGCCACGCTGACGGAGAGAAAACACATTCCACTGCAGGCGGAGGTGCTGAAGCCTGTGAGCGTGTCGCTCGTGGGAGGAGAAGGAGCGTGTGACGTGTAGGCCCCGTCGTATGAGGACAACTTCACGCCGGGCAAGATGCTTCACCCGAACAAGGAGCACGTGAAGCAGAGAGAGCTGCGCAACCAGGTGAAGAGAGAGAGACGTGGCGTCGAGAGAGAGATGAGAAGAGAGGCTGAGGTGATTCAGGGTGTAGGAGGAGGGGCCGTGGGTCAGGAGTAGATGCGCGATGCCGAGAAGAAGGAGATTGATGACCAGCAGACGGCCAAGCTGAAGCAGGTGATGTCGTGGCTGGAGGAGGACCAGGCGAACTACAACAGAGCCGTGAAGAAGGGCGTGGTGACGGGAGGCGGCAGCAAGATCCAGAACAACTTGAAGTAGCAACATGTCTTTTATTCGGCTGTTTGTTCTGGATGCTTCCCTTCCTCTCTCGATCGGAGCGAGCGACCCTGTGACTCAGTTGGGCGTTTCATTCATAAGCAGTTCCCCAAAAAAGAGTAAACAAAAGATGAAGTTCTTCGACATGCTTGCGGCTCGAATTGAGAAGAGCCACTCTCTCCTTTGCGTTGGCCTCGACCCCCACGGAGTCGAGCTGAAGGAGCACACTCCTGAGGGCCTGAAGGCCTTCTGCTCGCGCCTCATCGAAGCTACGAAGGATGTTGCTTGCTGCTACAAGCCCAACTCCGCGTTCTTTGAGGCCATTCCCGGAGGTGTGGAGGCGTTGGCCGAGGTGGATGAATTTGTAAACAGTAAGATGTAGATCGTGAAGACCATTCCCGAGGACATTCCCGTGCTGCTCGATGTGAAGCGCGGCGATATTTCCTCCACGGCTCAGGCGTACGCCGAGGCGGCGAAGCAGGTGGGCGCGCACGGAGTGACATTGAACGCCTACATGGGTTACGACGCCATAAAGCCATTCCTCGAGGAGGACTTCGGCGGCTGCTTCATTCTCTGTAAGACATCAAATCCCACATCCAACGAGTTCCAGACGCTTCGTGTGCGCGACACGGACGGCGAGGAGCGCTTCCTGTATGAGGTGTTCGCCAAGAAGGCCGCCGAGTGGGGAACGGGAATTGTCGTGGGTGCTACGGACGGAACGGTAGTTCAAGTGGGCGTCTTTCATAGCTAGGCTCTTCGCAATGTGCGCAAGCTCTGTCCCGACATTTGGATCCTTGCTCCCGGTGTGGGTGCGCAGGGCGGCGACCTTGACGACGTGATCCGCGCTGCCATCCGTGACGATGGTCGCGGCATCGTCGTTCCCATCTCCCGCGGCATCTCGCGCGCCGAGGATCCCCGCGCGGCCGCCATGAACTACAGAGATCAGATCAACAGCGCGATCGAGCGCGTGCTGGCGGAGCGCAAGGAGTCGAAGAAGACGGAGCTGAACGACACGCAGAAGCAATTCATCGAAGCCGCCATCCGCGCGTCGGTGCTGCGCTTCGGTGAGTTCAAGCTGAAGAGCGGTCGTCTGAGCCCCTACTTCTTCAACATGGGCAACTTCAAGAGCGGGAAGGACATGTTCGAGGTGGCTGAGTGCTACGCGAAGACGATTCTCAAGAGCGGGCTGGAGTTCGACGTGATCTTCGGACCGGCGTACAAGGGCATTCCCCTGTGCGCTGCTGTCGCCGCGGCGTTGGCGCAGCACGGTCACAACGTGGAGTTCGCGTACAACCGCAAGGAGGCGAAGGACCACGGCGAGGGTGGCTGCATCGTGGGCAGCGCGCTGAAGGACAAGCGTGTGTTGGTGATCGACGACGTGATCACGGCGGGCACGGCGACGCGCGAGAGCGTTCACATCATCGAGGCGGAGGGCGGCAAGGTGATCGGCTTGGTGATCGCGCTGAATCGCCAGGAGAAGGGCAACGACAGCGACCTGTCTGCCGTGCAGCAGATCGAGAAGGACTACCACTTCCCCGTGGTGAGCATTGCCGATCTGAACAGTTTGGTGAACTACCTGAACCAGGGCGGCGAGCTGAGCAGCCACTTGGAGGCGATTACCAAGTACAGAGAGATGTACGGAGCGTAACGGTGTGTTTGTATCCCATTTGGGGAATGATGGTGTGTTTGTATTCCTCTTGGGGAATGATGATGTGTTTGTTGAAGAAACGCGTCATTTGGGGTAGGGAGTTGGAAGAGAGAGGGGAGAGTGGCTCGGGTTGGTGTCCTTCCCCAACCGATTCTGGAAGACGCGAAGGTTGTGAAGCAACTTGGGGTCGGTTGGGGAGTGCGCGAGCGCCTTCTCGGTGGCTCGGAGTCCGACCGCGTTCTGGTCCTTCAGGTGCGTGCAAATGTGGGAGAGCATCTCGGGGATACTGCCGCGTGAGAGTGCTACGACTCGCCTACTAGAAGCGATAGACCGTCGGGTTGATGAACAGACGGATGGACGTGGGATACGGGATGGCGTCCGCGCGCGAGGCGAACAGGAAGGCGTTGTGGTAGTTCTGCTCGTTGTACCAGTGACGAGCGACGAGGTACAGCGGCTCTGCGCGCACCGGAAGGAACTCAAAGGCCTGGAGGTAGAGAGTCTCGCTCCGCGACCACTCGTACCCCATCCTCTCCAGCAGTCCCGCCATCCTCACCAGCGCCTCGTAGCGCTCCTCGAACCAGCCCCCCATGTCGTAACGAAGGCTGTAGTACTTGTAGGCGTTCACGAGGTCGTTGAGACAGTCGTAGGACTACGCGTGAGGGGTCGGAGGGGGAGGTGCCTGGGCGAGATAGAAGGCAGTTCTCGTGTTGGTGGGATTCTTGCGGAGATCGTCGAGCAGGAGCTGTGCGTCGAGTTTCCAGCGCGTCCTCTTCTTCGCCGCATCACTACACGACATGGGACCACGGAGGGCAAACAAGTTGGACAGATCGTGGAGGATGAAAACGTCCTGCTGGGTTGTGTGACTGATTGCCGGCACCTTGGTGTGTGGGGTGCGTGAGGTCACGTACTCGTGGGTCACTCCCACGTACTCCCACTGATACTCCGTGTTGCACACCCGAATACTGTTGTACTCCGTCTGTCCGTACTGAATGACGAGCTCGACGCCTCCCGGAGGCGGGGATTGGCGCTGGAGGTACTGCTTCAATGTGAAGTGAAGGTGGACGCCACGGGAACGAGTGGATATTTCTCTCCGTTGCGCAGATACTCGTCGCCGCTCAGCATGAGCGTGTATTGGCACTCCTTCCCGGCTAGCTGCAGCACGCGGTTTCGCGTGGTTGCGAAGTCGACGAAGGGTTCGGTGTATACGTGTCCAGGAGTGGATCCAAACGCGCTCTTTATGAGAGCCACCGTGTTGTCTTCCGATCCGGTGTCGAGGATGCAGTATCGGTCCACCACGCCATGAACACTCTCGATCGTTTTCGCGATCGAGGCGGCCTCATTCTTGACAATCATGACGAGCTCGAGTAAACAGGACGGTCTATTCGTGAGGAGGAGGATCGTCGGGGACGATTCGGTTGCTGTCCCGATCTACGGGTGATTCCGTCCTCTGCAGGGATACGCAGCAGCAGAAAACGAGGATGATCGGCCAGAACATGTTAGAATGTGGGCGGGGGAGACGAAGCTGTCAATGGGGAACAAACAGGGAATAAAAGTATGCGCACTCGAACAATTAAACAACGATATCATCATCTTCAACCACGTAATCCTGCAAGATGGTATCGTGATTCTCGGGATCTTCCTCACACTCTTCAAACACCTCACTGTTCTCTAGCACTCAAGGGAAGCGTAAGACATTACCGGCAATGAGAGCGGAGTCGGCGGCGGCCTTTCTCTTCTTGACCTGAAGCACCTTCTTTAATCTGAAGATATCTTCTCTCTCGAGCTCGTCCAACTCGGACTCGATGTAGTGGATGGTGTCCGCCACTCCGGGAATAACGACGTTATCCAGGGCGTTCACACGACGGTTTGTGACTTTGATGGCCTCATCCAGCGAGATGAAGGACGTTTGGAGGGAAGAAAGACGAATGATCACCTGGAGAAGCTCCGTCCACATCTTTTGGCACTTTTCCAGCTGCTGACCACCGCGATTCAGCACAAGCGCGTCTAATCCATGAAACGCTGCGCGCTACACCACCTGAGGCAACATCTCTTTGAGCAGATTTAAACACAGGGAGCTTTACACCGGCGACATTATCCACGTGAACCTCCACAATCTCGGAAGCCTGGGTGACGTCATCGGCGATCTTACGACTACGGATGAGACGCCCGCCACAGACACGACGCCACGCCGCTGTTCGCCCACTTGGCTTCAGACAAGGCTATCGAAGCCTCCTTCATCAGCTCCGCCACTTCCTTCTTGGTCTACGTCGATAACGCAGCCATAAAGCCCGTTACCTCCATGATCTCCTTCAGGAGCTTTCTGAATCGCACAGTCAGTGCATCGGACTTCTTCTTCAGGAGTTCATAACCTATCGACATGATTCCCGTCTCCAGAATATACCCTTCTTAGCAGAAACAAGCTTTTGCTTGTAAGTCTGCAAAACCCTATCGCTTATCCAATTTGCTAGGATTCTACATTCGAGTAGGAAGTGCCTTCTGTTCAGACATCGTATAAAACCGCAAATGGGGTAGTTCTCCAATTCAGACCTCGATTTGCCCCGATTTCTGGAGCCCTTCTGTGTCGTGGTATTCCGCCGTGAAGGCTCCTTTCTCCCCGTCTCTCCGCCTTTTCTATCTCCGTGTCCTCTGTCCACCACCACACTCCCTATCGCTCTTCTCTAATCATGAAACCACGCCTCGGCTTTTGTCGCGCAATAGCACTTTGAAGGGCTAACGAACCCATTTCGCAGCGTAAAAGCGGATACAAACGCCTAGTCAGGTAGATTCGCGCCCACGCCAGATTGCTTCCATAACCGCTTTCACGCCTTCCTTCTACTCGTTCTTATTCCCCAACTACGATGAGACGCAAATACGTGATTATCAGTTTGATATGCGTGATGTGCGTGGTTGTGATTTCGCAGCTGCTCATTTCGTTTAAGCTGGATGTGTCTCGTGTCTCTCAATTCGTCGCGACTTACATGCCCACGTTACGTCTAGGCTGGATTTTCCCTATACGAGGATAAGGCGAAGCCAAGTGGTGTCGTGTCTTCCCCGACTGTGCGTTCTTTCGATCCTTTTGATGCGTAGAGGGAGACAACGCAGCAGAGTTTACGAAATGTGGATACCACCGATTTCTGCTCATCATTAGACGCACGCACAGTCTTCCTCCAGCGTATCGCAGAACCGAAACCCGTTCCTTCCCACGGACGAGGACAACGCGGTTTTTGAAGCAGTGGGTCTCACGAAGGCAGAGCGTTCCGTGTCCGTCGAGAAGAAGTACGAGAACATGTTCTTGACGGAGAGCATGACGGAGCGAATTGAAAAGGAGAGTGCGGTTGTTGGTGCTCCGGATGCGAACGGAAAGGTGCAAATTGGCGGCAAGAAGACGGCTCTGCTGATTACTGCATACAACCGTCCTCAATATCTGCTGAAGACCGTGAACCAGGTCATCCGCGTCCTCTCCGCTCCCAGGAACAAGTACACCGTGGATTTGTACATCTCGCAGGACGGCGACGACCGAGGCGTGAAGTTGATCATCGAGAACATCGGTCGGCGCTTCGCCAGCGAAGTGCCGTGGATCTCGCTGGTCCGCACAACACACAAACGCGACTGTCCCGAGCGCGAGACGGTGTACAACTGCGTCAGCTCGCACCTCTTCTTCTCGCTGGACCAGCTCCTCCAGAAGAAGAAGTACGACCAGGTGATCCTGCTGGACGTACGTCCATTTTTTCGCTCACCACCGTAGGACGACATGCTCATCGCGCCCGACTTCTTCGACTACATGAGCGCCGCGTCCACCGTGCTGTGGAGGGACCCCTCGCTGTTCTGCGCGACCGCCTACAGCGAGAACAGCCAGCCCGAGTTCGTCGCCGACGCCAGTGCGTCTCCTCCGCCTCTCTCATCTGTAGGTCTGCTTCTCCGCAGCCAGTCCTTCACGGGAGGCAGCTGGATGATCCACTCCTCCGCGTGGAGCGGCATCCGGGCGACGTGGACGAGAGGCTACTGGGTGGACTGGGTGCACGGGTACTTGAAGAAGGCGCAGCTGGCGTGCGTTCGACCCGAAGTGGCGAGAGCCGTGACCTTCGGAGAGTCGGGGATTAACCAGAAGAGGTGGGGCGTTGCGGCTTGTGTGGACTGTAGCTATTACTGGGATCGGCAGAAGCGGATAGTTCTGAATCGGAATCCTGTGGACTTCTCTTCGCTCGATTTATCGTATCTGCTCAAGGTAGGAGTGGGCGGCTGTGGTCATGACAGAGTAATTACGACTCGATTTGGATGCAATTGATCGAGAAGGCGACCGCCCTGAGCAGCATCGACGATCTTGTGAGTCTTCCTGTGAATGCTTTTGCCAAATTGTACTACTCGTAACTCCCTTTCTGACGAGTAAGCCGTAGGAAGAAGCCGAGTCCAGGCGATTTCTTTTCTCTCGCATCGCAGATGGGACTGGCAAGTGACAAGACGCAGGGAATCATTCCTTCTGCTTATATGGGAGTAGTGACCGTTCAGTACCAGGGTATTCGTTTGTTTATTGTCCCCGAAGGAGGGCCAAGTTTTGAGCAATGACTTCCTTTTTGTGTTTCTACCGTGACTGGACTTGTTTTGAGACACAACGCCGAGTTCCACTTTTTCTCCCCTTTTCTGCCCTCGTTTCAAGTTCATAAATACGCATCCATTTGCTTCAGAAGGAGAGTAAATGGAACATCGGTACCTCTGATGCGTAGAAATGAGACTTACTTCAGATGTTATCACAAACGCCCGTGCATACTACAATGCCCTAAAGCAGCGAGAGCTTGATATCCGCGGAATCCGAATTCCAGTTATGGAGAATCTCGGTGCTGCCCAGAACCAGTTTGACGTGATCGACTTGTCTGACAACTCCATCACCAAGATCGAGAACATCCCCAAGTTTGACAGGCTAAACACGCTGCTTCTGAGCAATAACTTGATTTCCCGCATAGCCAGCGATCTGGGCGCAAACGTTCCAAACTGCGAGAACCTGAACTATATCCTAACCCCCTTTCTGTGCCTCTCCGGGTCTTCTTAACCCGCACTGTCAAACAACCGTATCGAGGGCTTTGCAGAGCTGGAGCACTTGAAGGACTGGAAGCGACTCTGTATTGCGTGGCATGGAGGACTCATTCGGTAGCGAACCTCAGTCTCATCGACAATCCCATTGTGTCGGAGAAGGACTTCCGCGCTCGCGTTGTCGCCATTCTCCCGCAGCTGAAGGTTCTGAATTTCCAGAAGGTTTCGTTGAAGGTGCGTGCTGGTGGTTGTTCTTGATCATAGGATCGCGAGGGAGCGAAACAGTATATGGTATCTGCGTAGTTGTTTCTAGTGTTTGTTGAATCCGTTTTGCGTGTGACTGAATCCAAGGAGGGCCCACCGTTTCGAGTCGACGCATTCCAGTTAGTCATTACGAATCGTTTTGTTTCTTTCCCGATGGAAACAGCACCAGCACTACAGGGCGATTCCTATCTGACCTCCATATTGGACGCTAGGAAACGTCTGTTCTTCTATTGCAGTACGCTCCCGGAAATGCAGTGAAGCGTAGGCTACTGTGGCGAGGAGACGGATGCAATCTTCTTTATGGACAATTGTCATCATCATCTGTGCTCTGAGTGCAGGGATAGAGCATCTGAAGAAAAGTGACATCTACTGTATGCTATGACGGCTAGTCGGTGTATTGTCTGCCAACGGGGAATTGTATCCTCTTATGACTATGATGTCGGATCTGTTCTTCCCACTCACGTGTAGCAGTTTAGGACGGCGTTCTGCAACTACGTATTGCACCGGAATGAGAATGGTGATTCCGGCTCTCGCCTTAGTAGTGCTATCGACCACGTACTTGCTCGGCTTGCTGCTCACTCCCAGATTATCAGAGTGGTATTTGGCGAGAACAGTGGACTGCTTTCCAAGGACAAAACTATCAGTATAGAGATGATTCCAAAGCTGCAATTCATTTCGGAACTGAACTACATCGAGGGTGAAGTGGTTCCAACCCGTTGGATTCACATCTAGTCGTGGACAGATCTTCTCTCGTTTGCGAAGGACTGGATCGATTATAATGAAGATCAACAAGATAGAGAGAGGAAGAATATCGCCGAGGACAAGTTGATTCAAGAGTTGATCGATATGCTGCCTGATGAGGATCAAATGTCCGTTCGCGTAACGACTACTTGCGGCTGTAAAGGATAGGATAAGCGAGTGATTCTGGTGTGGCTTTGGAAGAATCAGAACAAATTCATGGCATCCTTAGAGCTGATATGGAGAGTTTTGAGTAACCAGGTGGAGCACATGCGTTTCACGGCAGATCGCTATGTTTGTCTTCTCATGGATCCTGATGACTAGCGTCTCCTGAAGATCCTTGCCTATTCCTGCTACACTGACATTTCCAACGCCTACTCCGTGTTTGTGAATCTCCTGACAATCCCGTCGACAGCGGAAGGAAGCGAGGAGAGTCCTCGCGATCGTGTCATCAACTACCTGTATGCTCTGGACCGCTTGTCGTTTCCCGAGCTGACGTCGCTGGTATTCTTCGTCACCTCTCACTCCTTCTACGACGTGAACTTGTTTTTCAAGCACTACTACCACGGTCAGTGGAGGGCGTGGAATGACTACACAGGCGACTCCATCGAAGTCAGGAAGATCAACGGGGAGGAGCTGATCTGGGGAAGGGAAACGAAGACCGTGCTGGTGTACGAGGGCACCTACAAGAATAAGAAGTACTATGGCGACGGGATACTGTACGTGTCTCTGGATAATAGAGGCAACGCTTTCGATTACTATTCCCCTCATAAGGAGAATGACATGATGATGGGCCACTTCGAGAATGGACGAATGGAGGGCTGTTTTGACTACCATAACGCAAGAGAACTGGTGAGTCGCGACTTCTACATTCACGGCAGGAAGTACGGACTCCAGGTGTCGTTCTTCTCCTCCTCCGAGAACGACAAGACGCAGTACCCGTTGTCGAAGGCGATTTATCGCGACGACGAAGAGAACGGCGAGTATCAGGAGTTCATGGCGCGTTACTTCAAGCAGAAGGGATGGAAGTACAACGGCGAGGTCGATAAGGATAACACGTACATCTTCGAGGGTCCACACATTTGCCACAAGGAAGGCGACTCGGAGAAGTACTTCCTGTCCACTCCTGGGATGAAGGACTCGCTTGACACGTACACGTTTGGCGACGAGTACTACAACGGGGACATCATCAACTTGCTCGTGAAGGGAGAGCCGATGCGCAACTTCTCCAGGGTCGATGGCGACTGGGGGCATGTTGGTAGTCGCCTTCTGCAGGCTTGATGGATAGTGGTGTCCAGCGAACTGCTCGACTTCTACCTCGCGCAGTGCAATGCCACGGACAACAAGGCTGTCGTCGAGGACAAGGTGAACACTTCCGAGAAGCTGCTCGTCTACCAGATCAATCGAGACGTGATCAACTCAAGTGACCTTCTCAACCTGCTCGAACGCTGCACGCTGCTGAAGGAGGTTGTGCTCCACAACGTTATCCTTGGGGAGAGTGTGGAGTGGAACGTTGAGGTTCTCACCGCGACGAAGATCACCTTCCAAGGTGTGTGAGGAGTGAGGTGGTGAGGTGTAGAATGTACCATGACGTCCTTTTCTTTTGCAGAGAATATGAGAGAGTCGCCCGTTTCAAATACTACAGGGAACACGAGGGAGCCGTCCGTTTCCAACAGAAATACGGGAGCAGGCGGTCCAGAGAGGAGTGTGGAGTTCGTACGATGCAACTCTTTAAGGAAGATCGTCGCGAATGAGAATTCGTGTCACACATTCAAGTCCTTTTCCGTCACAGGTCGTTTCCAATCGTCGTCTGTGAACATAGACTGCAATTCGCTAACGGAGATCCAGTTCAACAACGGATCGTTTTCAAATGCCAAAACCCTCGTTCTTGACAGTACTGCTTGGATTCTCGTGTGAGTGTAGACCTTCCCGAGCTGGAAACGCTCCAATTCGGCGAAAAGTGCTTCAATTGCTTTTCCAAACTGTCCTTCCAGAGTGCGTTATGTGTGTGTGGATTCAGTGTAGAATTGCCCAAGTTGGAGACACTGAAGCTGAACATGATGAACAAGAACGACTGTACGCTGGAGATCATCGGTTGGAGTGCTTCTCTTGTGTGAGGGGTAGATTGCGAGCAGCTCGCCGAAGTGACGATTCCGAAGAACAGAATGGACCGTTGTTCTCTGTATCTGAACACGCTCCCTGCTCTGAAGCCCATCATACTGGAAGGTCACACTCTATTCAGACCGCGCTACATCATCGGAAAGGGTGTGAGTTCAGTTGCTGTGTGAAGAGTAGATGTGAATCCAGAGTTTGCCTTTGAAAGAACGGATAAAAAACTGTGGAGAGTCAGTCATTCTCTGGTGGTCAATGATTGCACCTCTTATACTGCACTCGAGAAGAAGGACGATCCGTTTAGCAGGATGATGCTAAGGCTTTGCACAAGGTAACTCTCTGTTTGTTCCTGACCCGTGGGATCCCCCAACTCCTCACACGCACGATTCCAAAA
>ERZ1106923.508-NODE-508-length-13773-cov-16.232979_pt1 | contig 13773 bp, 18 predicted proteins | sample MGYA00403657_ERZ1106923 | MGnify/ENA primary metagenome ERZ1106923 (study PRJEB35170, sample SAMEA104062425) | human gut metagenome | biome: human gut; feature: human-associated habitat; material: faeces | place: Denmark | collected 2012-06-19 ...
GCAGACGCTCCTCCACCTTCACGCGCTTCTCCAGCAGCGCCTCGTTGCTGGGGAGGTGCGACAGCCCGCGCAAAATCACAGTTCTACAGTACTCGATGTTGCCCTGCTCGATCTCGAACCGGCTCCACTCGATCCACACCAACTCGCAGTTGGGAAACTGACGGCTGATTCGCTCCATCTCCGCGCGCGCCTTCTTCGCGTGGACGTTCTTCCTCCGCACCGCCATGTCGATCTTTTGCTTCACTACATTATACGATGGCATGCCCTTGCAGATGGCCTGCGCGCTCGGGTTTGACATTCCTCGTTTGGGAACCTCATTATACCCAGGAGAGCAAAAGTCGCGCGAGTACGCCGGACGAGAGGGGTACGGGTAGCGCATGGGAGGCTGCTGTCTTGAAAGCGGGGACGGGTGCGGGTAGGGAGGAAGATAGGAGGGGTGCAAACGACCATCAGAGAAATCGGGAGTCATTGGAGGCGATTGGAGGGAAGAACGGATTGGTATACTCGGATATTCCTCGTATAACGCGCGCTCTGAAGAAAATGAGTGAGTGAGGGGTCTTTCTGGCTGATACTGAAAATAGGAGAGATCCATGTCGGATGGATCCATGTGGTAGCCTAGAGTGGGTCTTGCCATGGAGTATCCCCTGTTTTGGGGACGATAGCAAGAGCCTACGCGTCACGACCCACACAAAGCGCAACTCGAGGGGTAGTCGCTATAGAGGGACGGCGCGTCTGGAAAGTACTGGAACTGATTACCCGGAACGGGGCCATCCGGGATGGGATTGCCGCTCATATTCCTAGGGTCGCAACGAGCGCCAGGCGCGTACATGCTCGTAGCGGGGCGCAAGTACGCGTTCCATTCCGCATTATCCTACGATGAAGAGGAGGGGACAGACCTACGGGCGGATAGTTGCTATTCCGTTGCTGATAATACGGGGGGTTCGCACTCATACTGGGCACTTGGCTGTTATAGGAATCTGCATCACAGTTAGAGGAAGAGAGATTGTCAATCCCTTACATGGTTCGCCGTAGGGTGTGTACATGCCACGGTTGCGCTATGGGATCAAAGGAAGGTGCGAGCACATCTACAGAAGATGAACGATGCATCGCGCTTTCTCGCTATCCTTTCGTAGGGGATGAGTAGAGACTTCTGAAAAGGATGGTAGCCACCTTCCACACGGAGAAATGACGGGTATTTGCCACTGGCATAAGGAATGACGGAATTCGACCCGATTTCGCGCATTCTTTGTGCGCTTGATAGTTGGCGTATAGAAGGGATAGCGCATGCTTCATAGGATGGGCGCGACTGACAGAGACGATTCGGAAGAGTACAGCCTGTGGAAGCGCTTCCAGCGCGTTTTACTCACAGCCGTGTCCAAACGCTTCTCCTGCTATGTTATGTGGCATATTGATTTCCTTCCGTTACACATAGATCCTTCGTTTTCCTGATCACTCTCTCCTGCGTGCTTTCGGGAATGGCGCTCGTGGTGCGGATGTACTCGCGAGAGACGTCGCTGACGAGCACGGACTATTGCTCCAGGACGTACAGAAACAACATCGGACATCGCTCCTACAGCGACAGTCTGTGCTACCCCGTTATCGACGCGGTGTACATTTGGACAAATCGCAGCGACCCCGCCTGGCTGAAGAGGAGACGGAGCTATCGCCACTTTGAAACGGAGAAGACGGAGGAGGATCCGTCGGCCAACCGGGTGCGGGACGACGAGGATCTGAAGTACTCGCTCCGGTCGCTGGAGAAGAATGCGCCCTGGATTCACAAGGTGTTCATCGTCACGGACGGTCAGACGCCCGCGTGGCTGAACACGCGACACCCCAAGGTCGAAGTGGTGCAGCACAGCCAGATCTTCACCGATCCTTCTGTTCTCCCCACCTTCTCGACTTCCTCTATCGAGCTGAACTTGCATCACATCCCTGGACTGTCGGAATCCTTCATTTACCTGAAGGACAACATGCTCTTCGGACAGCCCGTGTATCCGTACCACTTCTACACGATCGAGAACGGCAACATCCTCTACTACTCGTGGAACGTTCCGGACTGCAGCGACGGGTGTAGGTTCCCTCCATTTCGCTCATCGCTAGGCTCCTACTCCCAGCTGGGCGACGGCACGTGCGATCGGCAGTGCTATACCGAGAGGTGTCAGTACGACTTTGGCGACTGCAAGAACGAGCCGATGGAGGAGATGATCGAGCGCATTACCCCGACGACGAAGAAACCCTCATCAACGAAGGATCGGTGCAACGAGGGGTGTCCTTTTCTGTGGATCGGTGACGGCTCGTGCGACAGGATGTGCAATGTCGAAGAATGCGGCTTCGACGCGTACGACTGCATGAAGGACGAAAGCGACTTGTTCGACTCCGTCTTCGTTCGCTTCGTGTGTCTGTCCACCTCCCTCGACACCCACCCCGTCTTCGACTTCCTCCGCGCCTCGTTCCACAGCCACGCCTCGCCCACCAGCGACACGCTGTGTCTGTCTCGTGTGATCGTCCCCGCAGAAGGGAGTTTCATTTCTCTGAACCTGAAGGACCTGACCCGTCTCGGGTACAAGGTGGAATCGATCGAGATTCTGAACGACGGTGTGTGTGGCGACGGCGACTGACGCGTAGAGAACGTGTATTCCTCGATCTACCACTCCTTCCTGAAGGAACTGATCGTCGTGTGGACGGTGGAGGCCAGGAAGAAGGGAGCCACCTTCGCTCTGAATTGTGTGATCCACGGGACGGTTCGCCAGCTGTGAGAGAGTGATGTGTAGAAGAACCACGAAGAACAGTTGTTCTTCCTGCAAGTCATTCGCGTGGATTTCAGCTCGCTCTCGCCCTACTCGCAGCTCGCGCAATTCCGCTACACGCCCGAAGATGCCTCGCGCTCTGACCAGGAGATTCTGATGCAGAAGGACGACGTCGAAGTGTGCGCCTTGTGGGATACCGCAATTCTTTCAACCGACGCGCTCTTCCTCCTCAGCGCCAATCAAACGCGTCTCTTCTTCACTGACGACTCACACAGCACCACGGAATGCACGTTGGAATCCGGCTGTGAGAAACGCCTCCTGCCCGCAGCCGCGCCGTTCGATTACGAGGGCGATCTCGCTCAGCTGACGAGCGCGCAACCAGCGTACGCGGTCCATCGCACCATCACCATCGGGAAGAAGCAGGAGGTGGAGGAGGCGATTCGCGGACTGGGGTTGACGCACCGCTACCGGCGCGTGTGCTACGAAGCGTTCCTGCGCCAGGCGGAGCGCAACGGGTTTGTGCGGAGCGACCACATTGCGGTGGAGACGGTGCCGTTCGTTGTGGCATCCCCCCTTTTCGAGGACGCACACTCCTACGGGTCGCGCCTGTTCCTGAGCGAGGACCACACGAGTTACTTCACGCCGTACGACGAGCTGATTTCGGGCGTGATCCGCACGGAGAACAGACTCTTCTTCACGCAGCCCATTCAGCGCCAGATCGTGTGTCGCGTGAACACGACGTGGTTCGAGTCGAACGCGTACTACAAGGTACGCATGGCGAACCACACGAAGGAGGAGAACGGCGTGCTTGTAGTGGACCGAGCGGGTGTGAAGGAGTTGCGCTACAACATCACTGTGCTGGACATGCCGCTGGAGACGACGATGCGCATCCACGTGCCGAGAGAGGTGGTCATGACGCGTCTGGAGGGAATGTGTCACTACGAGAAGAAGGAGGCGGTGGTGGATCGCTCCACCTTCCTCTCGCTCCTCCAGAACCATCTGGACGCGGTGGACTTGTCCTCCGCCTCCACCAAGCAGCTCCTTCGGGAGTATTTCAACGTTACTTCTATTGAGGCTCTTCGCGTGTTCTTGTCTGGCTTGGTGGAGGCGCGTGAGTCCAATCTGGCGGAAGAAGAGTCGTTCAATGGAGCAGAAAAACAACAGTCCAATGAAACAGAACCCCACCCATCAAATCAAACGGACGCGCGTCGCCTGTCCAGCATCGACGAGGAGACGGTGATCGCCACGAACTACCTTCTCGTGAAGACGTACGGCAAGCAGGACCGCAAGGTGCCCGCCTCTGTACCGCACTTCCTCAACCGCTCGGTGCTGGCGAAGCTGGAGAAGGAGTTCGCAGAGCCCATTCAGCGCACGCTCGCGCACCGCTTTCCGCGGGGCAGCGATCTGAACTTCGCGTTTCTGTACTACTGGTTCGTGTACAACGAGGAGACGCGACGCGGCGAGGCGTACTACGATTCGCTGTGGTCCAAGTTCCTCGACACGGATCACGACGGCGTGCTGAACGAGAACGAGCTGCGAACCCTCGCCGCCATTCTTCACGGCGACAACGTGAGCGAGGAGTGTGTGTGTGGTCGCGGAGTCACGTGTAGCAGCATCCAATCCCTGCTGGACTGCATGGTGCCCGAGGAGGAGAGCACGGAGCACCGCCAAACTGCACAATACCGCTACACCACGGTCACCAAGCGACGGTCCGTGATCACCTTCGATCGGTACAAGGCGTGCTCGATGGCGGTGGGCGCCGTGAAGAATCGGTTCCCGTTCAAGCCGCGATTCTCGACGGAGAAGGACGTGTGGGTGAGTTACGTGGAGATAAAGGAGGAGGAGACGGCGCTGAAGCAACTGAATGATGCGCGGAGAAGACACGCTAGATTCATTTCGCTGAAAGACGAGGAGGGCGTTGCGACGGAGAAGGTGCAGAGAGAGGTGCACCTCTTCTTTGAGTCGCTGTTCCCGATTCCGTCGCAGTTTGAAATCGAGGAGGGATCGGTGGTAAATGCGGAGGAGGAACCGAAAACGAAGTCGTTATGGGTTCTTGTTCTTGTTCTTTTAGTCGTGGGAGGTGCAATTGTATACTGTTTTTGTCGTGTTTGGTTCCAGCCCTCAGAATCTTCATTCTCCATTCGAATACTTGAGAGTTCATTCCTGTTGTCCATACAACGCATCTGCTCTCCTCATTGCGGTAATCCTCACTTCCATTGGATATCGAACAAATACATGGTTTAGACGTGATCTGCATCTGCGCTCTTCAAAACACTCATAAGCTCGTCGTGAATGTGTCCATTCGTAGCAAGAATGTCAACTATGTACAAGTTGTAGTCCTCCCCGCGTGTGCTGCCAGCACGACCTCCAGCCTCTTGAACCATCAGACATCCCGCCGCTATATCCCACTACGTCTCATCGTGTACTCTTTCACTCACAGCATGAAGACCCAGTTCCCAGTAGCCAGACAGGCGACCCGCAGCCACCCATGCCAGACTTATAGAGACGCAAGCGATGTTTCGGATACTACAGTCGACAATGGGAAGAAGGAGTACTTCAACGCGTACGCGCTCACTGCCTCCACGCCACGCAACACCGCCTTGCGAACAGGAGCCACATAGTTCGTTGCGAAGCCGATAAGGCTGTCATGAAGGGTCAAATCGTTGCGAACATGAATAGGCTGACCGTTCAAGAACGCGCCGTGACCCTTGATGCATGTGAACATCTCATTGTGGCAGGGATCGAAGATCACGCCGATAGTGGGAATCCTCTAGGAAATGGAGAAGAAAGTGTGCACTGACCTTGTGGATGATGCAAATCGATATAGCACTGAAAGGAAGAGAGTACACGAAGTTGGTTGTTCCATCCAGAGGATCGGCAACCCACACCCACTCTTTATCTTTCATGCTGTCGAGTACCTAAATGTCACCAATCCTTCTACAATCCAACCTCACTGTCCTTTCCCCAATCTACAAACTCCTCACCGTAAAGAACATGAGTCGGGTACTTCTCCTTCATAAATCTACACGGATCATATCAGTATCCAAAGCCACACTCTTTGATCATCTTCTGGTTCGTATCATCGGAGACCCTAGCAAGATCCTGGAAAGTGACCTTTATCATTATCCCCCCAGTGTTCTTTCCTACCAGCGCTGGATCGCGATTAGGTCCGTAATTGTCCATGGTGTTCTTGCCGCACTTCCTCGCAATGGCCTGTACGTCCTCACAAAGTTGATTAAGATCTATGTATGAGATGCTATGTCTGAAAAAAGGGTACAATCTTCCATAATGCGTTGTTACTGATAACTGTCAGTGAATGACAAAACGGCGCTTTGGCTTTATGAACACTTCATCGATGGAAGACAGCAGTGTTACTCGCACCTTCCCTCAACAACAGCACGACTTCACGAATCGTGATTCCGAACAAATACGCAACTCCAGATTGCATCTCCCATAAAGGCTAGTTCGCAATGTGATCCGCATCCACACTCTTCAAAATGTTCAGCACCTCGTCGTGAATGTGTCCATTCGTAGCGAGCGTGTCAAACACGTACAAGTCGTAGTCATCTCCACGCGTGCTGCCAGCACGACCGCCAGCCTCCTGAACCAGCAAGCATCCTGCTGCCACGTCCCACTAAACCTCATTACGCATCATCTCGCTCACAGGATGAAGACCCAGTTCCCAGTAGCCAGACAGACGACCTGCAGCCACCCACGACAGATTCAGCGAGGCGCAAGCGACGTTGCGAATGCTACGCTCAACAATGGAAAAAAGGAGTACTTCAACGCGTACTCGCTAATCGCCTCCACACCGCGCAGCATCGCCTTGCGCACTGGCTCCACGTAGTTCGTTGCGAAGCCGAGAAGGCTGTCGTGAAGCGTGCGATCCTCGCGAACATGAATGGGCTGACCGTTCAAGAACGCACCGTGACCCTTGATGCACGTGAACATCTCGTTACGATAGGGGTCGAGAATCACACCAATAGTGGGAATCCTCTAGGAAATCAAGAATGGAGGACGACTCAACCTTGTGGGCAATGCAAATCGACACAGTACTGAGAGGGAGACAGTACACGAAGTTGGTCGTTCCGTCCAGAGGATCGGCGATCCACACCCACTCCTTATCGAGCACGTTATCAAGCGCCTAGACATCATCAATCGCTATGATATTCACCTCCTTATCCTTTCCCCATTCCACATCCTCCTCGCCGAGAAGAGCGTGAGTCGGGTACTTATCGTTCATAAACCTACACAGATCACAGCAATATCCGAATACGCACTCTCTGATCATCTTCTGGTTCTCAACATCCACCTTCGTCACAAGATCCTGGAAAGTGACCTTCGTTTTGATAACTCCGGTGTCTACTCCTTAGTGACACTATATACAGCTCACGTCCGTAATTCTTCAATATGTTCTTGCCACACTCCCTCGCAATGGCCTGTACGTCCTCACAAAGCTGATTAAGAACTACGCATGAGATACTTCACGCACTCAAGAAGGTACAATCTTCCATAGTTCGTCGTTTATGACCACTCTCAGTGAAAAGCAAGACGGCGCTTTGGCTCCCTGGGCGTTTCATCGAGAGAAGATTCGGAAGGAAAGAGCGAATCTCGGAGAAAAGCGCATTCTATTATTCCCTTTCATTCTACAAATCGTTCGTCATGGACAGTACATTACAGAAGAGCAAGAAAGCGTTCATTACCGCATCGTCCTTGCCACTTTGTCTGACTAACGTATAGTTTTATTTGTTTTCTCGTCGCCGTAGCATGGCTCGCAATCAACCCCGTCCTCTCCGTTTCCGGGGGATTCAAACCGCTCTCAACGATCAAGGTGGAAGACAAGAACATCCCCATGGGTCTCGCTGTCGATTTTGATGAGAGTGCGGTTCGTTCTTCGGTGCTGAGGTGAGGCGTAGATCAACTACGCGAGCGACATGCAAAACAAGCTCTGTGAGGTGGACGCTGACGATATCGAAGGGAAGATTGACGTCATTCGGTCCCTCTTTGAAGATTTGGGAATGAGCTTTGAAACGTATTATGCGGATAAGCCGTTCGCGTCCAACAGGCATCTGACGAATCTGGATAATGCGCCCTCCCTCTTGTTTGGTGTGTGGCATCCCAAGCAGTCTGCCGTGACTCCCGTAGTGTTCATTCCTTATAGCTAACCGAATAGACCTCCATTCTTCTCTCTACAGAACTGAACTACAATGCCACAGTGAATGAAAAGGCGAGTGGATACGACAGTGATTGCGGCTATTCGATGCCGTCTTCTCTCATTGTGCTGCTCAGCACGGTGAAGAGCATGCAGGCCTCTGCTCGCGTGAATCACGATGTGGTCGTTGCTGTCCACATAAACAAGTACGCTGCTTCACAGAACGGCATCGTGAGCAAGCTGAACACGAAGTACCTTCTTCAGCACGTCAGCATGCCTCTCTTCAATCTTCATCTTGAATTCCCTGGAGTGACGATTCCGCTCAGTTCCGTGCTGGACGGATTTGAGTTCCGTTTTATGGGTCTTGGAGGGAGAAACGCGAATCTCGATTTCCTCGCTGTTCTCCTCGATAAGGTTCCGATGGCTGATTTCCAAAAGTAGTTCCCATTTCCGCGCTCCCAATCCTAGACAAGTCAATCCCTTCCTATTCTACTTCCGGAGCATTGGAAACCTTGCAGTCACTCGCTCTCTCCCCATTCACGCCATTTCCTTGCAGTGGGCGTTTCATTCACTCCGTTGATCGTAGACACCAGATTCCCGCGGTAACGCTGAAGGCGCACACCGCCGTCGCCACACTAAACGACCGCACGCTGCAGGGACGACATGCTGTGTGGAGGAAGTGCATGTTGTCGCTCCAGAATGCCATCGAGATTGCTGGAGCGTGCGAAGAACGCATTCAGCGAAACGACAACGTGTATCTGCCCGTGTTCTCCCAGTCCCGCGGTTATCAGTACATCCGCAAGAGCGACGTGTATCTTCCCGCCCTTCTCCTGATTCTCGCTCTCGTTCTTCTTCTCATCGGCACTGTGCGTTCAGTGGTTCATGATGATCCATAGAACCAGTTCACGCTGCCGAAGCGCATCGGTCTGATCTACATCGGCGTCACGGCGTTGGTGCAGGGCGACTACACTGTGCTTGCGGGCATGGTGGGCGTGTCGGAAGAACGCGGCGAAGTGAGCAACGGTCTGGCGGTGTTCATCGTCTATGTGATTCGTGAGTGAAGGAGGAGGCGATGACGTGTAGTGTATTCGACGTGGTGCTTGTACCGGTTGTGCTATAACAACATTCTGATTACCTACAACTACTGCACGGAGGAGGAGTACAAGAAGGAGGTGTTCTCGGCGTGCGGCGTGGTGACGGTCGTGCTCTCCCTCGCCTATTGCATGACCAACCCCTATATGGTGCTCCTCACGGTGGGCGCTTTCACCGCGCTCGTCTTCGCCGTGTACGCCACGCACACGCAGAAGTGGGAGTGTGGAGAGAGTGTTATGGCGTAGTGCTCGCTATCTGCTGCTCGTCCTTTACTCGCTGTTGCTCTCCGTTCCCTTCATGCTCATGTTCTCCACGCCCTGTGTGCCTTGTGGCGACTGTTGACGTGTAGTTGGCGAGTGGTGTGTCGGCGTGATGTTCCTCACGCGGTCCGATCCGCTGTACGCGTTTTATCTTCTTGTGGTCGTTGTGGCGGATCACGCCATTCTCCACTACATCAACGGAATGACGTTGGTGAAGCTGGACGACGAGGACGTGAAGGAGAAGTCTGATTAGTTGGTTCGGTTGTTTTCCACAAACACGTCACAACTAATGCAAACTCTTTCCAAACCAAGAGGGTGACACAGAGTCCGCCCTCCCTTCTCCGCTCACTGTGCTGTCATGTACACTCAGCGCGATTTCCTCCTCTTCCTTCGGCCTTCTGCGCACACAAACGCCCTTCTCCAGATTGATCTCGATTTGCGCCAACGCCTGCGAAATGAACAGCTTCCCCTGCACGTCGCAGTACTGCATCATTTGGTTCAAAACGCTCTCCACGTCGAAATCAATGCACAATTGGCAATTCTCTTCTACTCCTCATCCACTCCCACTGTTCTCACCATTCGTCACCAGATAGCGGATCGCGCCAGCGCCATACCCCAAGAACAGGGACAGATGCTTCAACAGTTGCGTTGAAACACCCTCCTCCTCCGGCGTGCTGCGCGTCTGACTCACCTCGCTCCGCGCATCGTCGCTCCAACTGCTGTTGCGCGTGCGGAGATAGGTCGACGGCGAGCACTCCGCGCCCACGCGATGCTCCGACAGCGAGGAATCCACCGACAGCTTGTCGCTCTGTCTGTCCTGTCCCGTCACGTCGTAGGTGCCCGCCAGCCACACGAACTCCTTCAGGCGGTCGAGCATGGAGCACAGCAGCGGCGCCTGCACGTAGATGGGGCTGCGGCTGAACAGCACGCAGTTCATCAGGTGACCGATCACGAACCCGCTCAGCTCGTCGTGGTTGCGGCGCAGCAGTTGATTCATGCGCGACAGTCCACGCTGGTGCAGGAACTCGCTGACGACCGACGCGTCTGCCCATCACCACGCCACCGCTTCACTCACTGCACAACACGTTGCTGATCACCTTCGCCGCCGTGTAGCCGCACTTGCCGCTCCAGTTCTCCTCGATCTGCATCAGCGCGTCGAGGCCGTTCGCCAGGCAGAACAGGTGGGTGTTGGCGGAGTGTTTGCTCAGCACCACAGAGGCGGTGTTCAGCGCGGACAACACCACCTGGCTGTTCGGCGAGAGGAAGCAGTTGATCAGTTTGATGATGCCACCGCTTGTCCCCATTCGCGTCTATTGGGTCATGCCGAGTGCGATCCCCCACTTTGCAACTCTCGTCGTGACGACAGCACGCACGAATGCACTCCAAACAATACACGATTTGCTTCTCGCGCGTCACCTGAATCATCTGCACCAGCACCTCCACGCCGCCCAGCTGACCGATCTCCACACAGCTCGCCGCGTCCAGCCGGCTGATGTTCATCAGAATGCCCGTGAGGTAGAGCACAACTTTTCGAATGCCCGTGTCGGAGAGGCGCTGCGAGGTGAGCGGCATCACGCTCGGCGAGGGCGTGCTCTTCTGCACCAGCGAGTACCCGCTGTGGTTCTGAGTGGGGTTAGAGTTGAGGCTCTGACTGGGGTTAGAGTTGAGGTTTTGAGTGGGGTTCTGACTGAGAGAGAGCGAGGAGAAGAGCGAGGGCGTGATGGAGTGGTTACTACCGCTGCTCTTCTCCGTGAAGGAGGAGGCGTGGTTGAGCGTCAGGTCGTTCGAGAGAAGACGCTGGTTCAAATAATCGTTTTGAAGCAGCGATACCACTGTCGTGATACCCTCGCTTGCGCGGAACACGTCGCAGATCGACAGTGCGCTCTGTGTCACGTTCATCAGACACCCGGCGGCGAGCAGAAGGAGCTGTTGGATTTCCTGCGGAACCGATTTCTAGAAATGACAAGAGCAATTCACATTCACGGATCGCTTGATCTCGTTGTCGCTAAACTGAAGGCATTTGATGAAAAGCACCATCGTGTCCTTCTTCTCCAGGGCGCGGAGGATCAGCGCGCTCTTCTTCACGGAATCGCTCTGCAATTGTCGCAGTGCGGCGATGCGCAGCGCGATCTAGAATTCAGGGTGACGCGAATATCATACCACGGGGTACCTCAGGAAGGCGAGGGCGCAGGTGAGGTTGCGGGGGATCACAACGGTTTCGATGTACGCCAGTCGCCAGCGACAGCCCTCCGTGCAGTACAGCGTGCCCATTTCAGTTTCGTCGTACGCGCCCGTGATTTGCACACTCAACTGGAAGGTGTGCTCCGCGTGATTCTTTGATGACGATTCCGAAGACAAGTATTGAGATATGGAAGTGGAAGAAGACGCCGCATGGTCGTAGCAATAGCGCCAAAAGGAGGCATCGAAATCCCGCGATGTCAACTTGCGGTGGAGATTCTTGTTCGCGCGACTGAGTTCGAGGATGGAGTGGACAGAAATACACGAAGATAGAGTAACAAGAGCAGAAAAGGGAAGAGAGTCGAGAGGAGAATGAACCTCTTTCTGTCTCTTCAAAAGCAAGGCGCAGCCGTGACACACCCTTTGCAGTTTGTATTTCTTCACCATATAGCCGTATTTGCTCAAGTCCTAGGAATCAGTGAGGAATCATGGAACTACCGCCCTGTCAGAAGAGCACTCCTTGCAGAAAATCGATCCGCACAGGCGGCAGTGATGTTTCCTCTTGAACAGCGAAAATCGGCGACCACACGACGTACAACTGGACTGCATTGCGTCCGGAACCCACAAAGGAGTGATATAAAAGCTCCCCACTTTTGAGTGTGAAATGTGCACCGCGTTCGACTTTTCGTCACGCTGCAGCGAATGGTTCTACAAACCTGATATCCTCTTCGTGCCATCATACATATAGATCTCCACAACATTTGGATTGCGCGTATTGAGCGTAGCAGGGAATGATGTCATTCGAGGCGGATTGGACGCATGTATTGGTGCTGGCATATTGAGTATTGCAGTTTGAGTAGCACAGAATGCAGCTGCGACACACCCACACACGCTTGCACTTGCCCATACAGGGAATGGGTGTGCTGTAGCAGCAGCAATCCGAGCACACTAACTATGCATCAAGGAGAAATGGAAGGAAGCACTCTCAGACAGGATTCGCACGAAACCAGCTTCTTTGTGTCTCCCTCCTTTGCCTTGCACACGGCGCAGCAAGGCAGGCTCGGGTACGGATCCATCAGCAACTCCCAATTCTATATGGTGGAAAAGGGAGTTTCATAGAGTAAAAGGGATGGAGTGGGGTGAAGGAGGGAGTGGCGGATTTGGGTAGAGGGGAGGTGGTAGGTGTGGTTGGGAGGAGAGTTGAAGGGGGATGAGAATGAGAGGGGGATTGGGGTTTGAAATGGGGGTGTTGAAGAAGGAAGGGAAAATGAAAACAGAAAAGGGAAACAGAGAAGAGGGTTAGGCCATGTCGGCGAGATGGTCGGGGGTGCGGACTTTGTAACCGTCTCCACAGCCTTCACAAGAACCAGGACCAATAACCTTCTTGCACAGCGGACAGATGTGATGCCTAACAATTAGACAGCAATTATGTGATAACAGAGGCATCATACATGAAATAATGGAAAAGTAAAACGCGAAGAAACCAAAAAAGGTACCTAATACCCTGAGAAAGTACATTCCACCTCCTTCAGAAAGAAAAGATAGCGGAAAGAACACCGCCGCAAGAGCTAAGAACACCCAAGTCCTTTTGATTAGCAGCCACACTTTACAGATCCTACAGCCAAACATGCCACGGTATCTTTGTCTCACTCATGACTATCTTATCGCAATGCTTGCAATACACCTTCACTGGTCTTCACATCACTCACTCACCACTCAACCACTTCATTCCAAGCTCAACCGTCAACTCCCCGCCCCTCTTCGTCTTCTCCTCCTCTCTCTTCTTCTTCTCCTCCGCCTCCTTCTTCCACCTCTCCTCCTCCATGATGCCACTAAACGCCTTCTCCTTCTCAAACAAGCTCCCATCTATTCCTCACCCCATTACCTCTCTCTCACTCTTTATCGTTCCACTCACGCTCGCACTGAACGCCATCGCCAGCTTCAGCACCTTCAGCGAGGGCACATCTATCCATCACTTCACCCACTCTGACACACTCTCAATCGTCACGCTCTGAACAAAGCGGAAACAGCGCATCTTGGCTTTGAATTCGCTCAACTCATTCAGGTTCTGCAACACGAAACGGCAGTTCCTCCTCTCCTCTCCCTCAAAGGATCCCGACCCAATCGTCACGCTCTTCACATGCGGCAGTTTCGTCAAGAGGAATTGAGTGCTCTTCGTGAAGCAGGTCTCGCCAACGGACAGCTCGCTCAACGCATTCAAGTCTATCCATCACTCCTCACGTCCACCTCCACTGTTCAGTTCGATTCCAGTCCAGTTGCGACACGAGTTGTCGCCGATACTCACACTTTTCAAGTTCTTGCAGTCCTTCACTTCAAGGAACCC
>ERZ1106923.510-NODE-510-length-13703-cov-17.709994_pt1 | contig 13703 bp, 16 predicted proteins | sample MGYA00403657_ERZ1106923 | MGnify/ENA primary metagenome ERZ1106923 (study PRJEB35170, sample SAMEA104062425) | human gut metagenome | biome: human gut; feature: human-associated habitat; material: faeces | place: Denmark | collected 2012-06-19 ...
AGAACGACGCGATCAAGCGCGCCAAGAACGCCGAGAAGGTGTGCCTGAAGAGAGTTCCCGCTCAGCCTCGTGCTGCTCACACCGTGGTTCCTGCCAAGCCCGTCAAGACCGTGTACGTGCTTCCCTACGAGATCTTGGCGTAAGCGTATGGATGTTCAGAGGCTGTTCCCTTTTGTCCAGTGTTTCTTGTAGCATGCGTGCTGTGTTTTCGTCGATGAGATGGCTCCGGAATGAGCTCCTTATGGGAATCCCCAAGACACACAACGTGACAGAGAGCCGAAAGGGTGGGATGGTGGGCACTGCATTTCCACTCTTTTCTTTGGTGAGGTAAGTTGGAGGTCTGAAGCACATTGCCTATAGTCAAAACGTTTGCATCCTCTCAGTGGGTGCTGGCGGCCGTATTAGGCGCAAAGATTGGGCTTTTGTCTGACGATTGCCCTGTTCTGTAGTGTAACTGTCTTGGAAGAACCCAATAGTAATCGTTTGTAGGTGTGTTCTGTTTGTTTCAGGAAAAACCCACATGCACAAAGAAAACATGCACACCTCACGATATGTTACGAAACGGGACCCATAGAAACGACATCGGACTTCCCCTTACAGCAACCACCCCTCTTCTTCCTCTTCGGCTCGGCTGCCTCCGGCTCAGGCAAAGCGGCTAACGATAAACAATCACCAATCACAACTACGTTTCTCTGCTTCTTCCAGGACGACGTCTGGAACAGAAGCCGCAAGAGCATGAAGACGACCGTCGCAGTCCTTCATACGCTGATAAAGAGACTGAATGTGCTCCTCGCCGCTGCACATGTACTTGTCACTCTGAATGGATCGCAAAATGTCATCCAACTCGCCCTCTTCAGTGTCGAGTTCGCGAAGCTCGTCGCTCTTGGGAGCGGGCTTCTCTTCACTTTCAGGCTTCGCTTCTTCACCTTCGGGTTTCACTTCACCTTCAACAGGTTTCTCTTCACCCTCGGGTTTCACTTCACCCTCAGGCTTCTCCCCACCCTCAACAGGTTTCACCTCACCCTCAACAGGCTTCGCTTCACTCTCCGGCTTCACCTCACTCGCAAGCTTCTTCTCAACAGCGGCACGCACAGCGTGCAGATTCGCCGCCACGCGACGGTGCTCCTCCACCAGCTTCTCTCTCTCCGCCTTCACGGCGGCGTGCACCGACTCGTCCACGCGCGCTGTATTCAGGAACGCGTTCAGCTCCACCGTCAGGGCGTCCACCGCCGCAGCGTCCAGGTCCGCCGCCTCGCTCACATCCGTGCGCGTGTGCGTGATCTTCAGCAGACCCGGAGTGGCCCAGGCAGCCTGGTTGGCCTCCGCCAGCTCCGGCGAGGGCCAGAAGATGGTGTTCACGAAAGCGGGGTCGATGGCAGCCTTCTTGCTCAGGATCAGCTGCTGCAGCAGCGCCGTGCCGTACGCCACGCTGTCGGGACGGTTGGCGGGCGACGCGATGCGCTTGTCGCTGGCGCTGCCGGTGAAGGACTTGAGGAGGAAGGTGTGGATCTCCGCGAGGTTGACGATGTCGCCGATGGGCACGATGCGGTCCACCACGATCTTGTACTGCTTCAGCACGTCGATGAAGTTCGTGATCAGGTTCTCGTACGCCTCGAACACCTTCGTCTTCTTGCTCTCCTTCAGGAAGCTCTTGCGCTCCACCTTCTCGTCGAACTCCACCGTCTTCCCGTCCAGCACGAAGCCCTCGCGGTCCACCACGCGCACCGCCTCCACCTCTACGCCTCACGCGTCGCTCCCTCGCCCACTCCCGTTGTACAGCTCCTTCAGGTACTTCTTCGCCAGCACCAGCGCGTGCTGCGCCGCGTCGCCGCTCCGGAACAGCTTGCGGTGCTCGGGGTTCGCCTTGCGGATCGCGTCCGCCAGCGCCAGCTCGATCGACCGCACGTTGGCCTCGACGGAGTGGAGGTGGCACTTGATCTTCATGTGGTTCTACGACTCACGGCGAGACAGAGCTGCGACGTGGTTCACGCCCACCAGGTACACGTTCGTGCACGTGGAGCAGAAGTCGAACACCGCGAAGTTCTTCTTCGTGTTCTTGTCCGCGTCGTACGCGTCCTTCCACAGCGAGTAGCACCCCGAGATCACCGCGGGAATCGAGCGGTGCACGAAGGAGGAGGTCGGGAGGTTGAAGCAGCGGAGAATCGTCTGGAAGCGCGTCACGTCCGGGAGCGTGAAGTAGGTCGGGATCTAGAGCTCAGGCCGCACAACAGGACCAACGGCGTAGAGCGGCTTCAGCTGCTGCAGAACGCTCTTCCAATCGTCCTGATTTGTGTAAGTGAGCATCCAGTCGTTCGACGCCCCGGTCGTGTTCACGAGACTGAAGTGCTCGTACAGGAAAAGCAACCCGAAAGCGGCGGGAACGCACAACTCCTTCTCCGACTCCTTGGATTTGAATGTCATGTACACCATCCCGCTCTTCTTCGACAGCGCGACCGATGTGAAGTTCCGCTCCGTATCAACGCTCAGCGTGTCGCGCAGATAGTCTGCCGTAAAGTCGGCGATGCACTGATAGTTGCTGTTGTTCTACTCGTAAATCGCCCCTCGTTCAGCGCCTACGCTGGGCGAGCAACGATCGGCCACGCCCAAAGTCATGTTTGTGTACTCCACTTTGCATCTACTCGTCAATTCCGTCGCGCTGAACCGACTTAAACTCATTCTCCTTGCTCTCGTTCAGCTGCGTCTCAATCGCAGGCTCCGCGTCCCCTTCGGCTGAGGGAATCACCTTCGCCACGTATTGGGACCTGAAACCAACATCAATTCCAATCACAGAGCTCATGATTCAAAAGATTATGGTCATTGTTCTGTTGGATCACTTTGACCAAATTCCCCCCTATTTCACAGCCTCGTTCATTCTCTCTTTCCGTGTGCTGCAGCCCGCTTTGGAGACTTGCTACACGAGTTGCGCAGCTCCCCTCACCGACAGACCCGGTTTCCAACAAACACACCATTAAGCTACAGTAGAGAAGGGTCCAAAGCACTCCTCCTGGTACACAAGAGACACATGGAAACTGTGAGCACCTCTGTCGAGATCCTCCACCCGGATGTCTACCGCCTCTTCTTCAAAGTACCCGACCTATGCGTCATTCACTCCGCTCGTCAGCACGTTTGTTCCGAACTTCACCACGTCCCACGCCGAAACCACCTCCTCGCTTCCCGCGACGAACACATACAAGTCTCCTTCTCCTTGGACAAAAACGGAGCCTTCAAATACAGTATTGTAGGTGTAGCCTCGGAACCATGTTACAGTGTATGTTACAGGACTTGAGTGAATCCTCGCGGCCTCTGCGTGTTACGACATGAAATGAATCCAACTCCTGAGAGGATTGTGCCGATCGTACAGACTCCGCACTTCGGTGATGCTCGTCTGCAGAAAGCCTCCCTCCGTGACGGAGAGGTTCATGAAGGAGGGCGCAATGGTCACTGTGCATTAGCGGAAGAGCGAAGCATCACCTGCCGCAAAGCGCCGGTACTTGACTCCGATACTGTTCTGGTCTGCTAGACGTGAGAAACAAGCAAGAGGGCTACGCCGCAACGAAGACAGCCAAGCGCGCATCGCCTCGTTGCTCCAGGTATAGTCCGTGGAAAAGGCTGATCGTAAGCATACGGCATAGAACGCACTCGAAACCATAACGTCCCTCATGACAGGCTCACGCACACACTGTCCGTTGACAAGGGTTGCGTACAAGGAATACGCCTGCTCTTCCTCAAAACGGCAGTAGATTGTTTTCACCGTGTCCAGTTTGTGACTACAGATGATCGCGCTCCACTCCCGCCCACTGTCCCAGAAACACGCCCTCGTTCACAATCACGCTCCCAAGAGGCGCTCCCGAGAAGGAGCCGCCCAAGAGATAGATGTCTCCTTCTCCCTTTATGCTGAGCGTGACCTCCAAGCACGAGTCCCTCAAATCCGTCACCTTTTGGAAGGATAGCACCTGATCGTTGCAGAAGACGGAGTTGAACGGAATGAGGTAATTCAGGAAAGCCGTGTCCTCAGAGCGAGTGGACTGCGCAAAAAGCGCTATGTGGAGAGAGTGGAAGCGGCTTTGAAGAGGAAGCCGGATATGAAAGGCCGTATTCTCCAGAACACTTCCGAGATAGTGGAGATTACCCTTTACCGAGTCATACGTCGCCTTGGAGTCTTCATGAACGAAATAGGAAATGCGCGCTCCATACACTCCCTCGATATGTGCAAGCAGCGTCTTCCCGTACACGCCGTCCACGTGGATCGTAAGAGAAGCATCTAGCGTTTACGCCCCATTCCAGCGTTCACATCCGCAGGGAAAGAGAGCGAGCAGCAGGACCCACAGCACGATCATGGGCTCTTTCCGACGTCTGGAACAAACACAGCGTACAAAAGGAATGGTCCTGCTAGCCACGCTGTAGAAAGAGATTGAACGAGTGCTTGAAGAAGTGGAGCATGTCGTAAACCACAGGATCAGAATCCACAAGATTACTACCTCTCACCCCCATCAACCACGCCTACCACAAATAGTCCTTATTCTCGGTGAAAAACGTAATCAGTCGCGGGTGCAGCGCCTCAATGGACTTGAGCCGATGTGTTGTATTGGCCTTGCTGTCCGCCGATGCGAGTTTGAGATCGTAATGGTTGAGCACGTAGATTTCGATAAAAGAGAAGAGAAGACGAGACGCCGTCGTCGGTTTCAACTTGGGCTCTCTCACGAGTGTTGAGTGTGTTGAGTGTGTTGAGTGCGTTGAGTGTGTTGAGTGCGTTGAGTGTGTTGAGTGCGACATGTGCGATGCATTTGACACACTCGACGCACTCGACAAGGACTCGCACGAAGACGGCGAGTTGGGCGCCTCAGACGGCGAGTTGGGCGCCTCGTTCCAGCCCTCGTCATGTGACTCCGCCGCGGTGGGAGAGAACTTCCGCCGATCCTCCTCGAAAGCGAGGCGCTGGCGCTGGGTCAAGAGCTCGATGCGGTCCCAGAAGGGCTCCAGCTGCGGAATGAGCTGGTGGTTGGTGAACACCTTGCCCAGCTTGATGCACCACTTCGCGCACTCCGCCAGCCCCGACAGACTCACCGCCTTCCTCGTCTTCGCCCCCTGCGCCACGCCCAGCAGCACGCGCAGGCACTGGTACGCCTGCTGCACGCACACCATCCCCAGCTCCGAGCGCACGCCCTCCGCCATGCCGGGGATCTCCTCGCGCAGCGCCACCTCCACCAGCGTCTCCTCGCTGCGCGACGGGAAGCACGCCACCTCGTGGACGAACTGCTGCAGGTACGCGCGCTGGCAGCACAGCACGTGCACGATCGCCACCTCGTTCAGCTGCGCCGCGGAGTACAGCGCGCCGAACGGGTGCCGCTTACTCCGAGAGTCCAGAAAACGGCCGTGGCTCGTGAGCTCCTTGACGCAGGCGACCGCGTTGTGCATCAGCGCGTAGCTCAGGGCGGACTCTCCGGAGAAGCTGTACAGGTTGGGGTCGGCGCCGTGGTGCAGCAGGATGCGCACGAAGGACGCGGAGTCCGTCTTGCACGCCAGCATCAGCGCCGTCACGCCCTCCGTGTCCTGCATGTTCACCAGACTGCGCAGGCGCGACGGCGATGCCGAGGGCGGATGAGCAGACTCGCAGAGAATAGAGAGACACCCCGCGTCGCCGTAGAGCACGGCGTACATGAGCACCGTGAGACCGCGCACGGCGTGGATGCGGACGCTCGCGCCCGCCTTCAGCAGTGTGCACACGACCTCCGCGTTGTGACTATACACGCCGTGAAACAGCGCAGTGAGTCCGTGCGCGTCCTGCTCGTTCACGTCGATCGGCTCCTGCAGCAGCGATCGCACTTCATTCACAGCGCCTTTCCGCGCCGCCTTCATAAGCGGGGTCAGCTGCTTGTCCATGCGCGCCGCGTGAAGCAGCAGGGGACGAGAAACGAACGAAGTATTCCCAACGACTTGACAGACACCCGGATTCGATGCGTCCGATTCATCATGGATCTATACAGTGAGTGCCATATAAAATGGAATCCACAGGAGACGGAGTGGAGAAGGAGGAATCGCTCCCTTCTCCAGAACTCAAGTTTCGCTTGTAACGATAGTGCCGGAAAATGGAATGCGCGCTTGCCTGTTCTGACATCTATAAATGATCCCATTCCAGCACTTCTCACTTCTCTGACCAACAATTGACCCTCCAAATCACGATCTGCTGAAGAAGAAGCACGCAACGAGCCGATTAAAGATGGTTTGTATTGCTCAATACAACAAAGATGGGAACAGTATTCGTTTTAGCACACCACCCATTTGACGCGCCGAAATTCCTCGCTATTTTCGTGAACACGCCGCTCTTCCTCTTCCACCCGAATCCCCTCACCACAGGACTTTATGTGCTCCATGCTTGCACCTGGCTTCACGGAAGCGAGAGAGGCAACCAGTCATTCTTAACCCTTGTGCTCCTCTCCCGCATATAGAATCCATGGACACGCCGCCTCTCGAAATCAAATGCTCGGACGATGTTGCCCCCGTTCATCCGCTTGACGCCCTAGATCATGGATATTTCGCTATCCAAAGTGTCGAATGTCATCGCAGTCGCTGTGGTGGACGGCTCGATTGAAATGTACGTCTGTGGACTCCGTTCTCACTCCCCAGTCATTCGTTTGATGAGAAGAAGGACAAACTGGTAAGGACAATTCACATGGACAAGGATGTCATTCGGTGCGTCACGTTCAACAGCGATGCCACCAAACTCTTCTGCGGCTGCGAGGATGGACGCGTGCTCCTTCTGTCCGTGGAGGGTGATTAATGGACTGCGGAATCAATACTAGGAAAGGAACTGTGGCGATGTGATGACAAAGTGATGCATTCCTGCGAAATTTCGGCAGTGTACTGCGTGGACGACAAATCCTTCTTCTCCGGCGATGAGAATGGCGCCGTGAAGGTCGGTGTCGTCTCTTTCCGTCACGCGTAGCTGTGGAATCCCGTTCCGGGGAAGACGACCGTCGAGACCTTTGAGAAGCACCAGGACTACATCTCCGACTTCGATTACTGCGCCTCACGAAACGCCGTCGTGATATCGAGTGCGGACGGCTCGCTCTCGTTCATAGACATGAAGGAGCGTGAAATCGTGTACCAGACCACCACCTGCAACGATGAGCTCCTCTCCTGCTGCGTGGTGAAGAACGGAGAGTTCATCTGCGCCGGAACGCAAGAAGGCGTGGTCAACATCTACCGATGGGACGACGAGGAGGAGATCGCCGACCGCATCACCGGCCACCCCGAGAGCATCGACGGCATGCTCAAGATCGACGAGGACACCATTTGCACGGGAAGCGACGACGGCGTGCTGCGCGTGGTTCAGATCATCCCTAACCTGTTCCTCGGTGTGGTCGGAATGCACGAGTTCCCCGTCGAAAAGATGGAGGTGGGCTCGGTGGCATGGAATCACGCGTAGTGGACCTTTGAGAAGAAATTCATTGCGACATGCTCCCACGACAATGTGGTTCGCCTATTTGATATGTCCATATTGGAGGACGACGGCGAGGAAAGCAAAGAGAGCGACAAGGACAGCGACAAGGACAGCGACAGCGATAGCGAGGAAAAGCCCTCCAGAAAGCGGAAAGAGAAGCCCGTTCCGGCGAAGAATCTGAAGCGCAAGAAGGTGGAAACCAAGAAGAACACGGGGTTCTTCGACGACCTGTAATCGTGATTGTGACAAACACGAGCGTATACTACAGTTACATGCGAGTGAAGTACTCACGAACCCACCACTCCGTGATGTTCACTCCGAACAGCATCAAACACAGCACCACGCACGCACAGCACCCGCCCACCACCAAGATGACGAACGGCGTCTTCACAAAGGGCAAATCTACCGCTGAGCGGATGGCCGAGCACCTACACATGTAGCCCATAAACGTGATAAAGGAGTAGATCGCGATGGCCGCAATGTACAGAAGATCGGCCATTAGCGTGTTGAACCAGGAGGTACGGATGAAGAACGGGAGGAAAACGTACTGCACCACGCCCAGGAGCAGCAGAACGGGGAAGAAGGAGTTGAAGTGGATGTCCAGCGCGTACAGCCACTCCACCGACTGCTCGGGACTACGCATCACTCCGCCCTAGCAAGCACACCTGTGAGGGCGCTGAATGCGCATGTAGTGGTTCGTGAGATACCACAGCGCCGTCGCGATCACCAATCCGGCTATCAGGCTGTAGAACACAGTTTGCAGGATGGTTTGTCTACGATGGAGAGGAAGCGGCAAGCGAACATCAAGCAACTGGCGCACAGAGGACGTACGGCGGTGGAATACGCGATGCAAATGACCTACGCGATTAGCGCAGACGAGAATTCGTCACGATCAAGAAGAAATAGGTGATAACAATGAAAGACGGGTCATCACGAGCCCACTGATTCTTCGTTTCTATTCGTCAGCACTGCCGCTCATGAGAAACGTTTTCTCCACGCCGTCATCTTGTATCTACGCGTGACTCATTCTTCACTTCCCTACACTTTGCTGGGCGAGAGACAGATTTGAATCATCTGCGTGAACGTGTAGTCCAAATCCATTTGACGCAAACTGAAAAAGCGCTTCAAATACACCGTCGTGAAGACTTTCTGCTTTCTGTTGTCTCCGCTGATATCGAGGTTCATCATCTCGCAAGATGGGATAGACACGGACTCCCCAAAGGATTATTGTGTCTTCTTCACCATTCCCGTTTCCTCTTCCGTCATTCCATCGTATGCATCGTAGAATCATCAGTGTCGGGCTATTCCCTCTCTCCATTCATCACGGTCAGGGAATCGTTTTCGCTGCTGTTCCGTGTATCTCCATTCCAGTCTTTTCTATTTGGCGAATTCCCAACTCCCAATGACGCAATCCCTCCAATCTGTCCCTCTTTTCCCTCTTCGTGATGTCATTCATGAAACGATTCGATTCCATTTGGATTTTCACTATTCTTTCCACATCTCCTCTCAAACTGCTTCGTTTGAAATTCCTTCGCCATTCGATGCATCAGTGCATAGCAACGCCTCTGTAACTCTCCAATCCAGGATTCCAGGACATCACCATGACTCTACCACCAATTCGGTCCCACGCCCTTAGCTCCCTTTCTGTCACCCATAGAGACACTTCGTATATGAAAAGGAGGTATGTCCTTTCAATCTCTACATACGCATCTGATTGGATGCCCCAATATTCCATGACAAAGCAATCATTATTTGTAATCTAACTCTCCTTCGGATTCCTACCTACTATGGCTGAAGAGTATTACGCCAGAGAATACTGCGCGCAAGAAGGAGACTGTCTAGGCCTGAACCGTGGTATTGGGACGTCCAGTCTGCCTATACCGTTTTTGAGTGACGACCGGGTCACCATACCGTACACGGCGAGGATGGGTGGCAGCTACCCTGGAAGTGCCCATTACTACCCCCGTGTGCGTTCGTTGTCGTCCAATCCCTCTTTTTCATCGGGTATCCTTCTGCCAGCGCGTGTGAGGCCTAGATAGTTCATTCGACCCCGATCCTTTCAATCCAGTGTATTCTATCTACGAGCGAAATTCGTTAAGACCGATATTTGAAGACAGTCCGTTTCACTATCCTTCACACGAACAGTCCTACCTGCGTGCTGCTGACCTTAGACAACAGCATATCCCGATGCAGGACGCCGAGGTGTTGGTCAGCTTGTCTGGCGACGAAGATCCTCTCATGTCGATGGCGGCGGCTGAACGTGATCAGGGATCCTTGTCCCAGTCTCCGTTCAGTGGCTACAGCCACTACCAGAGAGGCGTTCCCGTGCATGCTACAGGTGTACCCCTAGGTGATTCTCCTCCTTTTCCATCTTTTCCTGTACCAAGTGTTGCTCCCTACAACTCCTGCCCGTCGCCGGAAGTGATGGTCATTCCGGGTGCGTGTGCTCGCCGGAGCTGACGCGTAGATGATGGCGCTCGCTCCTTTCCTCCCCCCTTCCCGAGGAAGTCGAAGACGTCTCCCCCTGCCAACCCGCATCCAGGAAACCCAGGAAAGAACGGAGCGAAGAAGCGCTCAAAGAAGAACAAGGTGAAGGATGCTGAGCAGTACGTCATTGATCCCGAGAAGATTAAGCGTAACGAGGATCAGAGACAATTCCTTATGATCAAGAACATCCCCAATAGGTAGGATTGCGATTGTTAGGCGTGATGTCCAGTATCTCCCAGGAAAAGTTGCTCTCGCTTCTCGAGTCCTATGTGAAGCACGAAATTGAATTTCTGTATTTGCCAGTGGATAAGACGACCGATTGCAACTTGGGTTACGGCTACGTTTCATTAGTGAATTGTGCGAGTGTCCTAAAGCTATACAATGCAGTAGGCGTCGGTGCTTCGCTTGAGCGTAGATGCATATGAAGAGATGGCCCAATTCATCGAGTGTTAAGCTTTGTGAAATTGTGTATGCGCGTATTCAGGTAGGACGTGAAGGCGCTTCCTTAGAGCGTAGGGCCATCGCGACTATGCGAAGATGTGTCATAAGTGGAGTATAATGAGTGACGCGCCAAAGTACCATCCTATTTTCTTCAAGAGTGCTGACCATGCCAATAATGGTTTTCGCTCCACTCGAATGGTGCGTTGCGGCTATGAGGAGCTTCATCCCAGTATTCACTAGCTGCACGCGTTCTTTTTTGGTATCATTCTCTAACTCGTTGGTATTCCATTCCTCTTGTTTGTTCGACGAAAGTGATAGGCGTTTCACTCAAACGGAGTCGAAGGAAACGCATAAAACAAGACACGTAAGCCGCCTCCTTCCGTTTCGTTTTATCGTTTAGAAAGGACTCTCTTTGTTCGTTCTCTATGGAAGTGGAAAAGCAGGACAAAGACACAACAAAGGAAGACGCCCCCGTGGAGCCCTTAGAGGAAGGGGAGGTGGACGAAATGAAGAAATATGTGCGCTCTTTCGGTTGACCGTTTATCCGCAGATGGGACCCTACGTTCTGGAGATTCAAGAAATGGAGAAGAAAATCAAGGACCTCGAATCGCAAGTGATTCAGGCGGTCGGTAGCGTTCTGTTTGCGTGCGCTCACCGCCGTAGGAGCAAAGGAAAGCGATACGGGTCTGTCGCCTCCCAGTCAGTGGAACCTCGCGCAGGACAAAAAGAGAGTGAACGAAAAAACCTATATGGTGGCGCTGCTTCCTTTGCTTCACCGTAGATTGCACAGTGCATCCAGTCCCTCACAACAGATAAAGGAGAAAAGGCCTACGTCGTCCAGATCCCGCAGTACGCGCGGTTCGTGTCCGGACTCGAGAAGAACGTGTCTCCGGAGGACATCGATGTCGGCAAGCGCGTCGCCGTGTCGCAGGAGCACTACTCCATCGCGGTACGACTTGTGTGTTCCCTTCATCCTAGAAAGCCCTCGACAACAGCATCGATGCATCGGTGTCCACCATGGAGGTCGAGGACAAGCCGGACGTGACGTACGACGACGTGGGCGGCTGCGCGGACGCGCTGAAGGAGCTCCGCGAGGTGGTGGAGACGCCCCTTCTGCACCCCGAGCGTTTCACCGACCTCGGCATCGATCCGCCCAAGGGCGTGTTGCTGTACGGCCCGCCCGGCACGGGCAAGACGCTGTCCGCGCGCGCAGTGGCGAACCGCACGGACGCGACGTTCATTCGCGTGCTGGGCAGCGAGCTGGTGCAGAAGTACGTGGGCGAGGGCGCGCGCATCGTGCGCGAGTTGTTCCAGCTGGCGCGCAGCAAGAAGGCGTGCATCGTGGGCGTCGAGGTGGGGTGTGATGGTCAGATCTTCTTCGACGAGGTGGACAGCATCGGCGGCACGCGCTTCGACGGCGAGGGCGACAGCGGCGACACGGACGTGCAGAACACCATGCTGGAGCTGGTGAACCAGCTCGACGGATTTGATGCACGCGGCAACATCAAGGTGCTGATGGCGACGAACCGTCCCGACACGCTGGACCCCGCGCTGAAGCGCCCGGGGCGTCTGGACCGCAAGGTGGAGTTCGGGCTGCCCGACCTGGAGGGGCGAACGGAGATCTTCAAGATCCACTCGCGCCCGATGACGTGCGAGCGCGGCATTCGCTTCGAGCTGCTGGCGCGGCTGTGTCCCAACACCACGGGCGCGGAGATCCGCAGCGTGTGCACGGAGGCGGGCATGTTCGCGATCCGGGCGCGTCGCAAGGCGGTGACGGAGGACGACTTCTTAAAGGCGATCGACAAGGTCATTAAAGGGTACCAGAAGTTCTCGTCGACTTCAAAGTACATGGTGTACAACTGGGGTGTTTGTTTGAGTGTCAATGGTGTGAGTTGTGTGGGTGTTTTGCTGGAGAGGATGGGAGGTTATTCATTCCGTTAAGATGAGTGAGAGACACTTCGTTAGGATAAGTGAAAGAACACATTAGGATGAACGACAGAACACATTCAAATGATCAACAAACACCACACTAAACACAAGGATAAAAGAATCACTCCACCTTTCTCCGCTTCCCCAACTCCTTCTGGCTGTTCTTCCACAGCTTCCCATCCGCCGTTCTAAACGAGCTGCGCGGCTTCCCCGTCTCCACGTCGATCCACAACTTGCGACCGCCCATCTCCACCTTCCCGCTCTGCGCCACCGCCTGCTTCACGCTCTGGTTCTTCAGGAAGTCGATGTAGCACATGCCCTTCTGTCTCCCCGTGTCGTTCCAACGAGGAATACGCACGGTCGCAATCTTGCCGAAACGCCTACGCATTACGAAGAACACGCAACACCACATGAACACGCCCTTTATCGCCTCCTCGTCCGTATCGTACGGAATGTTCTTCACGAAGATGCTGCGACAGTCCAGCGGAATCACGGTATCCTTCCCGCCAATCGTGACCTCCTCATTGCGCGCGTTGGCGAGCGACACGGTCACGTAACGGTTACCGAGTGTCTGTCGGTCCTTCTGCAGCGCCTTTTGCACCTCCTCCTTGGAGTTGAAGCGAATGAAACAGTAGCCTCTGCACCGATTGCTATCCTGGTAGCTACACATCACGTACAAGCGATTAATGAAACCGTGGCATGCGCACCTCCGCGATCTCTCCGCAATCAGCGAAGAAGGAGTGGATCTGCTCCTCCGTCGTTTCGTAGGGAAGGCCCTCCACGTACACCTCGCTGATCTCCTCCGTCTCCTCCTCCTTTGCTTCCTCCTCCTCCTCTTCCTCTACCTTCTCGGGAGCCCTTTGCCTTTTTCGGAGGGTCTTCTTGCTGCGACGGAAGTGAGAAACGCTCAAGTCTATGGGCATTCCGTTCTCGCCCACGAGAAAGGCAAGAAGAGTGCCATACAGCGTATCGCAAGGAGGCGTCAACTCAAAACCGAGATCGTTCTTTTGTAAATCCTTCGTTTCTTTCGCCCTACACGTCAAGGGAGGAGAACGGACGCACCCGAGAATCGCAACGTTCTGATTTTCCATTTCTCCCTTGTACTCCGCCTCGCCTCCAATCAGCTTCTTCACCGCTTCCTTATCCGACAGGCACACGAGAACCTCCTCCAGCTCCTCGTTCGGCTTGATCAGCACGCAACGGCGCTTGACCTTGTCGTTCTCTTTCGTACTATTCTCCAGCATCGGACGCGAAAATGGCGACAAACAAAACAGGTAATTTCGTCTCGATTTCTGGAATTCGTTCAACAAACAACTGTAACCCACTATAACTATTGTTCTTCTTTCTGGCTCAGCAGTCCCTTCATCTCCTCGCACCCGGGAACCATATCGAAGAGGCTGGGATC
>ERZ1106923.513-NODE-513-length-13670-cov-19.695409_pt1 | contig 13670 bp, 19 predicted proteins | sample MGYA00403657_ERZ1106923 | MGnify/ENA primary metagenome ERZ1106923 (study PRJEB35170, sample SAMEA104062425) | human gut metagenome | biome: human gut; feature: human-associated habitat; material: faeces | place: Denmark | collected 2012-06-19 ...
TGGAGAAGTCGACGGGGAAGGAGAACAAGATCACGATCAAGAACGAGAAGGGTCGTCTGTCGGCGGACGAGATCGAGAAGATGGTGCAGGAGGCGGAGCGGTTCAAGGCGGAGGACGAGGCGAACAAGGCGCGCATCGAGGCGAAGAACAGTCTGGAGAACTACACGTTCACGGTGCGCAACTCGTTGCGCGACGAGGCGGTGGCTGGGAAGCTGGCGGAGGCGGACAAGAAGGCGATCGAGGCGAAGATCGACGAGGCGGTGGCGTGGCTGGACGACCATCCGAACGCGGAGAAGGAGGAGTACGAGCAGAAGCAGAAGGAGCTGGAGGCGGCGATCATGCCTTTGTTCTCGAAGATGGCGGGTGCGGGTGCTAGTGCTGGAGGTGTGCCGGGAGGCATGCCGACGGGTGGAATGCCTGGAAACATGCCGAGTGGTGGCGCTGCGAAGGAGGACGATGGTCCTCACATCGAGGAGGTGGATTAAGCGGTTTCATTGAGAAATTGGTGTTTGGGTGTTTGTTGGAGAGAATGAGTTGTTATCTAACGGGTTGATAATCAAGAGTCACTGAACGGGAGTCAGTAGTAGATAAAGGTATCTAGGAGGATATCCATGGATACGAGTGAAGGGATTGATGAGAGAAGTGGATGCCTAGAACGTCCCCGTGTTTCCATCGAGTCAGTGCAGTCTCTTCCCGATCGGTACTTCGTTTATGAGAATGAACAGTACTCGAGAGTACTCACGTGCGTGGATGAGGATACCATCGCGTATGGGAGTCATGATCCCAACAAGAGGAATGCGTATTTCATTGTGGCGAGCAAGAGCAGGAAACGATTGGTATCTGTTCTGTATGTGGATGAGGATGGAAATGTTGTTCCTGTTGAAGTTGATCAGGAGAAGGTGGAGATAATCGATATCGGCGGGTTAGGAGAACGATGGGAAGGGCCTACATTGGAAGACAGCCCATTTGGTTGGGGAAAGCGATTCGATGAAGATGGAGAGTTGGTGTATGAGGGATTCTCTGTATTTGGGAATTATTCACTGTATGGTACTGAATACTATCCAGACAGCCACAATCTCTCTTACCAGGGCACTTGGTGTGATGGCCTTCGCTGTGGAAGAGGAAGACAGTACGACCGAAATGGTTCAGTTGTCTATGAAGGAGAGTGGGTAAACGATTCTCCTATGGTTGACGTAATCCTTTGTGTGCCTGATTCAACCAATCTCCTTCCCCCCATTGCTTCCCTCGTCGTTTCCCTTCGCATTGGCAAGAAGTGTTGTGGTTCCAATTCGTCTCTCGTGTTACAGTCGTTTCCTCGGTTGAGAGAGCTGGTGATTGGAGGGGAATCGTTTGGAAAGGAGAGTGAGGAAAAGCTGCTGTTCTCTTGTGTGAAGTGCCCTGAGTTGGTGAGCATCTCCCTCGAAGAGAAGGCAATGCAGTTCTTCAGTAAGGTCATTATCACTGGTAAGAGTGAAAACAAGAAGCGAGGCATAGACAATCCAAAACTGCGTAAACTGAATGTTGGTAATCACTGCGTCACTCACTTCTGTGAACTGAGAATTGAGAGTGAGAGTCATTCTGAGTGCTGACTGAATAGGGAATGCGCGGTTAGACACCATCAGCGTGATGGATCATTCTTTCATTCCTGGGAAAGACGAAAACGATAACTTCACTAGTGAGCCTTCTGTTTCACTGTGTGATCTGCCGCGATTGAAGTCCTTCACTACTGGTGGCTGGTCTTTCTTTCCTGTCGCGTATCTGAAGCTAATGAGTTACCATGTGATGTGCTCCTAACATGTAGACATAAGTGAGAATGTCTGTTGTCATTTTGGTGTTGTATCTATGGTTGTTCAATCACTGAAGTCTGAGAGTTCATTCTGGCAGTGTAGAGATGAGGAATAGATGCTCAATCCATGACGATAGCGTTAGGTGGAAGGGTGTTTGCGAAGAGTGATTCTCCAAAGAAGTACCCAGATTCCATTGAGTCATTGGTGGTGAGAGATATGGAAGACAATGGCTTCTATATGGAGTTTTGTCCCCTGAAGATTGAGTCATATCGGCGTCTGAAGGAGATCATCATCTGTGACGGGAATTGCTCTATGCGAAACAGGCTTGTGCTGTCCAACCTTCCCCTTCTTGAGACTCTGGTTGTGGGGGACAATTCCTTCAATCTGGGTGGGGGACATACTATGGCAGCTGCTTTCTCTGTCACGAAGTGTCCTTCGTTGAGGACGATCACCATTGGAGACTCCTTCCGTCTCTTCACATCCTTTGAGCTGTCGGGTTGTGACTGTGGTGTTTTGTGATTGTAGACTGTGATCGCCTTCAATCCGTGAGTTTCACTTCCAAGAGACTTGGCTCTTTTCGTTATACGAAAGAGTTATGTTTGAAGAGTTGTTCCTTCTTGCACTTGTGACCCTCAGATCTCCCTTCTCTTGAACGCATTTCGTTTGGACCGCAGTGTTTCAGAAGAACAAAGAAGGTGGTGTTTGAGAGTAGTATTTTTCTTGTCTGTTGATGAATAGACATGGCTTCATTGAAATCGATTGAGTTGGGAACAGAAGTGTTCTGTGGAGGAGATTATTTGCAGGCTTCTCTTGGGTATTACCCATACAAGTATGATTCCTCTCTGGTAATGAAGAGTAACGAATGGCGTGAGAATGACAATCAGATCTCCCTCTTCTTGAAACAATGACGATCAGGTATAATTGTTTTATTTGTTTCAATCGTGTTGAGTTGACTAGTCAGTCTGGAATACATGGGTGATGAATAGACATTCCCAACCTCAGATCAGTCTACTGCTACACTACCTTCCCCGTCCTGACTGAGCTGGTGTCTGAGAATGCGGATGCGTTGGCGACAGTGTTCAGAGACAGATCGCCTGCTTGCAACTACGAGCCAGCACTTCCCTTCACCGCTATGAACGATCAGCCATCCTTGATTGAGACCTTGACGATCGCGAGCAGGACTGGAAACAGTGTGGAGTTGGAGGAAGTGGATTTGTCGTCTCTCACCCGTCTCCACTCCCTCCACATCGAAGAGCGTTGTTTCCTCTTCACAAAGCGGTTCGTTGTCCACAACCTCCAACTCCTCAAGTCCATTCGCATTGACCGATTCTGCTGCTTTGCTGACTATAATATGGTGCCTGATTCTCTCCTGTCTATCAAAAACTGTCATCAACTCGAGTCCATCCACATCGGAAATGGGTGCTTCTTTTCGTATTCACTGATGGAAGTGGAGAGTGAGTGAAGAGTGGAGGGGTTGATGGAACAGACCTTCCGTCTCTCTCCTCATTCATCGTTGATGATGGCAGCTGCTTTTGCGGCTCCTTTCGGTTTGCAAGGCTCAAAATGAACAGTATTACCACCCTTTCCTTTTCAGGAATAGATCTTCCGTCTTTGAAATCGATTCACTTGGGCGATGGCGGCTTCTATTATACGTCCGGTGTTGAGATAACGAGTAAGGATGAAACGAGGAGGTGATCAAGCAGATCTTCCTCAGTTGGAGTTGTTGGAGCTAGGAGTGTGGTGTATCGAAGGGTATACGACTTGTCACTGCTGTGATGGCTATGAATTGAATGAATCTGTTTTCAAATTGGAGAGTATGCGTTGTGTGTCTGCTCAACCACAGATTTGCCATCCTTGAGGCGCGTATCATTTGGAGGTAGCACTTGTTTAAGAGATTTTGGAGTTGTGGTATTGAAGAGTTGGCGATTTGGGAGAGATTGAGTCATAGACATTGGTGCATTTGAGTGCGACTACTGGCCTTCTTATATGCTGGACAATGCATGGAGTCTGACGATTGAGAGTGGGAGTGGATTCCTGTTGTGACTGTAGATGCGCCTGAGTGGTCGGAACATGTTTCTCCGTACAATGAGGTGTACTGTTTCACCAATCCCCAGCCGTTCCCTGCACTGACCTCCACTCTCACGCATTTGGATTGCTGTGCACATTGTGGAAGCGATGAGAGCATGAAGGAGCTGGTTTTGAAGGACTATCCCTCTCTGGAGTCCATTCACATCGGCTCTTACTCCTTCCCGCACATCTTGAGCGTGGAGGTGAGTCATCTCCCACAACTGAAGCAGTTTGCCGTGGAGGACCACTGCTTCATGCATTCAGCCACGATCGTTCCCGAGAATGCGTGTCGTGTGGAGGACTGTCCTCTTCTCGAGTCCATTTCCATTGGAATTGAGTCCTTCCCTAACTATTGCATGCTGGAGTTGAAGGGTGATGAGTTGGGTTGTGAGATAAGGAATAGCGTTGCCTCTTCTGAAGTCACTCTGTATGGGAGGTGAAGGGGACGAGTGTTTGTGTTTCTATAAAGCGGAGTGCTTTGAGTTGCGAGGTGAGATGGAAAGGAATGGAGTGATGGAATAGATCTGCCTTCACTGCAGTCCATTACACTTGATGGGTGGTGCTTTAGCCGTGTGACTTCTGTATCGTTTGTGAGTGCTTGTTTTGTTCTATGCGTCACGCTCAGATCTCCCTGCCCTCACCGATCTCATTCTTTATTCTTATGCTATTATGGGACTCTATGACAAAACTACCATGTTTCCTGGGGAGAAGCCCAACACATTAACCAACACGCTCTCCATGATCAATCTGCCTTCGCTTCGTCGCATTCGTGGACGTGGCATTCGACAGTTCAAGAACATGAACGTGGTCACACTGAAGAGTGAGTGTGGTTGAATGGACTGAAGTGTAGACGTCTCAAATGACCTTGAGATCTCCATTCCCGAGTCTTTTGGATGTGTTCATTCTATCACGGCAGAGAGTGGGGATATTGAAGAGAGATGAGATGTAGACGCCTCCACGCTGGAACAGTTCATTCTCGCCGCCTCCTACCCCTTCTCCCACTTCATGTATCGCGACAGTCTCTCCCACACTGTGGAGGAGATCGATGTGAATACCTCCGTTGAGAACAGCATCGCCGTCACGGAACTCGACCTCTCCTCCTTCCCCCACCTCGTCTCCTTCCACTGTGCGTCCTTCACCTTCCCCAACGTGCGTGTGTTTAAGTGCGTGAACCATTCCCGCATCCAGTCCATCTCGATTGGGAAGGGTGCGTTGTGCGGGAAGGAGGGTCACTTCACTGTGTGTGGTTGTGAGGCGTTGAGTACGCTGTGTATTGGAAGCAAGAGTTGTGTTCAATTCGTGGAGTTCGTTGTGCGAGGTGTGTGCTTCGCCTTCCTGTGATGTGTAGATTGTGATGCGTTGAAGACGCTGGAGGTGGGCAAGGAGAAGGAGTATGCTGCCTGCTTCTATGGTTGTCACGAGCTGAGGATTGAGAGTGGATGAAGTGAGAGTGGATGATAGCGTAGACCTGCAGACTCTGGAGCGAATCGAAGTGGGATCGGAGTGCTTTCATGAGGTGATTACGGTGTTGATTTCCAGTTGATTCTCCCTCATTCAATGATGAATAGACCTCCCAAATCTCACCGAGATGGCGTTTGGACTGCTTGCTTGTTGTGGAGAGCCCTTTGGATTAATTGGCAATGAAATCAACGAGAATGGTGTGTTCATGATGCGAAGTGAGTGTGTTGAAGCAGGAATGAAGAGTTAGACTTACCGAGGCTCCAAGTGGTGAGAATGGATTATTGCCACAATATAATGAGATATGTCCTTATTGAGAGTGTTCATTGAACTATTGGCTGACGAGTAGATGTGAGTGCGGATATCCGTCGTTCCTCTGTTCTTCAGGATGTTGGAACAGAATACCTGTACGTGAAGAGTACTCTTCGCACATCGCTATAATCCGTAGATTCTCCAGTTATGGAAACGCTTGCAAAGAGATATGCATATGTGCTCATTATTCTCTCTCTTGACTTGTAGGTGTAGCAGCGTTATCCCCCATTCCTTCACTTCTTTGTTGCTAGAAAGCCCTTCTTCTTCAAAGAAAGAGTAACTCACACAAGCCCACCTCACCTCAACCAAACAACGACCTTAGCAGCCCTTTCCACAATTCATCTCCACTCACTCTCTTCATTGAATGGACTCCATATGGGTGAACTACTACAACTGTGAACTACTCTATCTGAGTGCTGTGGATGAAGATAGCAAACCGAGATGGTCGAAGGAAGATATTATCCGTATCGCATTTCACTTGCACAAGCTTGGCAGTTGCAATATAGAGTACGTGTTGCCGTGCTTGTATTCCGTAGTATGGACAGGTGGTGTCGCTTTGCAGAAGATATCGAGCTATTCGAGGGAGACGAAGCGATTGTGTACGTTGTTTCCCCTTCCTGTAATGCCTAGCGTGTTTGAGTTGCTTCAGTCCTTTTTTGGAAATGAGTGTAATGCACTATCAGCACACTGATCGCTAGCAGCCCAGATGGATTACCGTACTGTCATCCTGTTCCTGTTCCTCCAGACCTATACTCCATATACTGCAGACGCACATCCGAATTATAAGGAATTCGCAGCTCAATTCAACCGAGTCAACAACTCTTCCGATACCAAACTCCATTCATCCACACTTGAACAGCTCGTACGCTTCGATCCTTCCCTTCACCCTAGTCCAATGAGCTCAGTGTCAACGCACAATACATCAACCTCTCTTCCTACGTCTTTGATTGTCTTCTCATCTTGTTCATCTGTCTCTACTTCGATTTCGATACAGCGGACTCTCTCGACTCCATCATCAACTCCGCCCTTTCAGGCGACTACGCCTACTTCCTTCCACACATCGCAATCCCCCACGATTCCATCAACCTCCTTTCCCTCCTCTTTGCATGTGGAGAGAAGCTGGGCGAAGTATTCCACCCTTCCCGCCCTCACATCTAGGAGCGTGCCTTGTCGTCCGTTCTTCCCACGTCCTGTTTGGATGCGACGACCGATTCCTACAAGCCGTACGACGTGATCGCCTTCTTCGAGAACCACTTCGCGTTCCTCTCGCTCAAGGACTATCTCCTCTGCTCCCCACAGAACCACGCTCGCTGCCTGTACGCAGAGACGCAGCAGGAGCTGCGAGTTGCGTCGCCTCCTCTGACGCGAATGCATTTGCAGTGCTGCGAAGACATCTCGCTGGAAGACAGAACGGTGTATTCATATCCTTCCCGAGCCGCTGCAGAGCCCTTCACTTGCCACGTCGCTCGTCGTGCAGGACTGCCACCGCTCCGCACTGCAGTGCGCCGTCGTCTCCGGCGTGGTCATTGTTCGTGACTGCAGCGACGTCACGCTCTCCGTGTGCTGCAGCCACCTCGTGGTCGTGTCCGCCTCCTCCTCTCGCTTCACTCCTAGCAATTCGCACCACGTGGGACTGTTCGTGTACTGCACCACGAACCCTCTCTTCATCAGCACTCCGCCCAACACCGTCGTGGTCGCTCCCTACAACACTCCGCGTGCTGGCCTGCTGCAGCAGTTGAGGGAGGCGCGGCTGTCTGGACGGAATTGCTGGGACTTCGGAATCGATCTGAGGGGCTATCGCTTCCCCTGTGCTGAATTGCCTCCCCGGGAGTTTTCGCCGTTCATCACGAAGGAGGAAATGACGGAGGACGAAGTCGAGAAGCTAGAACTACCGTTACTCCCCAAACAATACGAAGATGTGTTTAGATGTGTGTTAGATGCGCTGAAAACGGAATGGATGTCCTTGTTAAACAAGCACGGTGTAGATGTATCCAGTCAATACAGCATTAGATGTCTCCGTTAAACAAGCACAGCATAGATGCCCTTGTTAAACAAGTACAGCATAGACGCCCTTGTTAAACAAACACAGTACAGATGTCTCCGTTAAACAAACGCAACATAGTACAAGTCAACTATTCCTCCTTCTTCGCATCCACGGACTCCGACAAGTCAGGCAAGTCGTGAATGGTCTGCTTCATGGTTTCGATACTGGCACTCACTGCCTTCACCGCGGAATCGTCGCGAACGATCTTCTTCACGGGGGCTTCGACAAGCTCTCCCCGCTGCTTCTTCTCGAACTTTTCCTTTCTCTCCTTCTTCTTTTGGCGCTTGAGCTGGTTCTTCTTCAGCTTCTTATCCACTTCCGCCTTGTTTGCCTCCATCACCTGTTGCGCCTCGAGCGCCTTCTTCCTTTCCTGTTCTTCCTTCATCATCCGCTCTTCTCTATCCTTCTCGATGAATTTCGCACGGCGATAGAGGAAGAAGGACGCACTGTTCGAGCCACACTGACTCAGCGCCGTTTGCTCCATCTTTTCCCACCGCCACACTTGTCTTGTCTTTCTCGCGGGGTCGTAGTACGCACCAAAGTCGTCGGGCGCACTACGAAGCATCTTCTTCACATAGTCTTCCGGAGTCTACGCCACATAAGGCAGAACGAAACAAGCGTACCTGCATGCCGATACCACTCGTATAAACGATAATGTGATCATTCTTTTCCTTTCCGATCCTTTGGATCCTTTCAGTTCCGTGCGCCATGGAAGAAGAACTCAGAAAAAGGCAAAAGAATCAAGAGGCGTTGAAGGATGCCTTTTCTTCGGGATCCATTACCGCTACGGGAGAGCGTGTGTTCGTTCCGATTCGAAAACGAATCAAGACGGAAGACGACGCTCCTTCACCACGCGTCAGCTCGTTCTCCCCCATCCTGCTTGGCTCAAACGCGCTCAGTGATGACGAAAAGAAGCTCATTCGTCTGCAAAACCGAATCGAGGTGGAGGGGGACGATCTCGTTCCACCCATTCGCTCCTTTCAGGAAATTGGGCTGCCTAACGTGATACTACAAAGGATGATGAGCAAGGGCATTCAAGTGGGGGTTGATGGAGTCCATGAAGTGTAGACACCCAAACCCGTGCAGATGCAGGGCATCCCACTCATTCTGACGAGAAGAGATATCATCATCCACTCGGAGACGGGTTCGGGAAAAACGCTGGCCTATGTCCTTCCTCTACTGCGGATGCTGATGCACACACCACTGGCTTCCTATTCTACGGGTCCCTCTGCAGTAATCATCGTTCCCACGCGTGAACTCGCGAACCAGATCCTGAACGAGTTTTCGAACTACGTGACGTCTCCCCTTTCCTTCTCCTTCTCCCTTATGCAAAAACCGACAGAGTCGCTCGATCCCGTGTCTCCTCCTCGCATCCCTCATGTGTAGCACGTGTTTGCACCTGACGGACGGCTGGTGCATCGTGTGCTGGGTGTGTGGGGTGGAGAAGCCTCCCAGTCGCAGCATCGCGTTCTGAGTGAAGGCATTGACATTCTGGTGTGTACCCCAGGGCGTCTGATCGATCTATTGGGGAAGGAGTGGGTCCATTTGGAGAAGTGGGGCTTCTCTCGTGTCTTTAGAGTAGTGTGCAGTTCTTCGTCCTGGATGAGGCTGACAAGGCGTGCGATATTGAGATGGAGAACCAGATCCGCACTGTGGGTGCTCATGACTCGGATTCACAGTAGATCGCCAACCAGCTGCCCTCTTCTGGAACGCAAACCATACTGTGCTCCGCAACCTTCCCGATGTCCGTAAAGCGCCTCATCAACAGCTGCGTCGAGAATCCAATCACCCTCCGAATCAACGCTGTGGATGAAATGAAAGGCGGACTGAGTTCCGACGTATCGGTGAATACTGTGTTGACAACCTCCACCACGCGGTTTGTAGACATGGTCCATTCCTTCCACAGTAGGATTCTCTGTTGGATACGCTTCGTTCCATTCCGACTCCGCCTGTTTTGATATTCGTCAACAGCATCGCTGCTATAGAGAAGCTGGTGACGATGTTGCGCCAGGAGCAGTTTCATTGCTGCGGAATCCACAGCGAGTATCCGCAACCCGTGAGGAATACAATCGTGCGTGCCTTCAAAGAGGGTGTGTGATGCCGTGGTGATTGACGCCTAGGCGGCGTCGACATTCTGGTTTGTTCCTCCCTCATGGAGCGTGGCATGGATTTCACTGTGGACGAAGTGATCATCTATGAAATGCCCGACACGATCGAGAAGTTCAAGCACCGGGCGGGAAGAACGGGGAGAGCGGGTCGAAAAGGAAGGGTCACCGTGTTTATCACCAAGGAGTGTAGAATCGTGAGGGAGTACCGTCGATTGCTTCGTGAGGCGCATCAGGTGTTTCTTTGCCCTTTGGCTCATGCGTAGTTTGTCCCTCCTGAGTTGGATCGCTTAGTTCGCTTAGTTCTTTGTTTCAAACGGATACTCGCCTTCATTGCAATTAAACCCATTCTCTTGTCATATAGCACATGAACAGCTAGTGGTCTAGTGGATTGGATTTCCCTCCATGTCCATCATCAGCAAAAGAAGAAACCAATGAACTGGATGGGTGGTGCAAAGTATGGACGGTCGAACTGTGTGAAATGAAGGGCACGTATCAAACGATACATGATGGAGAAGAAGCAAAGGAAGCAAATAGGCTCTTCCGTTATGCCCAAAGTGCAGCATCCAATACGGCAGTCCAACACCCACTATCCCCTGACGGTAACAAACGCGTCGGTGAAACGGACACCAGCGGTTTTAATGACCAACGAATCAAGTGTACCTTTCTCTGGACTGCTTGACCCATAGGATATCGTCCGATTAAAGGGATTCATGAAGAGGCCTGAAGAGAAGAGGATCCATTCCACTTCAGTAGTGAATGGAACGCCCATCCTATCACAAAAGGAAACGAGAGAAACCCAATCCACACAAAAGCACACGAGCATTCTCGACCTCTCACCACCCTCTCCTCCAAAGGAGAAGAGTGAGCCCGCTGTAGCGAATCACATGAGTACTCATCGATTCGCACATCTCACAGTTAGTACGGTTCATTGACAACGGTGTGGACCGCACGGAAGAGGCGTACAGAATCAACAACATTGAAATCGACCCGGAGCAAGAGAACAACGACGTTCCGATTCCCCCACTGCGAATACCGCTCATCCACCTCTCCCAATCATCCGACGGAAGTGATAGTGATAATGGGAACGCGGAACTGACGAGCTCTATCCAATCGTCCTTGTGGGAAGCCGTGAATGTGGTAACAGAATGGCGTAACGGGTAGAGAAGAAAAGGAAAACCTATTCTCCAAAGAGTTCCGTAGCATCCTTGACAGCATCACTCCCTCTGTGCTGGAGGGATTTGAGTCGTCCACGATTCAACTCCTGCTGGAAGTGTGCTACTCCTACCTCACGCATGAGGAGCTGGAAACACAGTAAGGCGATTGTGATCCGATGAAGACTAGAATCCTGGGAATCAGTATCCTGGACTCGGTTGTCACATTTGTGCTCACAACAAACAATCACTCCGACGACCGTAACGCTCGCCTCCCAATCTCAGCTCTAGCCTCCTTTCAAGATTTGTATCAAAGGCTAATAACGACGCCTCCGTTTGACGTTCTGAAGAGCAATACGAATCAGCCCGCTCTCGAGCCCTATCGATCGACGCTAATCCACTTGTACAGGAAGTAATCAATGCATGTTTCCTCGACAGTAGACTGCTGCAATTCACAGAAGGACAAGAGAAACACAAGCCGTTTTCCCTACTCTCTCCCTTTCTTGTTTGTTCCGGCACTCAACTCTGCCACGAGGTGTTGGAACGACGGCGCGTCTATATCTCAACCCCCTCCACATCCTGCACTCTCCACGTGCGAAGTGTGCACGCCCTGAAACGCGAAGAACGACTTGATGGGACGAAGCAGCGGAACGTCTACAGTAACACAACGACAACCAGTCACAACTCTTCACGCGAAGAGACCCGATGTTGAAGAACACCCCCTCGCGGCAATCCATTTGTGTCAGCGAGGGCAAGTCCACAAACGACACAGCGTTCAGCAGCACCTTCTTCCTCTCGTGCACGTTCAGCTCGTCTCCACCGAAGGAGCGGTCGCCCAAGGCGAGCGTCTCCAGCTCCTCGCACTCTATTCCTCATACAGCACCGCGTCGCACACCACACAGCGACAGCGAATGAACCTTCGAGAAGCACTCCGTGCCCAGCGAAACGCGCTTCAACGCGGGGAGATCTAATCTCAACGCACTTGACAATGGCTACACTGCAGTGTGCACTCGTGAAAGCCAGCGAACGACCCGTCGCCGATCACAACGCTCTCCAAGCACGGGCACCCAACCACGCGGAAGCAACTCGCCTCCTTCTGCAGACACGGCTCCACACAGTTCTTCTTCCCGATCACGATACTCTTCAAGCGACGCAGACCCGTCGCCACAACCACCTTGACTGAGTGGAAACACCACATTCCCGTGGTGAAGGACCTGAGTTCGCTGAAGCCCGACAAGTCCAAAACAGGAATGGATTTGGCATTTCCACAAAACGACGCGACAGAAATCACTTCAGTGTTCAGCGGGAAGGAGAAGGTGAAGGAGTCCTTCACGAAGAGATACAACGACCGTGCCTGCACGAGCACCGCCTCCTGCAGACACGGCGCCTCGCTCGCTCGGAAGCGACACACGTACCTGAAGGTGTCAGCGCCGATGTGGATAGTGCGGAGAAGAGGAATGTCTAGTCATGAGGAGACGTCGCAGCACGCACTCTCCAACACCACCATGCCGAAGAAGAGGAAGTTCATCGAGGAACCCTCCAGCACGCGCAGACGCGGGAGGTCGCGTAGCAACAGCGTGTTCTTGTAGTTGAAGGGCTCCTGCTCGCTCTGCTGCTGGGTGGGCGCGTCACTTCCTCGCAGGGCGCCGCGACCGAGCGTGAGTTGCGTCAGGCTGGGCAGGTCTAATCCTCACACCACGTCCCGTCACGCACTCTCCACCACGCAGTTCTCAACAGCCTCGAAGACGTTGGTTCCCATGCACACACACTCCAGCGAGGGCAGGAATTGAAGGACCAGTGTGTGTGCATTCGCGAAGGAGTTCGAGCCGATGGTCAGTGTTTGGAGATGATGGTAATGCTTGATGCGCAGCTCCGAGCTCAACTCACAGCAATTCTTTCCTATCGTTAGCGTTGTGAGAACGCTGTGGATGCCGCACAGTCTCAGCGAGTCGTCCCTTACGCGGAGATCGCTGCTCTTCACAAGAACGTTGTTGATCCAGATGCCCTCCTCGATCAGATCTCCGGAGCGGTCGTAGCGATGGCCAAACCCCCATCGCTTTCCGCAGCACCAATTCCCAAGGTAGTCGATTGTCCCCGTGTCCGGATAGTACGTGGTGCCGTAGCAGATGTTCTGCTCTCCGATGCGGAACCCCACGTACAGCAGCTGGTTCTTCGCGTCAAACGCCTCGCCCCATCCGAACGGTTTGTCGTCCAACACGTCGCCTTCCCAGGAAATCTCGTTGTTTGCGTCCAGATCCAGCAGCCGGTTGCGCTTCAGCTCCGAAAGCGACTGCTCGTTTGTTATTCGTCCATTCTTCACGGTGAACACGCCGATCAATTCGTCGTATCTCGCGACGATCATGTCTCCGTCCAGAATGCCGTTGGCGAATCGACAGTTGAAGATGTTGTTCCGCTTGTCCATCATAACGCAATAGCCCGATGCCCCGTACTCGTCCGTGTAGCAGTACTGCTCCGTGATCATGGGATCGAGAATCTCCTCATAGGACTGCACGTTGTGGATGGTCTCCTCAATCAGCTTGATCCGCTTGCTCTCCTGCGTGAGGGGGCGGTCATCTTCCATTCCATAGAGAGTATCAGTGAATCGCTGTTTCAAATGTTATCCTCCATTACTAATGTGAAAATCGAATAACTTCAAAACAAACACCCCAATCATAAACAACTTATTCAGTCAGCACATGGAACTGCTTGTCAATCTCGTCATACAGCGCCTGGAACTTGGCGT
>ERZ1106923.517-NODE-517-length-13608-cov-17.291006_pt1 | contig 13608 bp, 22 predicted proteins | sample MGYA00403657_ERZ1106923 | MGnify/ENA primary metagenome ERZ1106923 (study PRJEB35170, sample SAMEA104062425) | human gut metagenome | biome: human gut; feature: human-associated habitat; material: faeces | place: Denmark | collected 2012-06-19 ...
TCAATGACTTCAACTTGGGACAGTTCTTCAAATAGAAATGACGATTTGGATCATTGCCCCAACTATTCTTCTCCTTCGTGAAACTGTTCATTCCAATCACCACACTCTCCAACTCATTCAATCCAACCAATTTCACTTCATCCACATACATGAAACACTCATCCCCCACCTTCAATTCTCTTAGATTCACAAACCCACTCAAATCCAACTCCTTCAAACCCTCTTCATTACAACACCCATCACTCACTTCAATCACACCCACACGCTTGTCCACACAATCCCAATCCATCTTACAGTTGATCACAACCATTTTCTTTGCCATGGTAACCGCTTCTTCTCTTTCCTTCCTCAATCTCTCTTCTTCAGCCGCTCTCCTTCTCCGTTCCTTTTCCTCTTTTCTCCTCTGCTTCGCCGCCTCTTCAGCTTCTTTCCTCCTCCTTTCCTCTTCCTCTCGTTTCCTCCTCCTTTCCTCCTCCTCCTCCACCTTCTTCCTCTCCACCGCCTCCTTCAACGCCTTCAAATCCCCCAGCTTGCTCACATTCTCTATCTTCACACTCTCCACGCACTTGAACGCCGTCACCAGACCGCACTTCGTCAGTTTCGGTATATCCTTCAACTCCACCTCCTTCACGTTCCGAAGAGCTCTTGTTCGTCCCATCAATTCGCTCAATGAAGGCAAATCTGTCTATCACACCCCCACGCCTCACTCACTCTTCATTCTCAACACACTCTTGCCTCTCTCTTCGCCACAGAATACGTTCTGTCCCAGACTCAGCTTCTTCAACGCTATCAAATCTACTCCTCACATCTCAATCGAACACCCACTCTCAAACACAGTATTCTCACAATTCATAAAACAGCCATCGCCAATGCTCACCTCCTCCACTCCACAGTCCCTCATCACAAACCCACTCCACTCCACACAACTCCCATCCCCCACCTTCACACTCCTCAACCTCTTGCAACCACTCACCTCAAACAAGCCACCATCACTCTCACAGCAGCACCTCATTCCCATCCCCACCTTCTCCAGACTCCCAAACCCGACCAGCTTCAACTCACTCACATACTGAAGACAGTCATCCCCCAACACCAACTCCCTCAACCGCGAGGAACAGTCATCCAAACTCCATTCTTCAATGTCAGGATCGTTGCACACGCCATTCATCACCCGAATCACCTCATTCCCCGCATCCAGTCCCACCAAATCCTCGTCCTTCTTCACAATCAGTGTGTGCTCATTGCTCTTCAGTCCCACTTCATCAAACTCCTGCCCGATTCGCGTCATCGCCACCACGTTCTCCGAAACCACGCCACTTCCACTCTCTTCCTCCTTCACCACATTCCCAATTCGATCTGCCAACTCATACAGCAACGACGACTTGCCATTCCTCACAATCCGCTCCGCCGCGTCCTTCACGAACGGGTGCTACTCCTCATTTATCCATAAAACTCCTCACCTTCAACAACTCATCCACGGACGCTCGTCTATTCACATCCTTCACCAAACACCTCTTCACGAAGTCAACCAAATCGCCCGACCAGCCCGAAGACGTAAGCGACGGTGGCTCCTTATTCATCACTCGATTCATCACCTGCGCCGATGTGCAATCACCAAACGGGTTCTTCCCCTCCGCCATCTCGATCACACTGATTCCAAGTGACCACACGTCGCTCTTCAGCATCGCACCGCCTTCATACAGCTCAGGCGCCATGTACAGCGATGTGCCACATGTTGTGTTCCTCCTCGAGCAAGAGTGCTCCAGTTGCACCGCTAAACCGAAATCGCCCACTTTCACAACACCACTCTCCGACAAGAACAAGTTATCTGGTTTGATGTCCTATCCCTCACTCTCACCCTACATACTCACTCTGTGAATGATGTTCTTTGCGTGCAGATAGCTTAACCCCAGTAAACAGCAACTCACCACCTCCCTCAACTCATCCTCCTTCAACCGATTCCCTCTCTTCAGGTATGCTTGAAGAGACCCGCAATGGCAGTACTCCATCACAATCTACAATCATTACCTAACCGCCAATCACCCCACCCACAACTCATTCTCCTTCACCACCACGTCACAATACCTTACGATGAATTTCGACACGCAGTTCTTCAGCATTCGCGATTCACTCTCAATCCCCTCCGAAGACATCGCAATCCGCACCTTCTTGATCGCCACCAGATCCTTCGACACATTATCTCTCGCCAAGAACACTTCGCCAAATCCGCTACTTCTCACCTCACTCATTCAAACTTACCCTTCACCCAATCGGTTTTCAAACGTGTAGCTGTCGCCCGACATAATTCTCAATCTACAGCAAAAGAAACAGTGGAAACCTGTGGCAAATGCGAGTTCAATCGTCATTCCAGTTTATTTATTCTCCCATCCATCTCCATCTCACAATTCCAGTCACCGTCTTCACTTCCCTTGCCAAAATCAGACAAATCAACCAAATCAACTACACCTCTCCCTAACCCGTTCAGACAACACCCTTCACTCACCCACACACCCCTTTCCAAACAAACACCGCAAAACTCACGAATGCCGTGACCTCAACTTCTCCAACACCGCCTGCAACCGCTGATCCCGATTCAACGCCTGCTCCTTCCCTTCCTGATTCCTTGGACGCGATCGCAGCTTCTCCAGCACGGACTGCACTCGATCCTTCTTCTCTCCACTCCACGACGCCCCACCCCACGGCTGCTCCGGGTGGATATAGTACATGCACAGCGTCACCTGCGCTGCCAGCGTCGGCGGCAAATCATCCTTCATCCACTTCTTCAACTCCTCCACGTCCTTCACCACCACCGGATTCTTCTCCAACCGCACCTTCAGCTTCGCCACCATTCCCTCCAACAACTCCCGCCATGTGTGGTTCTCCCTCCAACTCGCTGCCAAGCAGTGCGCGATGCGCAGAACGGCGGACAACACCACCGTCGGAGAGCACAACAGACACACTCTATCCCTCACACGCCCTCACAACAACAACCTCACGAGCAGCTGGTTGCAGGCTCTGGCCTTCGCGGGCTGCGAGGTGATGATCAGAAGGCTCGTCACGATCAATTGAAGAATGCAGTCGTCGCAGAGTTCCGCGGGAATCTACACATAACCGCAGACACCCGAAGCCACTTCAGGGAGAGACGATTGCGACGAGAAAGGAGCCATGAGCAGGTTCAGCACCACCGTGAACAGCGTCGCGCACTCCTCACACAACCCCTCTCTCACAACCGTCTGCAGAACCACCGTGCACAGCATCATCCACTCGTTCGCTCTGCTGCGCAGCGCCGCTCGGTCCTCCTCCGTCACCGCCTCCGACGGCTTGTCCCCGCTCTGCGGCACCAGAACGGAGAACAGCGTCTGCCCCTGCTCTTCCACGGACGTCATGTGGTGCTGGAGGAGCGAGGAGTGGGTCAGCAGAGCCGCTGCGAGCGACTTCAGACTGGTGATCCAGTGCTCCACCAGAAGCGAGGAGGGCGTGGCGGCGAGTGGAGTCTGCGACACGGAGAGAGGAAGGAAGAGTTGCTCTCGGCTCACAGGCGCGTCGAACACCACGCGGTCGGCTTCCGGTTCCGTCATCTCGCTAGCGTTGCCGTTGCTGTTCAGCGTGGCGTGCGTCATCGCGTCCTCCTCGCGGAAGGGTTCTCTCGTCTCCGCTGCTGGCTCCACTCCGATGGAGGCTTGGATGGTTGCTCGACTCTCGAAGGCGTGTTCGGCTTCAGTGGGGTATTCTTGTTTAGTGTCGTCAGTGTCTTTCAGTTCATTCACACCCCCTCTCAATTCATTCACACCTCCTCTCAATTCACTCACTCCACTCCCTTCATATCGACTCAAATAACTCTGACTCACGGCGTTGCGCGTCGCCTCGAACGTCTTCCGCGGAATGGGCTTCGGAATCGACGACTTCACATTGTACTTCGGAATCGGCTTCCCGTCCGGTCCCAGCTTCGGTTTGCCTAGCACACGCGCCCCAGACCGCTTCGACAACGCCTCTCTTCGCTGCTGGAACTCGTCCTTGCTTGGCTCCGACACCGCTTCCGCCTCATTCGCAACGGACGGCTCGCTCTTCTCGACAGACGGCGACGACACGAACGCATCGATAATAGAGCGAATCTGGAGAACGTCGGCGTGTTTGCGCTGCTGCGCCTGCGCCATGATCTTCTCTGCACCTCCCTGCTCCAGCATCACCTCGAACAGGTTCATCGCCACGATGCGTGTGTTCTTCTCCTTGTCCAGCACGCCGTCCAGAATGCAGTCCGTGATGCCGATCAAGCTGGACGGCGCGCATTGCTGTCGGTACTGCGACAGCCACCGCAACACCACGTAGCGTCCCTTGGGGGTCTTGCAGCCTTGCGGGAGGAACGGAATCACGTTGTTCACATCACCACTCTTCACCCACGAAGTCAACACCTCCATGCTATCCATCACCCCACACACCCACACAGTACACCGCGTCCACCACCGCGCTCTTCGAGTCTCCAGTCAGTTTCATCAGCTCGGGGAGAAGAATCGCTCCGTACTCCGCCGCGCGACCGTTCAGCGCCTTCACCAGCGCGTCAATACACTGAACCACACGCGCCCGCAGGTTCAGGTTGGTCTCCGTCAGTCGGTCCTTCAGCGTGTTCGCCAGCTCGCCGACGACCGGCGTGTTGAGGATGATCTTCTTGGCAAGGAGCGTGGTGCAGGAGAGAATGGCCTCTTGTCGCACCTTCCAGCTGTCCTTCTCGCCCGTGGCCTTCATGGAGGGAAGGAGGGCTTGGATCTACGGTGAACGCAAGGCGTGAGGGGTACCTCGTCGGATAGGTCCACGGGGTCCAGCAGAGAGGTGAGAGAGAGTGGGGGTGTTGTGGGCTGTGATGGGGTTGGTTGTGTCGTTGACGGTATCTCAGGGGTGTTTGTAGGAGTTGTAGTTACAGGAGCAACCATCTCAGTTGGGGGCGCCGTTACAGAAGCACTCACAGGAGTTGCACCCACAGATACACTCACAACAGACGAACTCAACTCCTCCAAAATGTGCTTCTTCTGCAGCTCGGGAAGCGAAAACTGCTCCACAAGTTGAACCACCACCTCGCCCAGCTGTCGATGCATTTCACACAGCAGCGCGATGGAAGCGTTCTTCACATCCAACGTCTTGCTCTCCAAACCCTATTCCATCACAAAACGAGCATGACACCACTTGAGGGGTCTGGAGGTAATTCACGATGATCTTGATATCAATCGAACTCGACACGAATTCCTTCAGCACCGTCAACAACCACTGGAGAACGGCCTTCTGCTGCAACGGCTTCTTGCTATTCGCCATCACAGACACCACCTTTCCCATCACAGCATTCGGACCGATCTTTTCACATACCAAAGACAACAGAGAGAAGATGTCCTTCGACAACGCCTTCTCCTGTATCTATCCGTAACACAGCAACCCAACACCCACCTTATTCAGAAGACACGGAATGAGTTCGCCGCTACACCGCGGACCAATGCCACACGATGAAATCACGATATTCATGCCCTCAAGACCAGACCGCATGATGTTCACATTTGCAGCATTGCATTGATTTGTAAACGCGAGACAATACACCAAAAACGCCTCAGAATACGTCGAAAGGCTCTGTGCATTGTCCTTCACAAACAGCTTCATATCGTCGAATATGTCCACCTTGTCCTTCCATTTTGTGGATTCCTGAATGGACTGCGCCTTCCTCGCGAAGTCCGGTATCACCGATTCCAGCTATTCTTAACAACTCCGAAGACGCATACCGCTGTCATTGCTGTCTCTTTTGTATACGCAATGGGCCCATCCCTGCAAGGATTCACAGGACACTGTCTGTGATGAACGGAATCAGCTGCAAATGAAGCAGAAACAGACAAAGCGTACGCTCTGGAATGGGTTTGTCGCGACCAGCACGCGTCGACCCGCCATCAGTGGACGGCATGGAATCACTCTCCTTCTGTCGCATGAAACGCGGTGGCAGGGACCGCTTTGGCCGACTGGGCCTGTCAGAAGAGAAATCGAACTCCATTTTTGAAAACCGCAACGGGAGTTTCAACAAACAGCGGAGAAAAACGAACTACTGAAAACACTGCTTCCAGAGGGATCGGAGAGACTTGAGATAACCGGAGAACGCCTTTCGCTTCTTCAGAGATGTCGACATCAAGTAATTCCAATACCGCTTGCAGAAGATGCAGCGCTGGTTCCCAAAAAGGGCTTGCTTTGAATAGTCCACGATGGTCTTCGTGAACCGCATGCTGTACTCCACATTCGTTTTCAACTGCAGTACCCTATGATCAACACGACGCGTCAAGCACAAACGACACAATGAAGAGTCCCAGACACAGAGACATCGCAACCGCTCCCATCAACGGATTTGAACAAGTCGGCGTCCAACTACGATTCACTCCCACTCCTCACGACAACTATACAAAGCCCATGCAGGCCACGAACACCATGAGAACCCAAAAGGACACGATCGCGCCTTCTAATCCCAGTCTACACTTCACACGCATCATTACCACGCACTTGTCTTCCTGCCCAGAAAAGAAGATCGGCACGATGCCCTTCTTGCCCTCTCTCTACTCATAACAGAAATAGAAAAGGAAAACGATGTCATACAGAGGAGGCTGCTTAATGAGATAGTAGGGCAGGCACGACAAGCAGAGAAACACGATAATCTGAACGGTGAGACAAAAGCAAGTACCGGTACAAGACACAAATACGTGTAGCTGCTACGCTCCTTCAATGTGCCGATTAGTCCCCTTCCAGGTCGATATAGGCACGAAAACGCAAAAACAAGCACAGCGCACAATCCAAGAATAATTCGCTCGTCGCTCTTGGAAACGGGCATCCTCATCTACAGTCAAGAACGAGGAAAACGGGAAACGTTCACGTTCAAATACTTGTTGACCCACTTCAGCATGGAAGACTTGTCCAGGGGACCTGAGTTGCCAAAGTCAAACACCTTGGTCTTCCGAGTGGAAGAGGACGGTCCCCGAATTTGGATATGGGGCAACCAGCCCACTTTGCACTACGCTCGCAGTAAATCAGACGCACATACTGTTTCAAAGAACGAATACGCATCCTCTGCTCTTGCGATGGCAAAAACGACTTCCTTGTCACGCGATTCGTCCAATTCATAAAAGAGGGTGTGAAGACGAGAGAACTCCTCTTCCAATGACTCACAAGGAGGGCAGTTGTATCTCAAAGTGACTCCTTCCACTAGCATAATACTGTGCATCTCTCGTCGAGAATAGAATGACCGATGTGTAGGTTCTCTTCGACTTCAGGAGATAACTCTTATTCTCCTCACTCACGACAAATACATCTCTCCGGGCGTCAAAATCCCGAATCTAACGCAACAGGGGAAGAGAACCATCCATACACTTGTAGCCTCGTCCCATTCTCCGTGAATGAGCTGGAGCAGCGCGAGGAGAAGCAAAATCCGACTGCCGGTCATCCGGTTTCACTCCAATATGATCTCTTCATCCCATTCACGAGTACGACACACCCCACAATCCGATCCTTCACCATGAATATGAAATTGGGGGTAATCCCACTCCTCAACACAACCCAATTCAACCCTTCCTCTCTCCCTACACCACTCACTCCTCCCCATACCACCTCACATTCCTTCTCAGCCCCATCATCACCCATCTTCTCTCTATCCCTCCCAGCACGCACGTACACATCCACCCTCCCCATTTCAGACTCCAAAACCACTCCGATTCGCATCCCACAACTCCCACAGATTCAAAAGAACGCGAGCCCCATTCTTTCAATGCTTCTTCTCCGTCGCTCATAACGAAATGAGCACAATGGGTGTTTCGTTTCATAACCTTGTGTCCTTCTGCGTGAACATCATCTATTTGAACATCTATTGCTTCCTGTACGATTGTGTCGTGTCCGCGTCACGCGCAGATATGCAGTGGTTTGTCTCGCTCGAGGAGAGGGCAGCGTGTTACGCATTGCAAAGGAGGTGATGGACGCTGCCCGACATCACCCGTAGATTACGCACATGTTTAACCCTCGGATCTATGTCGTGAACGGAAGCAAGCCGGTGCGCGACGGGCATACAATGTTCTTTATGAACCATACTAGTTTTGCCGATTTCTTTGTGGATTGCTTCATCACCGGCGGCTCCAGCTATCTCTCGCGGTTAGCCATCATTTTTCTCTGTCCAGGACCGAGCTTTTGCGGATACCTGCTCAACTTCGTATGGTTCTTCTGGAAGTTTAAGAAGATCGACCGAAACTGGTTCACCAAATTCATGCAGTCCAAGTGGGCGTACCGGTCCGTTCCTTTTCCACGCGTCATTTGTAGCCCCAACAGCGGCTGTATCGTGTATCCCGAGGGAAAGATGTCTACGTGGAGTGGAGACAACCCTCTCAAGACCGGTGTGATGGAAGTCGCGTACAATCTGAACTGTCCGAGTCAGATCATCCTCACCAAGGGAAAGGTACCTCTCTCCCCTCTGTTTTACACGTAGGAGAACATCATTGATCTGAAGCGCCTCATCCTCCAGGAGAATGCGCACATCACGTGTTGCGTCTCCGAAGTGTTGATTCCTCGCGACTACAAGACGAAGGAAGAGTGGTTTGCCAAGGTGCGCAGTGTCTGGAAGGAGACGTACATGCAGTTGGAGAACGGCGAGAAGAAGGAGATCATCGCACCGCTTCCCGGCGTGAACACCGACCTGTGCGAGGATGAGAAGATCGCGAGCAGCACGGTAGTGTATTCCATCTGCACGCTCATCGCGATCGCCGCTGTTTTGTATGCAGTTTGTACCATGTCGCATGTTTAGTGGGAAACAAGAGGCAACTAACACCGTTCAAACACTCTGTACAACCGATCCGTGCTCGCCATGAGCTGAATCGCCCCGCTCCCCCACAGGCGGTCGTTCAGAATCATCTGCCGCTTCACCTGCGGGTAAAGCACCGTCTGGAACACCGTCTTCCACTCCTCCACGTCCCCCGACGGCAGAAAGCCGTAGAACCGCGCGACCTCCTTCGAGATGCGGTACAGACAACTCTCCTCGTCCTCGTAGCTCACCTCCACGCCGAGGTGGTACAGAAACAAAGGCAGATACCCGTAGTACGGCTCGTAGTCCACCAGCAGCAGCGGCAAGGAGCGGAGCAGCAGCCGACCATCCTCCGTCTTCTCGAAGGTGATGGAGAAGTAGTCCTTGAACATCTGCGCGAAGGAGGCCAGCGTGTCGAGGGCGTTCTACGCGTGAGGGCGCTGAGGGAACCCGACGTCGAGCGACGCGCTCTCCTTCTTCGCGTCCAGCACCGACCGCATGCACTCGCCCACGTCGATCTCCTTCTCCATGAACTGGATCTTGTAGAAGCAGCCGAAGTTGAAGACCACCAGCTGGTAGAAGAACTCCTCTCTAGCGATCACACGCGCACACCACGCTCACAGCAGAGGACCGTTCTGCAGCAGCAACAGCGTGTTCTCGTACTGCACCACCGACAACAAACACCCGTTCAAACAACTGATAAACACACTCTTCTGCAGCACGTCGCGCTCGTGCGTGCACAACTCCCCGGCGCGCTTGATCTCGTTGCACAACGACAGAACGCTGTCCAGCTGCAGGTCCTCACGCGAGGGTTTGTAGGGCGTTTCGCTCACGTAGTCGGAGAGGAAGGAGTGTTGTGGCTTGGAGGGCGTCGACGGCGCGGTTGACGAGTCGCTTGCGTCGACGCGCGAGGCGGTCACGACGTCCTTGTTGGGCGAGAGCCAGCTGTCTTCCAGCGCCTGCGACAGACCGCTCGGTTCCGATGAGAGAGGGAGTTTTGAGGGCGTTTCAGTCTGTGATGGGAAGTTTCCCTTTGACGGAGTGGTGTTATTCTCGTTGTCAGGTGCCGTTCCTTTCGTTGGGGTCGCAACACTTCCCTTCTCGGAAGAGCTCCCTCTCTCTTGAGAAGAATTCGCTTTCACTAAAGACGAACTCACTTTCACTGAAGAAGAACTCGCTTTCACAGACGCCTCCACGCCCCAATTCAGCGTCCGCTGCGAGTAATCCACACGGATCTTCTTATTCCCCGCCACGTTCTGCGCCTCTACACTCTCCTTCACCGGCGACCGACCCTGTTTCACGCCACGCGCAGACAACACACACCCGATGGACTGCGAGTCGATCTCGCGCTCCACCGCCGACTCGATCTCGTTCACCACGCGACGCACCACGTAGTCCTCGTCAAGAAAGCAGATCTCGCGCTTGTTCGGATGCACATTCACGTCAATCAGACTCGGGTCGATCCACACCGACAGGAAGCACAACGTATTCTGGTTGCGACTCTTGGCGTTGGTGTCGCTGCAGTAGTAGTACTGCTCCAGAACGCGACGCACGCCGATTCGGATCCGAGTGTGCTGGATGAGTCTTCCGTTCACGAAGAGGATGAACGACAGCGAGGGAGATATGGAAACGGGGGACTTGGGGGAAAACACGAGATCCGCGGAAAAGGGGCACTCGACGTTGGGTTCCTTGTCGATGTGAACCTCCTTGAGGGTTGGACGAATGGACGCTCCGATAACGTTGGAAATGCTGTCCACCAACGATGATGCAGGCTGCGACTTGAAGAGGGTTTTATTCGGGACCTACACTCACAGAGCGAGCACACTATCACTTCCTTCAGGGTGAACGAGATACCCTTGGGTGCGTAGTAGATGCTGAAGATCTGCATCAAAGAAATGATAAACTTGGTCTCGTCGGACTCCTTCTGGCTGTACATACTCTGACGAAGCGGTATGTTGTAGAATAGGTCATCCACCGTGATGCTCGTTCCCTTCAGCGCCGCCGTCGGCTCGATCTTCCCATCGATCAACGTGTTTCCACTGTAGCGCGCTCTAACAATCAAACTCCCTTCCCAACTCCACTTCCAACCACACACATCCTTATCGCGCTTCGTGATCACCATAACGTGACTGACCGTACTGATGGAGGCCAGTGCCTCCCCGCGAAAGCCAAACGTCTGAAGCGTACTCAGATCATCCAACTGGTGCAGCTTGCTTGTCGTGTACCGTTCGCATAGAATCGGCAAGTCGTCCTTCTACGCATGACACCATCCGCTTCGTTCCCACCAAAATGCCATCACCATTGTCCTGAATCTGCATTTGCTTCATCCCACCTTTGTTCAGAGAGACGACGATATTCGTCGCATGGGCGTCGATGCTGTTCTCCATCATCTCCTTCAACGCTGCTCCGGGACGCATCACAACCTCTCCGGCAGCAATCTTATTCACCACGTCCTCACTCAAACGCTGTATATGATGCCTATTCCCTGACTCTTCATTTCCCTCGAATACTCTTTGTTCATCACTGTCCGAATGTGTAACAATCAACCTATTGACGGGATTTGCAGTTTTGGGGAAAAGGAATTGGGATTTGTGAAGAATGATGCCATTTGACTCTCACAAGCAAACTCTATTGGATTCGGGGAGAAAGAGACATGCGAACACATTCAAACGCCTCTATTCGGAACAACTCCTTGTGTTTCGACACATCACTCCACGTATCGACAACAATACCACACTGTCATCCTCTTTGCCCCCCTCCTCCCCTCCTCTATTCTTGGGAAATGGTTGACGAGTGAATGCACATGTTATGCACCGATTATGGTGCACCAGTGGTCTCCATGATAATCAAGGCGGTTCCTCATTCACTATGAGGTTGTGACAAATGTGATTGGTCCTCCATTCTGAAGACTTTTGGAGTGGTGTGTACCATTCATTCTTTTGTTTCTTTAGTTTATTCGAATGAGTCTGTGCGCTGATTCCCGCCCTCAACAAGTGCGCGAGTTCTCTGGATCCTCACCCTCTTCTTCGCCGCATGAAGGGCTTTCAGCGCCTATTTACGCGCCCGCTCCATCTAACGTTAGTGACAACCAACGGAACGCCGAAAGGGGTCCCAACACTATTATTCATCCCTCTTCCTCTCCATCGTTGTGTAGTTCTAGTCCTTTGTAGGAATTCTTCGCGGACGCATGTTACACGTAGATATAGCTGTGCGAAAGTCCCGATATCCCGACTTTCGGTTAGATCCTCTAGTTGTATTCCGACGGCCCGATGGGTCCCTCGTAAGGAGGGTGAAAAGCGCCATTCGAGGGGAAGGATCAAGATCGGCAAGTACGTCTATCACGCGTATGTCGTCCCACCTTGCAGATTCTGGTCAAACTCGATCAAGCCCTACTCTTACAGCTGTTTACTAACAAACCCAACAACTTCATATTAGTTTTGGATTCGCCCCCGTGGAGTACTTCTGCTGCCGATTTGCAGGACGCAGAATCTACACCTCATTCACGCTAACCACAACTCACCTGGAAGGAGCACATCAGGTCCTCGTCAATGCTCATCATGCCTCCAGCATTATCGAACTCGCCACAATAGTTCGGCGCAGAAAACACAGTTACAAGGTTACGATCCGCGAAAAACTCGTAACCATCTTCTACCACCTGGTGCGCTCGACACACCAGATCGAGGTCGTGCTGTTGAAGGAAGTTCGTCACAATGTCCGCCGCAAACGTGTAGCTCACGCCTCGGTCATTGATACCCCAACCGCTGAGCAACTCGCGATCTGGGTCCGACCACAACAAATCGCACAACAAACCCTTGTCAGGGACATCGCAGGGCCTCTGGATGTCGCTGATCATGCTTATCGAAGACAGCTCGGGAGAGAGTCCGCCATGCATACAGATGATTCTCCCCTCGATCAGCGCGCACACCGGGAGACACTTGAAGCAGTCCGAAAACAGCTTCCAAAGACGAATATTATATCGCCGCTTGCACTCGTCGTAGAAGCCGTAAATGCGGTTGATGGAGTCCGTCTCGTGGTTCCCTCTCAGTATGAAAAAGTTCTTCGGGTATTTGATTTTATATGCGAGCAACAAGCAAATCGTCTCGATGCCCTGTTTACCGCGATCGACGTAATCCCTAAACGTAAGCGCGCTCATCGCACCACATACCCCATAAAGAGGTAGTTCGATTCCGGAGGGAAGCCGCCGTATTCGAAGAGACGAAGCAAATCGTAGTACTGACCGTGAATATCGCCTGCACGTAATCCACGCACAACAAAAACAGACCACAAACCTTTATCGGCGCAGACAAATTCAACAGCATTGGCTGACTCATAAAGATGTCCGTGGCTTTACTCAGCAACGTCTTGATTTGCTCCTCGGGTAAATTCACCTCCTTTCCCGGCCTGGCGCCTCGCACCTCCAACAACCTGTCGATTATGGCATCGACGTCGAATTCTTCTTTGTTTGCCATTGTACTGTGATTCAATATACCTCTACACCACGATGAGCAACTGCTTGCTGCAATACCCTTTCGTCAAAGGAACAACAATGATTCAAATGGAAAAGGGCAATACCTTGACCTCGACAAACTCTAGAAGAGGCTAAGCGCTTACAACTATCTAGTTTCTCCGAAGAGATGAAGAATGTGAAGAATTCCCCACTTGCAATGCGCTTCTCGGTTTCTGGAATGGCGGAAAGCGCCTCGTTTTGGGGAGGAGAGAACAGCGAAAACAGCTAGGAAATTTGGCAAAACACGATTCGACAACAAACACCCCATACAATTACAACTCGAACAAATTGACACCGCCGCAGTCGCAGA
>ERZ1106923.520-NODE-520-length-13580-cov-17.559852_pt1 | contig 13580 bp, 19 predicted proteins | sample MGYA00403657_ERZ1106923 | MGnify/ENA primary metagenome ERZ1106923 (study PRJEB35170, sample SAMEA104062425) | human gut metagenome | biome: human gut; feature: human-associated habitat; material: faeces | place: Denmark | collected 2012-06-19 ...
CGTTGAGGCGAAGTGGGAAGGAGAACAAGGAAAGTGATGTGAACTCTTCGCTGCTAATAGCACTAGCTTGTTGTGTTTGTTTTGACAGGAATTGTCTTTGACTGTTTGGATAATGAACTGGAATCGCATCCAACATTAGCACATGATGTGGTAATTGTGATTGATTCTTTTTTCACGATGATAGTGCTTTGAAATGAGGCATCATTCACTCTCCTCACAAATCCCTTCCCACATGCAATCCCATTCAAAATTACACTCCATCCCATTACCAGAATCGAAGAAGCAGAACACCACTTCAAGATGAAAGACAATTAGCCTAGAGGAAGACAGCGATACTCACAACCCAATTCCTATGCACCCTACGAAAGGAAAGACAACAACTCCAAGGTAATGACAGAATCGAACAAACAGAGCATCTAAACAAACGAAAATCACTAGTTCGCCTCGTACTGAATACCTACGCATCAACGAGCAACAACCAATGTGAACATCTCTTTGTGCGCGTCTTGTACACAATTCTGTAGCCACATTCTCTGCAACGAATAGGCTCGTGGGGTCTGATCTCCACCACCTTTCCGCAATCTATCCCTTACGAGCGAGCACGAATTGGCTTACCACCGCAGCGATACTCCACAACCGTGCTAGGATCACTAGGAACTACAAGCTAAACACAGTGCACATTTCCATACTCGGCATTTCTCTTTCTCTGTCGATTTGACTCTCTCGAAAAATCGAGGGGATTTCCGGAGTGATGAACAAACAGGAGATGACATAACAACAAGTAATACTACGGACAGCTTAGCAATCGCACTTCTTAGGAGTAGCAGGCTTCACGGCATCAAGATCAATCACATCGGGGACGTACCTATTCCTCACCACACCCTCAAAATCGCACTCCTCCTCCTCTCCCTTCTGAGCAATCGCCTGCTTCAGGAGATCGACGAAGGCCTCCTCGATGTTGGTTCCAAGCTTCGCGCTCGTTTCAAAGTAGTGCATACCCTATTGCTCATCAAGGGATGGAGTAAAAACAGTGACGCGACGCGACTTCGACCACTCCTCGACATCTTCCTTCGTCACCTTGCGGTCGGTCTCCGCCAAATCGCTCTTGTTGCCCATGATCACGAAGGGGAAGTTGAGGGGATCGGAGGGCGCGGCAGCGACAAGGAACTCGTCCTGCCACTTCTCCAAGCTCTTGAAGGACTACAATCGGAGCAAAATCAAAAATGGAACCTTCGCATTGGTCAAGTCAAACGCCAAAATGCAGCCATCCGTACCTCTGTAGAAAGCAGAGCCCAAACTCTGGAAACGCTCCTGACCGGCAGTGTCCCAAACCTACAGATGAATGACAGCGTGCCAGAGGGAACCTGAAGGGAGTAGGGGACATCGTCAATCACGGTATCGTGCGTGAAAAAGTCAGAGCCGATTGTCGACTTATACTTGTCAGAGAACTTTTGGAAAATGTATTGCTGAATGATGCAGGATTTGCCAACACTACAGAATCAGAGTGAAGGAACGCCCATTCACCTGCTATCTCCGAGGATAATAATCTTTAAAGAGGGCTTTCTCTTTATCGTGGACATTGGAAGCGGCTAGGACGATTAATCTTGAAAGAGGAGGAACACACCGGGATCGGGACGCGTGCGAGCAAAACAGACCCTATTTCAAACGCGCCTCTTTGGATTCAAAAAACACAGAGTAATGACGTCGAATTGGAATAGAAAAGGGATGGTGGAATCACTTACTCGTAACACACGAATCCTCCCCCACGGGAAGAATGCTCGGAATGTCCTGCACGGAAATGGATTGCCGAGTCGTCCACCTCCGATTCAGTAATAGTACAGCTACAGATCACTCCGCACTATAAGACCTACACAGAGCGTAACCGATCACGATCACAAACACAACGGCGACCACGACGCTCTTTTCGTTGCTTTCATTATCGTTCACGGACCACTCCAACACCGCCTCTTCCTCTGGGGGCTGTGGAGTCTCTTCCACATCCTCAATGATCACCCAGTCGTTGTCGTCCTCAACGAGAACGGCGTGGTGTGTCGGATGCTCCTCCATAATGACGTCGTAGCTGGGCTTGATGGAGGGCTTCGGGGTGCTCACCGCTTTGGGGACGTAGGGCTACGCTTCACACGGAACCACAGCGAGTACGAATAGGAGCACGACGATGGACAGAGAGGCGCACACGAGAATGCAGGTCAGAAGCACGGGCAGGAGGAGCGAGCGCTTGGGTGCAGGCTTCGCCAGCAGAATGGTTGTGCTAGTGGAATATGGACAGAGCGAACGCTACATGTTCTCCAAATCGCGGAGCTGATTCACCTGACTGGGAGAGGAGATCGGTTTTAGGAGAGATATGACTTGTTGAATTGGGTCTGCGACTGTCTTGAGCACGCAGGGCTCGTAGCTGCATAGGATGGACAGGTACTCAATGAAGCAGGAAATGCCGTACGGAGACAGTTTGGACGACTTGGCTACTTGGAGAAGATCCAGCGCAGGCTTCGGATTCGTCCGACCGTTCAGGAGAATGCGCTTTAGGAGGAGATGACACGGCCTTTTGTTCTCTGTCGACGGCTTCACCAAATAGCCGAGCAGCACGGGGAATACATCGTTCGCAATTCCGTTGAAAGCGGTGCTTGTTTGGGAGAGAAGCGCATTCATGAATTCAAAAACGGACGGAATGTATGCCTCCTGTGCCGTAATGAGGATCACCTTGCAGGAGTTCTACGTGAAATAGGAAGGGAAACGCTCACAATCACGGGTTGGAAGAGGGCCTGCACTCCGATCACGTCGTTTGGAAGATCCACCCTCGGCAGCAACGATATGAGATTCCGAAGCGAATCCATTCGGTTCGATGATGTACTCAGCGGATTGCAGAACTCCTCCTCGGCAGCGCGAACCTAGGAGGTAGACGTGCAGAATGCGCATACATCGAAGGACACTCGATTCATGAACAGAAATTGTGTCGTTTTCTGACAGAGCCCCATTGGACTCCATTTCGAGAAGAGAGGATTCCTGCGGAGCAAGGTGCGGTTTCTCTGATTTGCTGTGAGCGTAGGACATGCTGTCTAGCTGCATTCGTCGTGAGTTTCACTGCTGGGCAACAGTCATACCGGGTATGATGTTCTTGGCAATTGTGAGTGGCGTAGGACTCGAATCGCTGCTCCAGTATGAGTTGGTGAAACAGGGTGTGGGTACGAAGTCGACGTGCGTGTATCGCGACTATTCGGGTGGTGTCGAGCTGCAGGGTATATCGTGTTTGCATGCTCTCATGGTGCAGTGAATGATGAGCAGTTCTGGCGATTGGCGTGCTGCTCGCGATTAACAGGTATCATGTGAAGCCGATTTGTGATGCATAGAGAGTGTTCGAGTTCAGATTGGTCGTTTTACGCTGACCAATCGGAGAGGACTGCTGACGAGTCTCTCCGAGATTCCGTGGGAGAAGTACATAACGAAGGAGGACGTAATCAACGTGAATAGTGTAAGTGTCCGTGGTGGCGCTCAGGAGCAGACGGTCATCAAGAACAACATGTTCTTTCCACGGGACATCAACGATATTGTGATGCGGTCGGATCCGTTGAATGGTCTGGCGAAGGAGATCATTTCGGACCGGAAGCGAAGCGGGAAGAAGCTGTTCTTCCTGATACGCAGGGACAACGTAACAGTGAGTTTGGACGCCGGATTTGACTCGAATCGGGGCTATCGCGAATTCACGGCAGAAACTCCGCTGAAGGAGACGATAGCTGCAGCTTGTTGCAAATGGAAAGAAAGAATTGATGCGTAGTGTGTTACACGGCGATTCGTCGAGCAGGACGTCTTCACAACAACTTGCTCTTTTTTGATTTCTTTTGTGGTTCGGGGGTTCTCTGCGACGAAATGTTCAGCATCCTGAACCGCGATTTCCCCTACTTGCAGCGGAAGCGTTTGATGACGGATTATCATTATGGGTTTGAATGTACACTGAAAGTGAAGGATAGATTTGAGAGTTGGCCGGTGCACAAGGCCGATGCGTTCGCGTCATTCGTTGCCAAGCTGGAACAGGAGCGACAACAACCGCCAATGATCCGTATGCTTTCAACGTATCGTTTCACGACATAGAGGACTACGGACTGCTGAATTCGGACATCTCGGCTCGGGCCATGTTCTGCGCAAAGCGGAACACGGAGAATCTGTTTAAAGGAGTGGGCGACGTTCCTTCGGTGAGAATCTGTCGATATGTGTGATTGTAGTCATTCTCCTTCTCCCAGGGCAATTTCGAAGAGAGAAAGCACGTGCTGATTGAGGGACTGAAGGAAATGCGAAACAAGGGTCGCGACAGCATCGTCATTCTGGCGAACGTAATGGAGTTGGAGGGAAATGAGGAGTAGCCTCCGATTTACAAGCCGGATGCGGGAGACTTCAAGGAGCTGGACAAGCTCTACAAGGATCTGTTCGAACTGATCTACAGTTTGAAGCAGACGCAGCTGCTGAAGAGCGCGGTCGTGCTGATTCCGTTCTCGATGCAGTTCCATCTCCCGGAGCAGATGAACGACTTGGTGTGTTTAAGGCAACTGAAATTGGGCGATCACTCGCTGTGTATGTTATCCGTTTAGCGTTTTGGGTTTGTTGCGAAATCGCCCCGTTTTCCGCCACTTCTTGGGTTTGGTTCATTCCAGAATACAACTGAATCCACGGGATGGGGAGACATCGTAGAAGCCATTCGCGATCGCATCGACACAGGAGTCGGAGTTCTAGTGATGATTCCTCCAGTCGCAGGCGTTCGCGCAGCAGGGATTCGTCGTTTCCACGAGCCGTGGTGACCGAGTCGGGAGGTGAGATTTCTTGCTCAGTGGAGGAGACCAATCGGATTCGTGCCGAGCTGGGTCTTCCCCCGCTGGAGATGGATACCAGTGAAGTGAAGGTGCACACGGACGGAGACGAGATTTCCATGTCGGTGGAGGAGACGAACGAGCTCCGAAAGAAGTTGGGACTGCCTCCGTTGGAAGTAGGAGACGCGGACGGTGAGACGAAGGACGAGAATGGAGTGATATTTGTTGACATGGAAAAGCAAAGAAGGGAGGCGGAAATACGCGAGAAGTTGGAGCGAAGCCGACAAGAGCGCGAGCGCATTGCGATGCAGAATCTAAAAGGGAAGGGTTTGGGCGATCTTCTTGCGGAGGAAGACAAATCGATGGACGTGAAGCAATGGGTTTGTGGCAGTGATATGGCATAATAGGATAGTTGGAAAAGAGTAAGGAGAAGCAGGAACAAGCGATTGAGCAAATGGAAGAGGAGGAGGAACGAAAGGAGGAAGAGGAGGAGCGAAAGAGGAAGGAGGCGCATGTGTCGCTTGCCGGAATCAAGGTAGCGCACGACGTTGGTGAGATTGGCGAGGGTGATGTGGTGTTGACGCTGCGCGTAGTCTTGTGGTGTGCGAGTTTGAACCTCTAGGATGCGCCGATGTTCAACGCGAACGGGCAGCTGAATGAAGAAGGCGATGTGTTGGAGAGCGACGTTCTCGTGACGAAGGAGAAGCAACGAGAGATCAACAAGCTGCGCGAGAAGGCGAAGATGCCGATGTGGGAGAGGACGTGGAGAGTAAATTGTAGATACACGGGATTGGACGACAACGAGTTTGATTCTGATTTCGACGAGGAAGACCGGTTGCTGCCGCAGTACGCAGAGAAGAAGAAGAAGGACGTGGGCTTCATTCTGACCGATGAGGGCGTGTCGAAGGAGGACAACGCGAAGATGAAGCTATTTGCTGCGCAACGATCGCAGACGGAAACAAAGCCGAAGATCACGGCCATTAGCGGAAATGTGAATGAGGAGTCGAAATCACAGAAGTCGTTGGACAGCGTGCTGGCAAGCCTGACGGAGAAGAAGATCGCGGCGGAGTACTACACGAACGAGGAAATGGCGCAATTCAAGAAGAAGAAGCGAAGAGTGCGCAAGGTGCGCAAGATCGAGAAGGAGCCGTTGGAGGAGTTGCAGCTGAACGAGATGGAGGAGGAAAAGAGAGGAAGAGAGCAATTGGTTAATGAAGAAGAGGAGAAGCTGAAGGAGAAGCGTCTCGGTTTCGAGAAGGCGCGCGAGAAGGAGGAGGCGAAGAACCGCGGGTTGAAGAGTGGCTCGGCAGAGGATAAGGAGGGAGTTGTTGACGACGTTCTTCTTCAAGACCAACTGTTGCGTGCGCGTCGAGTGGTTCTGGGACAGCGCCGCAAGACGCCAGAAGAAGTGGGTATTTTGTGGCTGGGGTGAGCGATAGATTGCGGAGCGGGTGTTGAAGGAGAAGGAAGTGGAGGGAACGGAGGCGAAACCGACGGAGTTGGAGGCAGTTTCGGAGTTCAGCAAGCACTTCAAGACGGTGATGAAAGAGCGGGAAAAGGAGAAGACGGTGGAGACGAAGACAAAGACGGAGACGAAGACGGAGACGCCGGTGGTGGAGGAGAAGGTGGTGGAGGAGCCGGAGGAGGAAGAGGATGATGTGATGGGCGAGGAGCAGAACATCTCCGTTGGACTGGGCGGCATTCTCAGCATGCTGCAGAGTCAGAAGTCGGAGGATTTGGACGAGGAGTCGTACGGCAGAAGAACGGATCGCGTGATTCGCGATGACGACAACAAGGGTGGGTGTGGAGAATGGCTATGACGAATAGACGGATTTGTGATCGAGCACCGCGACAAGGACGGAAAGCTGCTCACGCCGAAGGAGGCATTCCGCCAGTTGTCGTACCAGTTCCACGGAATGACTCCGGGACGGAAGAACAAGGCGAGGAAGTCGCTGAATTATGCAAAGAATTTGGCAGCCAGAGGTGTACATTGGTTCTGTTTGTTCTCACACGCCTAACGGGAATCGCGGTTATGCTGCGAACTTGGCAACCCGTGGATTCGTGCCTCGCAGGAGCAATAAACACTACTGGAGAATGGATTTCAAGACGGTGATCAACAACATCAGTAGTGGGAACGAGGACAAGATTCGAGAGGGTTTGACGCGCGTATTTGCTGGTGACTGGTAGGTCTTCGGAGCATTATTGACGAGTGCGTTGACATGAGGAAGAACGACAAGAATCCATCGACCGACGACTGTTTACTGAAGCAGTACCTCGAAGCGTCGCCGCACTGCGTCGAACTGTTCACCATTTGGGACGACATGCACGGAGTATGCGAATCGGCGCGAGGGGTGATGTTTTGTAGAACTACGACCAACAGTGCCTCCAGACCCTGTTTGACGCGTTTACGGAAGTAATCCAGTACGCGAACGACGGCCTGAAGAAGGAGTTGTGCATCACAATCATGAAGAAGCACAGCGACGATCTGATGGGCTCGCTTCTGTCGGAGAACTGGTTTGCGATCAACAGCGCCTGCAACGTGCTGCGTGTCATATGCTTCGTCGGCCCGGCGGCCGTGCAGCTGAGTAATCAGAAGGTGCCCTTCTCGGCGATCCGAAACCTTCCCGACATGATCCGCAACACGAAAACGAGATACCGCGTCGTGCGTTGGATCAACGCGATGATTCGCAACGATCCTCAGAATCTGGGGAAGCAGGTCCTGCTCCGTCAGGATATCATGTCGGCAATTGTGGAGGGCATCTACAGGGACAGCGATTTCCTGACGAACGAGGTGCGCCTTCCGGCAATCGTTCATGACTAGGTGATCGACGTGTTCACGCGCTTCGTGCTTCCGAACCAGTCGTTGTCGAGCAAGCTGAAGCAGTCCTTCTTCTCCTGGAAGGCAATCAGCGATTTCCTGTCGGTGGCGCAGAGTTCGTCTCCGCGACAGTCCATTCAGTCCTTCCTGCTCCTGCTCTTCGGATCGACGCAGAACGCGCTGTACCCCGCGACATCGAAATTGACATTCTCCACCCACCTGCCGTCGATGCTGTTCCGCGTCGCAGCCGCTCTCAACCCCTTCAAGAACGCGTTCGACGAGGAGCTGTTCCTGGCCCTCATCCACACCCACCCCGAAGTGCTTCCTCTCCTCTTCGCTCCCGCCGTCGCCTCCGCCAAGGTGTCTGACGCCATTTTGCTCGACGTGCGACAGTCCAAGCCGCTGATTCACTGGATGCTGGAGCCGCGCGCGTCGACCGCGTGGGAGCGCACGGTGGACTTTCTGTGCGAGATTCTGGAGCTTCCCGCGGTTCTGCCCGAGGACGCGAGGCAGTTGAGTGCGACGAATAAGCCCGAGTTTTTGGAAATGATGAAATCGTGGGTATTTCCGGTGGCGCTGAACCGATCGGTAACGAATATCCGATAACCTGAGGGATAGATTCTGAGCAAGGGCATGCAAATTCGCTCCGAATCGGTGTTGCTGAAACTCCTCGAACTGATGACGGTGGCGCTGAAGCGCGTGGAGCACGTCGGAACCGCCGTGTTTGGCGCGCACGCGGTGGAGGGAGAGTTCTTCTTCTCGCACTTCGCCTCGATCTTTCCCTCCTCCGACGCGTTCATCGCGCTGTTCAAACAGCTTCTGCTCTGTCTGACCAAAAAGGAGCCGATTTCTGGCCGCGTGCGTCGACGCGAGGAGAAGAAGGAGGAGCTGAACCTGGTGGTGGGCGCGACGAAGGTGACGGAGGAGGAGGAGGAAGAGGAGGGAAATCACACCGAGCTGATCCTGCAGAAATTGGTGGACTTTTTGGCGTTGCACTATTCGCTCTTCCCCGCGGGGACGTCGCAGCTTCGTCTGGACGTGTCCCCGTTGTTCGTCCCGATATCAAATGTGCCCTTATTGTTCACCCTGGAGGAAACCACGCAGATTTCCCTCCTGTCCTTTATGCATCTAATTGTGTCTCGGAACACAAATTTGGTGGCGACGCTAACCGCCAAGAACCAGAACAAGCCGTTGCTCACGCTCTTCAACGCTTTCAAAGAAACGCAGTTCCCCGCGGTTCGGGAAGCCATCGAGAAACTCCTCCTCTCTCTGCTCTCCGCGTGCTACTTCTTCATGAACATCACAAATTCGGGACTCTTTTTGCACTTCCTCTTAACCTGTCCTTTTCCCTCCTTCTTCGTCTTCCTCCACGACGTGGTGCAGGACCTGAAGTCGCAGCGTATTCGCTTCATCTCCTTCAACCACGCCAATCACCTCACAGCACCGCTGTGTTATTCGGCGTGCTTGTACGCGTCGCTGAAGCCCTCCGCCGTCAACGTGGCGCCCTGCTTCTTCTACGCCGTGCAGTCGATGCTTCTCAGTAATCCGTGCGCACTGTTTTCCGTGCAGGAGTTGACGCAGATGTACATCGCGGAGGCGGAGGGCGCCACGTCGGAACACGCGCTGTTCGCTGGGCAGATGAACGAGGACATGTTGCAAGCACTGCGGAATCTGTCGTGGTACTGGTCGGGTGAGCCGACGTTCGAGACGCAGCGTGGTGTGATGAAGCTGGACCTGTCGGAGCTGGCGAAGAACGAAGAAGAGATGCCGAATCAGGTGTTCCACACGCTGTTGTGGCACGACTTGGAGGGAAGGGATTGTGACGCGTTGAGCGAAACGCCCATTGGATGTTCCCTCCTTCTTCTGAGCTGCGCGCGCGTCGAGGGTGAAACGGTCAGAGAAACTCTTCTTCGTGTTGTGCGTGTGAAGTCAAGAAATCAAGATGAATTGGTGAAGTCCAATCATCAGAGCGAATTAATCAGCCTCGCCAGTCTCTTCCTTCTGCTTCGCTTCACGGACCAAACAGAAGCCGTGACGCAACTCTGTGCGAAGGTAACGCCCGAGACGCACATCGCGATTCTGATGTTGTTGGTGCTGCTGGGACAACAGAGCGGGAAGTGGAATTGGGTCGAGATTTGGAGGACATATGTTTCGACCTGTCCCGATAGCGACATCCTGTCGTTGGTCACATTCACCCTCTCCGACCCCGTTTCCACCTTCTGGACATCTCCCTCCACTCAACCATTCACTTCCACCCTCCTCCAGCGTCTTCTCGCCGTGCAGGGAAAGGAGGGAGATTCCGCACGACGTAACGTGGTGGAAGTATTGCTTCAACACATGGACCAGACGCTGGTGGCGCTCTCGCTGCTCCACACTTCGCTCTTCACCGACGAAAAACTGGCCTATTTCCGCCGCTTGATCGAACACGCCAACGACACGACTCTGCTGGCGTCGCTCACGTCGCTCTCCGTTCGCTGGGTGGTTCCGCTCGAGGTGTCGCTGCTGCGCGAGCTCGTGAAGGCGTGTGCGTCGTCCTCGCTGTATGTCGAACTGCTGTGGTTCATGCTGGATTGCGTCGATTCCGTTCCCGCCTCGCTCGTGCCCGAAATACCCCCGAATTTGATGTCGCTGTGTCTGACGCACATCCAGGAGGACCCCTACTATCAGCTGCTGAAACTCCTGCTGAAACTCCTTCCCTCCTTCCACTCTCCCTTCCTTCATCTCGCCTCCTTGATCGATGCCTCCACCCTCCTCCAGAATTTCCCCCGATTCTGCTCTCTTTTCGCGATCTGTCTGCACTCGCCCGAGTCCCACGCCGAGACGCTGGCGTTCCTGCAGCACATTGCCTTCCTGGAGTCGCTGGTGCGCGCGCTGTCGACGCAAGCCGCCATCACCGACACCATGGCTTCTTTCATTCACGAAGACATCTTCGCCGCGCCCTCCGCGCCGCTCCAGGCAGAGATCGCCGCGCTGTGCAAGCAGTCCTTCGCTGCCGCGCTCTCCACGAACCGTCTCACACTGCTGGTGGATCTGTGTCAGCGCATGGAGGAGAAGGACCGACTGACCAGCATTGTGATGTTGAAGGCGATTCAGGGCATTGCCAAGAAGTGGAACAAGAACGAGGAGGTGGCGGGAGATTTCGTGCGCGAACTCGTGCGCGAGATGAAGCAGTATCCCGCGTCGGTCCATCGCATTGCCAGAAAACAGCCCGATTTGGTGGGGCGTTTCATCAAGTTGGTGTTGAAGAAGGGTTTGCTGGACGAGGTGAGTTTGGAGTTATTGCAGTGCCTGCTCGAGGCGGTGGTTTCGGAACAAGTCGAAATGGAAGGACTGTCGTGCGAACAGATTCTCAACCTCATTCTCAACCACTCGGAATATTCCGCCGTGCTGGAGCGAATTCGCACGGACTGTGTGTGTTCCGACGATGACGCGTTGCGGCTACGCTGGTACAACTTCACGTTGGAACAGTACTCGTATTCCGTCGTGTTCCTGCAGATCGTCCGTCTGCTCCTCCAGCAGGCGCCTCGCGCGTGCACGCCGGCGCTGTTCACGCAGCTGTTGTCTCTGTACGCATGCTCGCTGTCCCCGAGCGATCGTGTGCTGAGGGAGATCTTCAAGGAGTTGTACGTGTTGGAGCAGTTCAGTCCTGAAGACTACGGATATCTCTTCGGGCGTTTCGCGCCAACCTCGTCGGTGCCGTTCGCCGAAACGCCCAGCACGTGGGTGATCGACATGATTTCGGGTCTGCGCTTCCGGAAGAGTTGCGAGTCGTACCCGAACGTGGAGGAGGTGCAGGAGCAGATGGAGGTGGAGGAGGCGGAGGAGGCGGCGAGCGAGGAGAGCGAGGAGGAGATGAACGAACTCTATATGGAGGGCGTTTCGTCACGTCGGAACAGTATCAGTCAGCCGGAGCCAGAATGTTCGTTCAACCCCGCTGAAGACTGTATCGGCGTGTTACTGCGAACCACCTTCTCGACGCTGCCTCCGTCGCGCGATGATCTTCTCGTGGTCGATCCCACGCTGTTCCTGCCGCTGCTGCACTACTACCTCCACCTCGATGCACTCAACGCGTACCTGTACACGTCACATGGCATTCTGGGTTACCTCATCGCCGGTCTCGCCTCCTCCAATCTCACCATTCGACAGTGCTCGTCTTGCCTGCTGCAGCGTCTGTACGAGGTGGTTAGCGACGCCTCCTTCGACGAGCGAAAGCAGATTGAGCTCCTTCTGCGCAAGTTCCAGAACTCCATCACCAACCCCGCAGCGCGCATCCCCGCGGTGATCACCTCCTTCCTCAACGAGTCAGTGGGCATTCTGCTGCGTCCCGGCAATCCCTTGTACTCCACCATCAATCGCTTCTTCCTCAATGGGCCCACCTTCTCCTTCGCCGACGTGCCCCTCTTCAACCAACTCTTCCTCAGCGCGGGAGAGGACTTCAAATCGTTGCGCGCGTGGTGCTTGCGCTTCATCCTGCGTGGCACACAGAGCGAAACCGACGTGAAACTCCTCAACCGACGACACGTGGTGTCGCAGATTCAGTCGTACGCCACCTCGTCGATCTGCGACGCATACTCGGAGAAGCTGTGCATTGCGGTGATGCTGCGACTGGTGGCGATTCCCGCGGTTCTGCCGCTTCTCTGCCGAAACATGGATGTTCTGCCGTGGCTCGAAACGGTGGCGCTCCGCACGCGTCAGAGCATCGTGCGTTACGCGTGCTTCGAGATGATCGAGCGGATCGCGGAGACGGAGTTCGTGGACTTGACGACGTTGGTGATGGTGGTGAAGAAGATGCTGGCATTCCGCGATGAGGACGAAGTCGTGGAAATGAACAAGATCCAGTTGCCGATCCTGCGGATGTTCGCCAAGGCGTGCAGACTGGCGCAGAGTGAGGCGATTGGGGAGAATGAGCGCGAATTGATGATGGAGGAGCTGGTGGCGTGTATCGACATGGTGAAGAAGATGAAGAAGGGCGAGGCCGAGAAGGTGATCGAGAACTGTCAGCTGTCGAATGACGACTTCATTCTGTTGTGCGAGCCCGTGTTGAAGAGTGCTAGTGTCTGCGTGGAGGAGGCAATGTCGCTGATGAAGGAAATGAAGGAGAACTGTTCGTTTATTCTCAAGGAGAACCATACGCTTGAGAAGGATCTGGAAGCGTTGTTACTTTTGTCTGTTTGTTTGCGCATCCTTCGGCATTCAAAGAGGGGCGTGTGGATCGAAGAAATGCGTACTCTATTCGGACCCCATTCAAAGAGTTGGTATTCGGCACTCCTATTCGGAGTATCAATTACAAAATGATTATAAAGGTGAAAGCGACGGAAACGGTCGTTGTTTACGCCAGTTTAAAATGGAATTGGAAGAAGCTTCGATAATACGCCAATAGCGAGTAAATGCCTTTCCCTTCTCATCCCTAGTGACAGAAACGCTTGCGCGCGCGTTTTGGATGAATCACGGAGAAAAAGCGAGACCACATGGGCCCTAATCATGACCACCCTAACAGATCCGCCCTTATTGTCCAATTTTTCGCATTCTGATTGGTTCGTACTGGTTAAGATGATCGCTCTCCATTATTTCTTTAACTATGAGGAAATTCGCCCTTATTCTGTGTACGCTCTCCTTATGTATTCCCTGCAAGTCTCCCGTGATTATTAGTTATCGCCCAACAGTGCTCATTCCCCACTCAGGTGAATGTGCGCGCTTCGAAGGCTGGAACCGCTACCAGCGAGACTTTCGTGGTCAAAAACGCTGCTGGCGCCGAGGTTCTCTCCTACACTTCTGGAAGCTCCGGTCCGCAGACCGCGTGCCTTCCGACTGGTATTTACACCGTGGAGATGGCCGAGAGCACGGGCGCTCTCTGGGCCGACGGTTCTTTTGTGAACATCGAGGCTGAGGTGGTGGGATCGTTCGTGATGCTCGCCAAGGGTCGTTTGAACAAGAGTCCCAGCGACTCC
>ERZ1106923.522-NODE-522-length-13562-cov-17.639520_pt1 | contig 13562 bp, 19 predicted proteins | sample MGYA00403657_ERZ1106923 | MGnify/ENA primary metagenome ERZ1106923 (study PRJEB35170, sample SAMEA104062425) | human gut metagenome | biome: human gut; feature: human-associated habitat; material: faeces | place: Denmark | collected 2012-06-19 ...
GCGCATCGTGGAGTTGGAGAGCGTGCTGAAGGAGAAGGAGGAAGCGTTGAGCGGTGTTTCTACTTTCTTGCCTGATGTGGATTCTCTTGTTGTTGCTTATTCTGATTTGAAATCGCAATGTGGTTTCATTCAGAGTCGTTATTCTGTTCTTTCTGATGACTATGCGGCGTTGTTGAGTTGCTGTTCTTCACTTCTTGATTCTCTACCCTCGGGTCTTGTTGATGAGATTGTCGAGGCGTATGCTGTTCTTGTAAATGAACTAACGAACCGTGTTCGTGATTACGAGTTGGAGTTATCATTCTGGGTGGAGCATTTCGATTTGAATCGATTCAAGTCGCTAATGAAATCGGAAGTGGAGATGAAGAACGAGATTCTTGTTCTGCAGTTGCGTCTCAGTGATTTGCAGTCTGTTGCCGAAAAGAATCAATCGTTGCAGACTGCACTGGACGCGAAGGAAACAGAACTATCCAAGTTGCAATCATCTCTCAATGAATCGAACAACTCCGTCGTATCGTTGAGAAGACAAGAGAAGAGACAAAGAAGGGAGGTGTTGAAGGAGATTAGCAAATGTGTTGGTGGTGTCGACGATAACAAGAGGTGTGGATGTGTAAAGACTGGTGAAGAGTGTACCCTGTGTAAGGTGAAGAAGGGCATTGTGTCGCTGAGAAATGAAAGAGATGAGGTGGTGATGAAGTATGCGAAGATGAAGAAGTTGTTCGCGTTTTCGGTTGTTTCCTGTGTCATGAGTTGCGTTATGGTTCTTTTAGCTAAGTTGTCTTCTTGTTCAACAAACAGTCCATTTGCTCTTGGGTAGCTGTCCTAGGGCTCTCTCCAACACGGAGGACTCAAATACGGCGTAGCTGCACTTCGGATCCAGCGTGTCGTCGATCATCAACGCCCTGAAGTCATCGCTGTTGAACTCCTCCGTCCAGTGGAGAACTTGCAGGGGATAGGCGAACTGCGCTTCTTCCTGCAGCTTCTTCACCGTGTCCTCCAGCAACACGCTCTGCTTCACGTCGTTCGTCGTGTACACGATGATCCGATTGAACATCACCAGAAGGAAGATGCTGTCATCCCTGTGGGTAAGTCGTCTGCTCCACGCCTACACCGCGAGCAGCGACCGCATCGACAGATTCAGACGTGGGATGTGAAGGGTGTTGCTGTCGGAGTACGTGGACAGCTGCGGGTACAGATACCGAGAGAGAAGCTGCGGCGGCAGCCGTCTAACCATCACGCTCCTTCTCCAGACCCACGAGACGGTGGATATGTTCTCTAACAACGCGGCGAAGCTACGCGCCTTCGCGAGATCGAGAAGGGCGTTGTTCAGACAGCCGTAGATGTATTTGGCAATGATTCGCAGCTTCGGAACCGTTCTGAAGGTCGTGTCGGTGATCGCCTTGTGTCTGCAAGTAAGACACGAGAAGGGAAAGCACTTCTTGACACAGAGAAGATAGTGTGTGAGGAAAGAACACAACCACTCCTGAAGCAAGTACCGACTCTCCTCCAAACCCCGATCACTCAAATCGCGCAGCGTCTGCACGGTCAACCAACGAGCAAGAAAACACCTTCTGTAACAGAATGAAGATGATGATTGATGGATTCGCCTGCTGGTAGATCTCCATCACCAGAGGAGACACCTTGTACTCCACCGTCGATCTACCCCTCAGCAACAACCCGCGGGAATCACATCAGCATCCTGCGAACCGGCATGAACTGGTGAAGCTCGTTCTCCTTCATCGTCGTGTACTCGCACACCAGCTGAATGAGAGGGAAGTCGTCCTCACCGATGGTGGAGCCTAGCAATCAGAAAATGGGGGGAAGCCCACCTGAGGGAGAGGTGTATTGAAAATCAAAGGGAATCACTGTGCATGCATTGACGGTGGACACGTGAATGATCGGACTGGAGTTGCTGGAAAACTGCAATCCCTGAATGCCATGAATCGGCATGATTTCCGACACGCCCTGCGAACAAATCGCCGACACGGCAACGCCACCACTGGACCGAATCCTCAGGGAACACTATTCCTGAAAGGGAGGGAAATCAGGCACATCGTAACCCACTTCGCCGTTCAGCCAGGACAAACAGGACTGCAAACACTGCGTCTTGCTCGCTTCATCGTTCAGGTCTAGACAAATGAAACTCCCGTTGGACGGGTTGCAGAGCTGTTGAAGTAGCGCCGGCTCGATGCGGTTTGCGGGACAGTTGTACATCGTCGTGTCCGTAATGTTGTTGATTACGGTCATGGACAGTCCGGTTTCTTTCAGGGACGTCCCGATTGCGTCGTACTCGGGGTTCGTGGTGCGCAAACGGTTGCTGGCGTCCTGCTCGTTCTGCGGAGGAAATGCTACGACTTAGAACGTTAAAGGGAAGGGACTGTTGTCCGAAAAGGGGTTGACTTTGGGATTGGCGGAATTGCGGCAGATTGCACACACGATTCTGCCTCCGATGATCCTCCCGTTTTTGGAGAAGTGGGACAGATACTGCATGACGTGACGCATCGTTTCGGTGAAACAACTAGCTCGTAATCGAGGATGATGCCTTACAATTCTCCTCGGAGTTGTCGAAGCGACTCGATAGCTTGAAGAGCTTGCTCTCTATACATGCCCAGGTTTGCTGCGCTTTCTTCGTAACTCATTATGGAGCTGAGCGGAATGGCATCGCTCCCGTTACTTCCAGCTTCTTCCATGTCAAGAAGCGAGGAGGAGAGGCGCGTGTACTATAGTTCAACAAGGAAACAACGACTACGAGCACCTTGGTGATGGAGTGCTTTATGTTGTACACGCCCAAGCGTCCTCCAGATGTGAAAAGCACTACCAGTGAAACGCGGGAAGAAAACGAACAAATGTCTGCGCAACTGCGATAGTGGATGACGAGTTCCTTCAACACCTTCTTCACATAGTCCAGATACGCAGGAAACGCAGTACAATCAACTACAAGCACGAGCAGTTCTCGTGCGTTCTCCTTGTAGGATGCGGGGTGTCTGAACGTGATGCAACCCAATTTTGAATACTTCATTTGTGACACGGGAATGTCCATCACGTACGTCGGGTATAAACACTCTTCGCAACGACTGCGACTAATGCTCGTTGCATACCGGCTATTCAAGAAGGATTTGTCGATCTTGTTCCTGTGTAAGCATAACGGACACTGCCAACCCTTCGAATCCCATAGACAGTACATGTTCAGATATCCAAAGCAGTGCTGACATCGAGGAATGTCGTGCTGCGTTATGGACGGTCTCTACGCATGAAATCGGATGAGAATGTGGACATGCATCTCCACGTGGGGATTCAGCGGCTGAATCGCGACACCCCACGGAATGGCACTCCTGTCCTTGGTCCGTGCTACACAATGACGCCTCACAGCCAGAACGCACAGTTCTGAGGAAGCACGTTCGACGTGAACAGCAGGCATGATTCTTCCTTCTGCTGCTGCATAGCGCTCTCAACTGTGCGCGTTTCTTTTCGGGTGAACTACTACGGTTTTTTCCTCTTCCAAAAGAATCGACTATTTTGGATGGGTGTGGATCTTTGGATTACGATCGTGTTTCGGAATGTAGCAATGGGGTGCATGCGATAGAGCGTGGAAGGAACGACTCTTGTGGTAATCACCTCCTTCCTGGATCGAGACCCCACCATTCTATTTCATGTCTGTCGTACTTGCATTTCCACACACTTATTCTCTCTTCTGTAACGGAAATGGATGAAACCCCTTCCGTTCCGTCTCCTATACCATTGCTTTCTATTCACCGCATGCATACTCATGAGAGATGAAATCGGTTGCGAGGAGCGTTCCCAACGAAACGCCTCGACTTCACTTTCTTTTTCGCCATGCCAATAGTCTTGTACCAGGATGCAATTGAGGAGCTGAAATCCATGTTTCCTGATTATGATGAAGCTACGCTAAAGAACGCCATCGAGCAATACCGTTCGCCGTTTTGTCGTCTGTGAAACGTAGATGGAAACATGGAGTTAATCGTGTCCGTTTTGCTGGGAGGTGATGATTTCGGTGCGAATGCGTCCTTTTCTACACAGTACTGGATATTCTATAGCATTTCACAATAGAAACCAGTCCAGTTTATCAGATAGTGCACGAAGAGAGATCGAAACCATCGAAGCGGAGTATGGTCTCGATCTCCACCAGAACTGGAGAACCCATCTTCCGAAGGACTTGCTCGTTGTATGTATTATCGCATTCTCTCATTCTCAGTTCGATCATCAGATTCAGCCATCGGATGAAGAGCTTGCGAGAGTAGAAGTAGCTATCGCATTTAAGAAGCGTAGAGGTTACAAAACGAATACGACGAGCAGGCTTCGGAACGACTACTTCGCTCCGGTGAAGGATTGTGCTCATTCTGACCGTGTAGCCTTGAGAGACACGCCACCTTCTTATCACAACACAGAACAGCCGTACGAGTCTTCCATCAGCGATGTGCTTGCGAAGAAGACGAAGGCGCTGAAGGACAAATTCAAGAACTTTTGGTATGAGCGGAAGGGATATCAGCGCGTGAACGTGTCCGAGAGCGGGAATGGCTCGAATGAGAATGGTGGTGTCTCTGTGTGTGTGTGATGGATAGAAGCGGAGATGGAGATGCACAGCATGTAGTTTCTTGTTTAGAATAGTGTTTTGTTTTATGGAATGAAACGATCCGTGTTCCCCCCGTTATCCGCGAATAACCGTTCAAGCCGAAAAGAAAGACTGCACTTTTCAACGTACAGGAACATCTTTCTACAGAAAACGTAGCATCTGAAGGACTGCAGCATGTTCTCCTTTCTTCGAACAGCGATGGATTACATCCAGTCAGCGAGCGGGCTGAAGGTGAAGCCGCAAAGCTCCGAGCTCATGGATGACGATTCCGAAGTGATGTGTATGAAGAGAGCGCCGTCTTCACGCAAGAGTGCATTCTTCTCCTCGTTGCTCACATCTAGTGCACTCCCCGGTGGCACGGATTGCGCACACTCCGCTGGGCAACGCGCTTCAGGCGTACAGACAGTCCCTGATTACTGCCCGTTCCATCAGCGTGGACAAGATGTCCACTGCACTTTTGGAAGAGGACTTCGTGTTCACGCTGTCCGCGTACTGCACACAGTGGCTTGTGGAGTTGGGCTGTGAGTCGTAGTTTCACGCTTCCGAGCGGTATAGAAGTCTTGATCCGGCCCATTTTGCCGTGCGATATCACGCGGATGCGAGAGAGTAGCGTTGCAGTTGCCATTTCACCCTAGTCCTGTCCAACGGGGAGATTAGTCAGGTTTCCCTCTCCCTGCGATTCAACACCATCACGACGGGCGTAAAGGAGAGTATGCTCAAGTACTTCACCAATGTCAACTACGACTCTCATTTTGCGATTTGCGCTCTGGTGAAGGAAGAAGAGGAGTGGAAAGGAGTGGCGACGGCGCGGATCATCGAAGACAGCGAGAGAGAGGATTCGGCGGAATGGGCGGCAATCGTGCTGGATAAGTACCACGGCTGCGGAATCGGTTCCTGTCTTCTGTTTTACATCGCCTACGTGACGGCGTTCGATGCGAGTGATGCGTAGATGGCATCGCAGTTCGATTACACGCGCTTTTGCGCCATTGTGCACAGCGACAACTACCCCGTGATTCACTGGATGAAGAAGCTGAACGGGAGTCAGGAGCTGATTCACGATTGGTGCGTGATAACCGCGGGAATGACGTGTAGCCGATATTGGGTGTTTGGCGTCCCGATTCGCGATTCGTGGATTGCAGACGAGGCCATTCGACAGCGCCTGGTGAACGCGGCCAGCGGGAAGGGGTCGATTGAGGCGGAGTGTATGAACGAGGTGAGAAAGAGCGTGAGAAGTGAGGGCGGAAAGGAGGAGTGAGGCGTAGGTTTGAATACCGACGCGTTTCTGTACGATAGTGACGAGGGCAGAGAGAAGGTGGGGCTAAAGAATAGCGAGACGGAGCGACACGCTCCGATGGTATCATTTGTATCTTCGTTTGAGGACGATATTGACATGGACTTCTTGTGTCGTGTTTGTTGAACGAAACAGCATCTAATTGGTTGCGTACAGATTGTGATAATAAACGATAGCGTCCTGGAACATCTGTTCCATCTTCTTGGCGGAATTGCGAATCTGGAAGTTCTTCGCATACTCGATGTACTCCTTGCTCATCTCTCCCTTCTCCTCGGGATGGTCAAACCAGTAGTCCATCTTCTCCGCAAGACACTCGGGTTTGCCGTGATCGAACAGGCACTTGTCGTTCAGGGCAAACATCTTCGTGGCCGACTTCGGGTGGTTGGAGATGATGGGGACGATGCCGCACGAGAAGGCTTCAATGCAAGCAATGGCTTCGATCTCGGCATCGGCGGGGTGCACGTAAATGTCCGCCATGTTGATGATGCGGACGAGCTCCTCCGGAGTGTAGATGCCCCAAATCACTTGGACGCCGAGCTTCGCCGCCAATTCACGATGCTTGTGCTCCATCACGCCCTTTCCAGCGAGGATGAGCACAATGTCCTTCGCGTACTTCGACTGGGCGCAGGCACGGATCGCCACGTCGTGACGCTTCTCGCGGGAGTAGCGACCGATGGAGAGGACGATTTTCTTATTGGCGTACTCGGGGAACCGCTCCACCTTCGTGGGAACAAAAATGGGATGGACGCCATTCGAGATGACGCGAAGATCGCAGTCCTTGTAGCCCGTTCGACGCAGCTCAGACGCGATGAACTCGGTAGGGCAGTGGATAAAGTGAGAGTGCTTGTAGAAGCGGCGATAGAACAAATGGTAGATGTAGTCCTTCAGGAAGCCGAGCTTCTCCATATGGATCGTGTACACAATGTTCTCCGGCTGCGTGTGGAACGCGGCGGTGAACGGAATCTTCATGTCAAGAGCCACCTTCAAAGCGCCGATAGCAATACCCAGCGGGAAGATAAAGTGAACAACGTCCGCTCCCGTGAAGGCCTGTCGAACGATATCCTCCTTTCCGTAACCAAACACCATTCCCTGCGAAGTGATGATTCTCTCGGCCCACTTCAGTCCAAACTTCGCCTTCCACACGGGGCAGTTGTACTTGAACTGCTCCTCCTTTCCCGTGGACAGTACGCGAACTTCGTTTCCAAGCAGACGTAATTGCTCCACAAAACGCCTCATCGAGACCGTCGTGCCGTTGTTATTGTCGTCGTACTGGTCAAATACAAACACAATAATCATTCCGAGAGAAAACTGGGTTCTTCGTTGACAGGGAGTTTCATCGCAGAGGAGCACAGACCATTTCCGACGAAAAACACGAGCATGGAATGGTTGTGTTAACAGAAAGAAGCGGGCAGTATTGGGTTCGCAAACTCGGAGATGGGACAGAATGAGGAGGATGGGTGATGAAGCGCATCAAATTCAAAACAGAGACGGGAACAGAGGGTGTAGCAACCCATTTCTTCCATGAAGGGCATCATCGGCGCACAAGCAAGCACTGCTTCTTCTCACTCCATAAACACTGTGTTGCATGAAACAAGACGCAAACGCAACAGCACAACGAATACTGCCTCATTTCGGGACTATTTTCGGCCAAATCGAGCCCAAAAGAGGGCGGAAACTGTGGAATGCCGCGAATGGGAGAAGAGGGCTGTGACGCAAAGAGTCAGTTGAATCCAGAGCCGGTGCGCTGTAATCATGTCGGATTTTAACATTGACGACATTTTGAATCGAGTAGGTAGCATTTGTCGTGTATTCCCGTAGATGAAGGAGTGCGGGAGGCTGACGGCGGAGGAAATCCTAACAATGTGCGAGAAGGCGAAGGAGTTGTTTCTCAAGGAGAGCAACATTCTGAATCTGCAGGCGCCCATAACGGTTCGTCCTAGAATGGTTCGTGACGCGTAGATATGCGGAGACATCCACGGGCAGTTCTACGATTTAAAGAAACTCTTTGAAGTCGGTCATGATTGTCCGGAAACGAATTACCTGTTCCTGGGGGATTTCGTCGACCGCGGTTATTTTAGTTTAGAAACCATCCTGTACATTGTCGCCCTCAAGCTGCGCTACCCCGATCGTCTGCACATTCTGCGTGGCAACCACGAGAGCAGACAGATCACGCAAGTGTACGGTTTTTACGAGGAGTGTCTCCGCAAGTACCAGTCTTCCGAAGTCTGGCGACTGCTGACGGACGTGTTCGACTATTTCCCGATCGGAGCGCTCATCGGCGACTCGATTCTCTGTCTCCACGGCGGTCTGTCCCCTCTCATTTCGTCCCTGAGTCAGGTGTGGATGATCATCTCCTCTCACGCGCAGATAGCGTCACTGGACCGTTTCCAGGAAGTGCCGCACGAAGGAGCCATGTGCGATTTGCTGTGGAGCGATCCCGAAGAGCGTCCTGGTTGGGAGGGTTGGAACGAATCGCCACGCGGCGCGGGCTGTCTCTTCGGAATGGATCAGGTGTTGAAGGTGACGTTGTGCGTGCGCATTGAGGGGTAGTTTAACGAGACCAACAATCTGCGTTGCATCGTGCGTGCGCATCAGCTCGCGATGGAGGGTTACAAGCGCATGTTCAACGACAATCTCATTACGGTGTGGTCGGCTCCGAATTACTGCTACCGTTGCGGAAACAAGGCGTCGATTATGCAGGTGAACGAGAACGGTGATTATGAGTTTTTGGTAGGGTTTGTTGTGGATTGTGAGTGGTAGGTGTTTATGGCGGCGGAGGCGTCGAAGAGGAAGCTGCCCGAGAAGATAGATCCTCCAGAGTATTTCTTGTAATCTGTGATGTTTCATGAAGATGCGTTACTGTTTCAAGTTCATGTTAGCAATCTCTGTTGCTTCGCAACGATGCATTGCTTCACAAAGCACTGCTTCGCAAAATCACACACTGCTCCACACAAACACACAACTAAAGGGAATTAGGAGTACATGCTGAGACGACGACTGCGAGTCATGTTCTCACGGAATGGCTCGTTCACGTCGATCACTACGTTCTCTGGATTCTACGCTTCACTACCTCTCACCGCACATTACCGTGATCCACGGGTGGAAAAGACACTCTTCCGCCGACGGACGCTTCTCGGGGTCCGCCTGCAGCAGTTGCCTCACGAAATCCTTCGCTAAGATGAAGAACAACAGTAATGAACCTACCCGATTCCGAAATGTGCTCCCAGTACGGCTTCTCCAGCAACAACCCTTCTGGACGAAAGCAGACACCTGATGGGCCGCAATAGGGGTTATAGCCGCAGAGACTACGCATGAGCAGACAATCACGAAAGCGACAGAGTAAACGTGACAACGCCGATACTAAAGATGTCCACCTTGTAATCGTAACCCTTTCGACGATACACTTCGGGAGCTACGGTATGAATGCCCAATCACGCTTCTACCAGTGTAATAGTCCGATCCAACCAAAGAAAAGGTCCTCGGTCGCGGACTGCTCACTTCCATCGAGTCGTCTTCGCCCTCGATGAGTTTGCTCAGGCCAAAGTCGCTCAGCTTGATGTATGTGTCCTGCCAATGATGCCAAAGACGAGGAAGTACGTTCGAAGGATCGGGAAGCAGAATGTTCTCCGGTTTGATGTCGCGATGGATCTACACATCACAGATCGCGCGCATCAGAACAATATGCTTTGAGTGCAGATACGCCACCGCTTCGAGCACCTGCTTGATGATGCAGCTGGCATCCACCTCCGTATAGGTGTTCTTTTCCACAATGCGCTGCAGCAGCTCGCCGCCAAAGGCTCTACGATTGACACCGCAACGCGCAGGCTACCGCTCGATGGTCACGATGATCTCCTCGTCGCTCTCGTAAATGTCGCGATACTCGATGATGTTCTTGTGCCTGATGGACGTGAGGACATCCGGATCCAGAACCAGAATGCCGCCCGGGTTGCAGTACTGCTTGGCGATCACCTTCGCGCACAGATTCTCCCCCGTGAACCGGTCGATTATGGATATGATCCTAGCATAGGGCGTTCTACAGGATAACGACACAGATCGTGCGGCTCACCGAGCGATTTCCTGGTCGAAGATATAGCGATCCAGGAATGCGGAGAAGGGCTTGAATTTACTGTGAGAAGTCTTCTGTTCGTCCTCTGTGGATGCGCAAGGACTGTTCGGATGGGTCAAAACTAGACTTATGAGTAAACAGGATCTGGAAATCACCGAAGGGAACGAGAAGATCGGGCATGCAGAAAATAGACGGATACACTTCACGTAAAACCGCGTTTCCCAAAGGCCGATCCTGTTAAACGAAAGATGACACAGATCCTTGGATTTGTGGTTATTCCCCTTGAAAACCCCGATCTCTCTGGATTTGGCTCTCGGCTCGAGACTCGGGTAGGAGGCGCTGTAGACAACGCATCCGCACTGCTGGTTCCGAAACGGAGCACAATCACGTGGGATCGGGAAACCAACGGATTGGGGAGTAGTCATGCCCATCCATCGAAGCCACGATCGTTTGTCCCCATTCGGCGGGGAGCGGACGCACTCCAGGGAGAAACGGGAATTTCAAACAATCGGCGGACGTGGCGTGAAGACGGTTCCTCAACGGATTTCCTCATCCACCTCTTCTCTGGAACGGCAAATGGTGCGTATCGCTAGCCCTGGTTCTGATTCGTAGTTTTCACTCATTTCTGGGTTCTGCAAGTGGTACAACAGTAAAAGGGAAGTGTTCCTTCTTATCGTTGGACTTGACAACGCTGGAAAGACCGTTCCGTTCTGCTAGTTGGATTGACGAATAGACGTTCTTGGAGCAAATGAAAGGAGTCTTCTCTAAAATGCCCGTAAAATCATTGGACCGCATTCCTCCGACCGTGGGACTGAACGGTACGGAACGGGGTGAAGAGCTCATGCGATTAGTGGCGACGATCGAGATAGAAGACGTGCGCGTCGTTATTTGGGATGTGGGTGGTCATGTACTGTGTCACGCGCCCTGTTTGATGCGGTAGAAATCGATGCGATCCATGTGGAGCAAGTACTACCGTGATTGTCACGGCGTGATCTTCCTGATCGACAGCAGCGATCCGGACCGGTTCAAGGAAGTGAAGGACGAGCTGCGTACGGGAACGGTTCGGTGATTCCTTTGTAGGGGACTTGGCTTCAAACCAGGATCTGGAAGACCTTCCCATTCTCATATGCGCAAACAAGCAAGATCTGGCCGTATGGGAGCGCGTGTGCGGTGATGCGTAGGAAGCGGTGGAGCCGGAAGTGATTCGCAACATTCTGAGCAGCGTGATTTCGGAGCACAAGCACAAGCATGCTTTTCGGTTCCAAGGAACCTCCGCACTGACTTGGTGCGCATCGGCTTGTCCGTCTCATGTGTAGTGAGGGCATTCGGACAGGCGTCTCATGGGTCGTGGGCCGCGCAGAGCAAACAAACCGAGCGAAGGTGTCTCCCTCCCATTAGTTTTTTGTACAACTCTCCTCTTTGTTGATTACACATTGCGCGTTCAGTGGTTGTTTGGGTATGATTACCGCCGAGAGTCGTTATCTGTGTTCCATTGAGAGAAGGGACTGCCCTCCCCTCCCGCAATCAGCAAGAAGTGCAAACATGCAGAGCAACCGGTCCCGCCCCGTATTCCCACAAACACAGTCACACAATTATTGTTCCAGATCCAACTCTTCGGTATGCCCATTCACCCAGAGGAGGGGATTCACTGGCCGACGATGTTGACGGCCACGCTCGCGATCATTTCCATTTCCATATACCAGATGCTGATCATGCCGAATCTGCCCTTCCTAATCCGCTCGTACTTTCCTGACGTGGGTTTCCTTGGATTTCGTCACCCCTAGCTGAAGGCGGAGGACATCGGTTTCTATGCGGGCTACATGGTTTCTCTCTTCTTCCTGGGTCAAATTCCCGGGTCGTTCATCTGGGGGTGGTGCGCCGACAATCTGGGTCGCCGAAAGAGCGGAATTCTTGCCACGATCGGCAACTTTTTCCTCATCATTCTCCTGGGCGTCTCCAAGAACTACTACCTCAGTCTCGTGATCAGGTTCCTCCACGGCCTGACGGACGGGAACCTCGGTATTGCGAAGACGATCGTTGCCGATTTGTGCAACGACAGTAACATCTCCATCGGAACGGGAATGGTCTTTGTGGGCGGCGCCGTTGGAGGGCAGGCGTATGCGTTGGTCGTTATGCGTAGCTTCATCGGCCCCATTCTCGGAGGATATCTGTCGGACCCCGTTGTGGTGAAGCCCATCACGGATGCGCTCCCCTTCCTTCGAAGCGTTGCTCTTCGTTTCCGTGGTGAGGTCTAGACGCCGTACCTGGTTCCGCTGATCGCGTGCAGTTTCTTCTACATCCTTCTCCTCATCATGTACCTGTTCTGTGCCGAGGAGACGCTCACGGAGGAGGAGATCAACAAGACGAAGGACACCAAGCGGGAGATGAACGTGCGCCACGCCCTTCCCGCTCACGCCTAGAACAAGCTCAGCGAGCTGCTCCTGCGCAGCAGCGAAGCCAGCTTCAACTCCAGCGAGCAGCTCATCCTCCTCTTCAACAAGCACGCCAGCTACAGCTCGCTCTTCCGCAACAGGGACATGATCCTCTCCGTGCTGCTGTACGGCTTCAGCGCCTTCAACCAGATCTCCTTCGACACCATCTATCCGCTCACACTCATGAACGACCACCGCTTCGGGGGCTTCGAGATGAACGCTGTGGAGGAGAGTTGGATCGCCACCTTCTGCGTCCTCACGCAGCTGGGCACTTGTTTGCTTTGGTGTGTGCGATTGACGCGTAGTGTTGATCTGTCCTTCGTGGAGCCAAACCACCTCGTACCGAATCCAGCTCTTCTGGACCATGATCATCTTCGGCGTGGTGACCTTCTGCGAGCCTGCAGTGTCTCTCTTCAATGCGTCCAGTCCTGTGGTAGGGGAGTGCGTGCTGTGCGATCGTAGATGCAGTATGCGGTGTCCTGTCTGGGCTTCGGCATTCACGTTCTCATGCGCTCCATTTCATTCAAGTCGTGTTCGCCGTGGGGAGTGACGATTAGTCTCAACATCGTGCTCATCTCCAATAGTGTGTACAAGGAGTTCCGCGGAACAGCGCTGGGTCTGGGCCAGGTCGTTGCGGGTCTGTGCCGATTCCTTGTGCCGTCTGCAGAGCGGAATTCACCTCTAGGGACCCTTTTTCATTCCCACCTTGTTTTCGTGGAGCACGACCAAGAACCATTTCCCCCTTGATTATGGTTTTTCCTACTATGTGATGGTGTGCGTATAAGGTTATGGGTAGGTCATGGGCATCATCACCTTCGTTTCTTCGTTCATGGCCCTGTTTCTCACCGAAGAAACGGACAGCGGAAAGGGAACCGTGCATGGAGCAATCGTCCATAAGGATGCGGGTCCCGCTTACGGGTACGCCTACGGTTCTGTATACGGCTCCGCGAGTGACTTACACGGTGTGAACATTTAAGGATCGTGCTTCTTTCTTGAAGAATCGTTTCTGTCACAAACGAGCGGACCCCGCGGGAGTGGACGCTTCCTCGCGGCGATTCCGAGTCGCAAACCCACTTGTTTTCTCCAGTTATTTCCTCCATTTCTGCAAGATGTTGAACACTTTGCGTGCTGTGAAGAGCTTTGCCTCTCCTAGTATGATGCGACTGGGTAGTGCGTGGGACGGAG
>ERZ1106923.523-NODE-523-length-13545-cov-17.294292_pt1 | contig 13545 bp, 21 predicted proteins | sample MGYA00403657_ERZ1106923 | MGnify/ENA primary metagenome ERZ1106923 (study PRJEB35170, sample SAMEA104062425) | human gut metagenome | biome: human gut; feature: human-associated habitat; material: faeces | place: Denmark | collected 2012-06-19 ...
CCGACTACTGCGAAGAAGTCGATTACTGTAAACTAACTGTATTCTATTCACTTCTGTTTGTTAACAACCCAAAGAGAAACTGAAACAAACACAGCAGATATCATAACATAGTACTCGTAAATAACCCTCGTTGACAACCTATTCCTTCTTCGGCACGCTTCTCGACTTCTTCACACTGACGTACAGAACCGCGTTACCGACATGGAATCTCTCCTCCTTCGCCTTCTTCACAGCGTTCTCCGCAGCCTCGGGCTCGGCGAAGTCCACATACGCGAACAGCTTCTTCTCCATCACCTTCACGCCCACCACCGTTCCCTCGTTCTACGCGTCACACACGCCCTCCACGCCGACCTTAAACACCTGAATGAGCGACTCCTTGTTCACCGACGCGTCGCTGAACTTCACGTACAGCGTCGAGCCGTGGTTCGACGTCTTCGCCGTGTAGCGCGACTTCACCACGACGAAGTCGTCGTCCGACTTCTTCGGCTCCTCGCGCTTCACCTCGTGACGGCGCGTGAACTGGTTGGCTCTGTTTCTGTAGGCGTGCGAGACCGGCTTCTTGGTCTTCTTGTCCGCAGCCTCCGCAGCAGGCTCCTCCGCCTTGATCACCACCTCCGCCACGGGCTGCGCCTCCACTGCCACCGCCACAGGTTCCACAGACTCCACAACCTCCACAGACTCCACAGGCTCGGCTTCGGGTTGCGCCTCCGCCGTCACTTCAGGCTCCACAGGCTCCGCAGCAGGCTGCACTTCCGGCTGCGCCTCGGGCTCGGGCTCGGGCTCGGCAGACACCTCAGCCGCGGGCACCACCACGGGCACCTCCTCCACCACCTCAAGCTCCACGGGGACCTCGGGGGTGAACGCGGGCGCCTCCTTCTCCTCGATCACTTCTTCCGGCTCGGCAGCTACCTCCTCCTCCTCGATGGGAGTTTCCTCAATCTCCTCGATCACCTCCTGCTCCAGCTCCGGGACTTCGAGCGCCTGCAGCATGTCGCGCTTGATCACGTAGAACTCGTTGGCAGCACTCATCTTCTTCTCCAGGACAAAGACCTGGGAGAAGTTGCGCTCCTTGTTGTCGGAGGGACGCATCTGTCCGCTGACGAGGATGATCATGCCGCCTATGGGTGATGCGCCGAAGAATGCCCAGACCATTCTCCACGGGGACAACGCTCACTTGACCGTTGTTTAAATTGACAATGCTCTGCTTGAGTCCGCATTCCTCGAACAAAGCGGAGCTTGCCTCGGAACCCTTAACCTGCTTGGGAGCCTACCGAGTTAGAGTGAAAAACGGGGTACGCGTACATTATGGTCCATCGTGATAGATACAATGCAGTCTGAATCATAGAAGCGACACATGTTCTTGCAGTCGTCACGGAGGGCCGTGTAATACTCGGAAATGAAGAACTTAGAGACAATATCAGTAGTCTGCATGTTTTTTCTACAAACCGGTTAGAAACGCTTCCAAATCCCGAAAACCGAATCCATAGGCGATATGCATATTTAAACACAGTGGGAAAAGACCTACAATGAAAATAGCCGTATAAACGACGATTAAGAAGGATTCTTATTCCTTTTAGACCTTCCACAAGCTAGCCCTTGAGTAACGGGGAATTAGAAATAGTGGGGGACGAGTCCATTTCTGTCAAGAAACCAGTTAAGGACGAATCGATATCCAAAACAGGCGTCTTCCCTCGGGTTGGATGGAACGAGGCGAAAGGAAGCATCCCCTCGGATTACAACATGAATCGATAGGAACGCGGCGTTTGGTAGTAGAGATGAAACTGCGCGCAACCAGAGAAGGGAGTGGTGAAAAGAGGACGATCAGTAATACTTGTCGCCATGGAGGATGACACTCTGAAATCGATTCCCTTGGGCCAACTGATGGAAATGAGGAAGAATGGAAAGGAACTGCGCGGAGAACGAGCGTCGGCAAAGGGTGGGGTTTTGTGTCTCATTTCGTTATGAAACAGACGTGAAAATACCAAAGCAAGGGAAGAGAGACAAGCACGCTCCTCAGGAGCTGTCCTCCAAGATTCGCGTCCGCCGCCACAAGGTTGTGGATGTGTCGCGCGAGGTGCGCGGTTGGGTGCATTCCTGGCTGTTCATTGTGTAGATCCGCGTTTCGACGGTCTTTCTGGAAAGTTCAACTACGATTTGTACAGGAAGTCGTACAAGTGGATGGAGCAAAAGCAGGACGACGAGGTGAAGGAGTTGAGGGAGAGAATGTTCAGCACGGACAACGACGAGGAAAAGAAGAACATCCAGGTAATACACGATCACTGAGTTCTGATTGCTAGTCCGAAATGACGCGAATCATGCAGCAGAAGATTTCGCGTGAACGAAGAGACCGGGTGCGAATTTTGGCTGCGCGTTTAGCAGTAGGCGCTCGAGCGAAAGCGTGAGTTTATGAAGGCGGAGAAGGAAGCGGTGAGCAAGGGAAAGAAGCCGTTCTTCCTGAAGAAGCGGGTTGTCAAGGAGGCCGAGTTGAAGGACCGCTTCGAGTCGCTGGAGAAGCGCGGACGCATCAACAAGTACATGGAAAAGAAGCGTAAGCGCAATGCGCGTCGCGATGAGAGCAACATGCCCGAGCTGCGAAGCCATGAGTAGTCTGTCTTTTATGTACGCAGTGTTTGTGTAACAAGGAGCGCAACTCAATCTTTCTTTTCTTCGGTAAAGAGATTCGGAAAAGCATCACGCGGTCTCCTACAAATCACGCGCCTCCACCACGCCTACAGCATGAAGATGAGAGGGACAACGATAATCACAAGGAGAGCGACAAACAACCCACTAAGAAGGTTGTGGTACATGATGTCGCCTCCGCCGATCACCAACAGCACGGCGAGCACCATACCAAGGACGAGAACAACCCGCAGTGTATCCTTGTTTCGAGGGATGAGGAATAGAGCGATTCCGATATAGAGTCCGATGATCCTACGATGTGAGGAGAGCGGCGAAAAGGCACCATTGCTGATACTGGCACATCAGAGGACCGATGGTGCTCACGATACGAGGAATCTTGTGAAGCGTTTGGAGGGAAAAGTGGTAGTAGTTGAGCGAGACGCGGAGGATGAAGGAGAAGATGGCGACGAGGAACACGCCGTAGAAAACAATGTTCGACAGTGAGTTCGTGAATCCCTCCATGATGACGTTGAAGCCGGGAAGATTTCTAGGTCACGAGAAGGAATAAACACATACTTGAATAGATACGGAATGTACGTGAGAACGGAAGCGATCATGACGAAGAAGGCGGTGATGCTCAACCCAAAGAAGAGGAGTTCGTTTATCAGGATTCTGCGCGTCAGTCCATCCAAAAGGCAATACTTGGGATCATAAATCAGGAGACAGCAGAGAAGGGTGATCATGGCGGCGTTCCAGTAGCAGTAGCCTACACTCTCACCTCAACAATACCCAGTACGTCTAAATGTGTATGCAGTCACGTGGAGAACGGTGTCGTCCTTGTTCGTATTCTCCACGAGATAGCACTGAGAGAAGTACATGCGCACATCCACCGAATACGAGTGTTGCTTTCCACCAATGCTATTTGTGAGACGAGAGGCGAAGGAGAACTGAATCTTGTCGCCGACGTTCTTGTTGTTGATGTATTCGACGATCACTGTCTTCTTGGAGTACAGCTCGAACGACCGGGACGACGAATCGATGTGCAGGTAGCGATTGTTCCACAGATCGTAGAAGTCCGAGCTGTTGTTGATGCACAGCTCCTTCCTCTCTCCAGGGGCAATCTACGGTCGAAGCAGCTTTCCAAAGCGACATCCGCACTCATGGTTGTCTCACGGAAGGCATGATTGTGTGAATAGTAGAGGCTCCACCCGAGTGAAGCCAACAGAAGCGTCCCCCACACCGCGCGCAGCGTCATTTTGAAGACAATAGATGGGATGAAACTCCCCTTCAGTCCAAGCGGGAATTCTGCACACTCCTGAAGAGTTCGCTATCGAAAATGGTTCTACTCTGCTTCCTATTCCTCCTTACGGGCATTGCAGCATATGAACATATCAATGTGTTTTCCGACACAGAGAGCATCATTACTGTCGAGAGAAACGATGGCGACGATACTGCGACTGCGACGTCGAAAACGAGAGTGGGAATAAGCTACAAGGGGTACTCGAATCCCAACATTACGCATCCAGAAGGATTGGAGGAGTTTCGGTTTGTGATTACGGATCCCACGTTCAACAAAGGAAGATACGCGCTGAAGGTTCCGTTTGAGGGTGTGCACATCGCCATGAAGTTCGACAAGCAGCGTCCTCTCTCTGGACTGTGCCCCATTTTTGATGCGCTTCTTCCCTGCTTCCGTGTGAAGCAGTGCAATTCGACTCGTATTCATAGTCAGCCGAACTCAACCGTAGAGAGTCACTCGGTATACGACATTGATCTGGACCAGGCGATATGGACTCCGACCTATCTCGTTCCGTACTCCGTTCTCAAGCCCACCACAATCGGTAATCAAGAGTCCTAGAGATGAGTGCGTAGTGGGAAAGGAGTGGGTTCGTGTCGCAAACCTCATCGTTCCGTACCAGTACTTGAACTACTCCAACTACAAGACGGGCAATTGCGTGTCTTCCGTCTACAACACAAACGGTCTGTTCGCTATCGAGTTTTCGCTTCATCCTTCTGTGATTCATAGTTCAAAGGAGTGGTATCCGCATTCGCATGATGCCGACATGCGCTTCCTAGAGATGAACCTGCGGATTGAGCGTTCTGAAGAGCTGACAATCTACGACTCGCATATCGTGCCCTCTCCCCTGATCGTCACCCATCGATCTCGGCTGGGCACGCCTGCCTCCCACGTGGACGTCATATTCCACGAATACAACGGAGACGGGACGTTTTCGCGCTACACGGCGAATCGCCATCTTCTCATGTACCCTGAGCGCGAATTGTGTTTATCGTTTGTTTTGCTTATCTATAGCCCGTTCTGGACGGGAAGCGTCGATATGAAGCTCGACGGCGAGCAATTGCACATCGAGGGATACATCTCGACGCAGGACGGCACATACAATCCCTATCTTCCCGTATACGACTCGAGAACCGCAATGGTGATGTATCTCCCCAGAGGCGTGTACATCGACTTGGCTGAAATGAAGCTGATGTATGACTCTGGCAAGATTCCTGCCTATTTCAGCTACGTGACCAATGTGAACGCGGATCTGCCCTACGAGGAAGCGCAGCCGCAAATGATCGTTTTTATCGCCGAAGCGACGATTTACCCACTGTCCGATCGTCATCATCAGTTGATGTCTAGACCCCCCATGCTGGACATCAACATTTCGCTGCCGATCCACTTCAGGGCCTCCACCACGCGCCGGAATGTCACGATTCCCCTGCCCGCGTTCTTCGCGTGCTCTCCCGTGAAGGATACGATCCTGGTCGAAATCGGCTCAATTTCTAACGCATAGACGACGCGGAAGACGTCATGGTGGGAGCCCGCGTATCCCTACCTCAAATCGATTTCTGTGGAACTGCCTGTGCGCGTGGAGAGCAGGAAGCAGGATTATGTGATGTGGGGCTTGTCGGCGGCGTGTGCGGTGATTCTGGTGGTGGAGGTTTGTAAATGGCTTTTAGGAAGATGTTGTCGTGTTTGTTCCAAACAGAGAAGCGAAGAAGGAGAAACCCGACAATGACGGAATACACCACGGACACCACCCAGAAGATGTGGTAGCTGTAGTGGAAGTGCAGCTCCTAGCGATAAGCAGCACGGCAAGAGAGCTACGGGGAAGTTGTCGAAGTTCATCCCGTAGATTGCCGTCACTGTCTGCAAGGGGAGAAACACGGATTGGAACACGGTGATGATGTAGATCAGCGTGTTGTACCTACAGTGAATGGGGGAAACCGCTCGTACCTCCGTGTGCTCGCGATGTCGTATTTGTCACTGATGCTGTTGTAGATCTTGATTCCCTCGTCAGCGTAGAATAGCACCTAAGCATTAGGCACACGCGCTGTCACTACAGCCATCAGATGGTCCTTGATATCGCGAATTGTGTAATTGAGCTCGCTCACGCGAAACTCGTTGAAGTAGCTCTCGTGAAGGGTATTGATCATGTCGTTAATGCCTTTGATGGAATTCATTAGCTTATTGCACTATCCCTCACGCATCCCACAAGCCCCAACAATTGAATTCACCTTCTCCAAACTGGTGAACAGCGACAAGAGCGTTTCCACTCGGATCGGATATGGAGAGTTGTACAGCGAGAAGAAGGATTGGTTGGTGTCGTTCAGAATGATGGAATCCTCCACCTCCTTCAATTGCGCCACGAACTTCGTCGTCACGTCCATTATGCGGTCCACTTGCAAGTCAAAGAAGTAGAGAAGCACTGCGAGGCAGGAATTGTACCGCGAGTGGAATCGCCGAATCGTCGCGAGAACGGACTCCAGATTCAGGGACGACTGAATCTCCTCATTCGACGAAAGCACGGGCGCGTCGGCAACCTGCGGTGCAGCGAGTGTGATGACTACGATTGAGTGACGGAGGATTCACGCACTGATGTTCTGCTCAGGGAAGAGAAGGACGTGCGTGACGGACTTCTTCACCGCCCAGCGACCCTCCTCGACGGCGAAGGCGCGGAGCCAGGGAAGCGTGAGGTAGGTGTAGTGGTCGAACACGCTGAACTAGATGTGAGTGCGATTACGCGGGAACTGCCTCGATGGTGGTTGTGGTCGGGGTGATGTCGAGCAGCGTGTCGAGATCGAGATTCATCACTGCGCCGATGAGTTGCACCACAGCGTCCGTGATGCCCTCGATGTGGATGAAGTGGAAGTTGGACACGTAGTTCCCATGCTGTGATTGAGTGCAGGCATTCAGCTCGTTGAAAATGGAACAGTAGTCCTACTCGTGACAGAGTCACAACAAATGCACCTGTGTAGTGCGAGAACAAATCGCGCCGTGCTCGTCGTAAAGCACGCTGTGAAAGACCGAATCGGAGAGTTTCATAGTGGAAAAGGAGGCGAGGAGAGACTGGATGCGACAGGAACGAAAGAGAGTGCGAAAATACTCCCTGGTGATGGGTGTTTCTGTCGTGTTCAGGCGTTTCCATAAAGAGTCAGCAATAGAGTCCAAGTTGAACGCCTATTCCATGAAACGGAGTCTCCCATCCGTACCTTGATTCCATTCTTGAAGTAGCTCTCATCTAGTTTATTATCATCATATCGAATCACACTGTCGTAGATCTACTCACTCAACGAAAAGAAGAAGCACGCACATGATCCAAATCGTTTCCCGAAGTATCGATATTCCTATTCAAATTTGAGATTGCCTCCAACTCCTGACGCTGATGATCATCCATTTGCGACGCCTCTCGCATTCTCGTTTTGACGTCACTGTCCTTGTTTGCATCCTATTCATAACAGAATACAGCGAAGGGAGAACCATTGCGTGCTTATGCGTCGCTCCCCATCGATAGAGCTTCCCGATCTGCGTAGAGAGCATTGCCAAACGGTCGCTCTCCCTATGAAGCGTATCAACCGTGATGGGACTCAACATGTCGTTTCTTCCGTTCTACTGCAATGACGGATACTTAGAAGAACATATAGCACCTCGGGAAGAAGAAACAATGAAGAGTCCGAATTCGAGGTGGGTTATGGAACGCTCGAAAAGAAGCCATTTTTGCTCGCGTTTTGAAAAGCACTATCACCGCTTTGGTGTTATCGATTTGAGTGTGACTATCGTAGACAAGCAGCATGAGCTTGAAATACGATTCTGATCCTCATCTGTTTAACGCGACCTTCGATGAGTGAGTATTTGCATTCATTTCGTAACGGCACAGTGCAAAGCTGAAAGACGAGTTGCTCAACCGCAAAGAGCAAAAGCGAGCCGTTGATAGCGGCCGCATCCAGCGCTATCGACCGGGAATGGTGCTCCTGTTGAATTGCCTGTGACGTGTAGGTGCCTGAGTATGTGAAGAGGAAGGAAATGGAGAAGAAGGAGGAAATGGAGAGAGAGAAGCATCCTGAGAATGCCAAAATCGAAATTCAAAACAAAAGAGTGAAAGCAGTGCAAGGAAGTGAGGAATAGGACGCCCGTCTTGAGCGCATTCGTGCTATGCAGGAACAGCAGAGACGGCCAATGCTGCGAACCCACGCGCAGGCAGAGATCATCATGGACGACGACGAGGAAGAAATGGAGAAGCCCATCGCTGTTGAAGAGATGAAGGAGGAGATGAAGGAGACGAAGGAGGAAACCGTGGACGTGTCGCAGCGCCGTCGTTTGCTTGCTCGTGCGCTTGATGATGTCCATTATTCTCCCTCCCCTCATCGATAGGAAGAGGAAGAGCTGGAAATCACGGAAGAAACAAAGGTCGAGTCGAAGAAGCAGGCTCCTTCCGAGGACGACGAAGAGTACGAATACGAAGATTACTCTTCGGAGGATGAGGGAACTGCCTTCGCCCTTCGCCACCGTCCCGTGTTCATCTCGAAGGTGGGGGAGAGGCGTCGCGGTCATGCATAGACGGATAGAACGACCGTGATCGACCCCGAGGTGGAGGCGTTGCGCGAGCAGAAGGCAGATGAGGAGGAGGAGCTGAGACGACAGAAGCGATACGAGCAGGTGCATGTGAGAGGGGTGTGTGACGATCAGACGCAGCGCATGATAGTGGAGGAGAACCTGCGCGAGATCGAGGAGCGCGAGAACCAGGGGAAGAAGAAGGACCCGCACACGCTGGAAGTGATTCCCGACGACACGGACGACCTGACGAACGAGGCGGAGATCCAGGCGTGGAAGCAGCGCGAGTTCGAGCGGATCATGCGCGAGCGCGTGAAGGAGGAGGAGCGACTTCGGGTGGCGGCGCTGGGTGGGCGTGACGTGTAGGAGGAGGAGGAGAAGGAGCGGAGAACGCACATGACGGACGAGGAGCTGATCAAGGAGAACAAGCGCCTGGAGGACGAGGGCATTCGGAAGAAGAAGCAGGAGCACGTGCAGGGCACGTTCCTGCAGAAGTACTACCACAAGGGCGTGTTCTACTTGGACGAGGAGAGCGTGCAGAGTCCGGACGATATTCGCAACCGCGATTTCCACGCTCCCACGGAGAAGGACATGGTGAACAAGAAGCTGCTGCCGCGCGTGATGCAGGTGAGGGACTTCGGCAAGAAGTCGCAGAGCAAGTGGACGTACTTGCGCAACGAGGACACGACGAAGCAGAAGGACTGGCTCAACGAGATCCAGGCCAAGTGGGAGAGCGGAGGAGCGATAACGCGTAGGAATGCAGAGTCCAAATTTAAACACGCCGGCACGAAGTGAACCTAGAGTTTTGTTTGTTGTAACCCGCCTTTCGCCACATGGATCCAAATGTTCTGGAGTGCCTGCGTCGCGGTAATCCGGTTGTCTTCTTAGACATCTCCATCGGAGGAAGCCCCTCCGGCCGAATCCGTCTGGAGCTGTTCAAGAACATTTGTCCGAAGGTACGTTCGCTGTTGGTGGAGGTGACTGTGTAGACGGCTGAGAATTTCCGGTATTCCTCCCCATCCACCGTCAATCACGAATAGACAGTTCTGCACGGGAGAGTATCACGTATCGAGGATGCCGATGGGATATAAGAAGACAAAGTTCCACCGGTAGCGTTTTGCGTCACGCTTGATCCGCGTAGAGTGATAAAGGGATTCATGATACAGGGTGGCGATTTTATGAAAGTGGGTTCCGTGTGCGTGTCGTGATCCGTAGGGAGATGGAACGGGCAGTCTGAGCATCTACGGAGACCACTTCGACGACGAGAGTTTTGAAGTGCAGTTCGATTCGCCGGGTCTGCTAGCAATGGTGTGTTGTGGTTGACTGTCGTCACTCGTAGGCGAATTCGGGTCCGAACACAAACGGATGTCAAGTGGGGTATGAAGAATCGCTTGATGCCTAGTTCTTTATCACATGTGCCGCCACGCCGCATTTGAACGGAAAGCACGTGGTGTTTGGTCGTGTGCTCGACGCGGAGTCGCTGTTCGTTGTGCACAAGATCGAAAACCTGCCCTGCGATGCCAACAACCAACCAAAGCTAGATGTAACAGTAACGGAGTGTGGTGAACTCTAACGTGTTGTTTGTGTAACAAAGAGCAAAACCAGACCTACCTACACACCATAAGACGCGAACGCGCTGGCACACAAAGAGCATTTCAGTTACAGATTTTCAATTATGGCAATTGATCTCAAACTTAAACCATCACGAATGCTCCCAAAAACGCTTGTCCTCACCCTACCTATATCGCTCCCATCGGCTCTAACGGGTCCACGACGTTCCTCCACCCGTGAAATAGAAAGAAATGAGGAGTTCATGTGAACAGGAATGGTGTTGGGGTTCTTTTCAGTTCTGTGTTTCGTGGGTGCTTCATGATGAATCTCAGAAATGGACTCTCGCGCTTTGAGAAGAATGATGAGGATGATGGGAATGATATTCGAATCGTATCAATGCAAATGGGAGCATGAGTGCACACTTCGCTGTGATCATCGAGTGACACCCTCCTTTTGCTCTCCAACTGCATGAAGAGACTGTTCGTGCATAGTACATTCCGTAGCGTGTTTCGTGGTCATTCCTTCGCCATGACAGACATGACTTCGCCCTTGTTCGATACATCCCTTTTCTTCGTGACGTGTTGTCGCTTATATTAATCTATGAAATCGTCGATTCTCATCTGTCTTGTTTTGTCCTGTGCCTTTGCTCGCATTCCCTTCCTGGAGAAGGTATTCACCCCCCAAGAGGTGAAGGAGGGAAACAACAGTGGGAGATGAGGGAAAGCGTGATGACTAGACTACTACCTGGGAGAAGTCACCAACACCACGTACTTCCCGTTCCAGAGTACAATCATCATCAACCAGACGAATCCCGACTACTATCTCAAGGTTACTCAGTGATTCTCCCTCCCTCCCTCTCATTTTCTAGTAACGAGTCATTCCTTGTTATCAACTCGCAGTTCCTCACGCTGGATGCGGAAGGCGAGATGACCCCAGTCTTCTCCAAGGTAATCGCGTTTCCTCTCCCTCACATCCAGCCTCTGAACGGCTCCGTTCTTACGGCCCGTCTCCAGACGATGCCGTGCTACCCCTCGCAGGGCGGTCCGTACTACCGCAACAACGAGACGATCGCTTACGGCGACACGGACAACGAGCTTGTGCAGACGCGCGCCACGGACGAGAACGGGTACCTGGTGATGACGGTGTCGCGTCCATGGGCGGCGAGAGTGAGTGACAAGCAGTCGGTGGTGATTTCGCAATCGTCGCAGGGCATTATTCTGTGCACCAACGTGAAGTGGAGAGAAGTGTGAGTGGTGGGTGTGTGGCAGTGAAGCGTAGGGATGGGGCCTTCTCCTCGGTGGTGAGCTTCACGACGGTGTTCGCCGTGCTGGGGCTGATTGCTCACCAACTGTTCTTTGAGTAGTCCACGCTTTGTTGAACAAGCAGTGTTGTTGGGTTCTGTTGAATGAAGGGGTGTGATAGTTGTATGAATGGAGTGAAGTGGTGTGACAGTCTCTTGAAGTGACGTAGTGCAGCTCCATGAAGAGAACGAGGAAGCAGGAACAACTCAAAGAACCACACAAAACACTCTCAAACAAACACACCCACTCGGTATGATACAAAGCCACACAACTCTCCATCGCCAACACCTCCGCCATCACTCGGTCTTTCCGCAGCAAACACCTCCAACAATCAACAACGCACGCATCGAAAGCCAGGAACCGCTTCGTGACCCATGACCCATTCATCTTAACCTGTCGCTGCTGCTCCTTCCGTTCTTCCACCCACTGTTCGCTGCCTACAAGAGGAACGTCGATTCCCCAGAACTGCGCCCACAGCACACAACATCGCAGCACCTGCTTCTTCTTCATCAGCGCCACACACACGTTGTACAGGTGCATCGCCTCCTTCGTTACGGGGTCCGACAGCGAATGGCTCCTTCTCTGCGACAACACGCGACTCTCCTCCGTCGCCACACGCGAGTCGTCCGACTCCCACTCCACCAGGAAGGAGGCCTTCTCCACGACATCCCGCCAGAACGACTGCATCGACGCCGACGTCTTCCCCACGCTCTGCACGAAGACGCCGAACCGCCGTCGCGCTTCCGACGGCTCATTCAGCGAGGCGCAGAAGGCGAAACTACAGGTGAGAAGAAGGAAACAAGGAAAACTAAGCCGCCAGACAGCGCAGCAGCGGGTGGGACGTCTGCGCGCACAGAGGCAGGAGAGGCGTCAGCCGTGCGGGGCTGGAGAGCACGCGCAGTGCTGTGAGCGAAGTGAGGAGCGCCGGATCGACGGCGGTGAAGGCGGGGTGGAAGAGATCGACGGGGTGGTGGAAGTGGAGGGAAATGACGATGAGTTGGTGAAGGAGGAAGGCGCGAAGCGACGAGGGAGAGGTGAGTGCAGAAATGGGGGGAGTGGAGGGGTGGAGGAGGGAAAAGGTGTGGATGGAGGGAAGGGCGAGGTGGTCGATTTCGCGGAGACAGAGCTGTTGGAGGGAGGCGAAGGCGGGGTGGTTCTTCTGCAGCCCGGCAACGATCATGGTATCGAATACGATGACGAAGCTCTCAAAGGAATGGGCTTCGCTGTCTTGGAGAAGAGACAAGAGAAGATGTTGGGCGTCGTCCCATTTCTGGGCGTAGAGGGATTGGAAAACGTCGTACCACACCCGGTTTCTTCGCTGCGTGGATAGGAACTGAGGAGAATTGGGGAGAAAGGGAATTGCGGATCCGGAGGCGAGGATGAGACTTTGGAACGGAGAGACAGGAATCCACGAGGTTGGAGATTGGAGAAGGGTCATAATACCCTGCAAGAAGGGAGAGGACACGCCTTGACGCAATGACTGCGAAACGAAGAAGCAGAGGACGCTGACAAACCGTTCCAGGGATGGAGAGTGACGGTCACGTAGCGAGAACAGGACCGCTTTACACTGATCCACTGGAATGGACTCTTGAGCGCCGATAAGCGAGCAACACCGCTCCAGAAGACACAACAGACAGCTTTCCACAGCGTACAGCTAGGAATGAGACAGGGAGGGAGAACAAACGTCATGCTTCATTCCACACACGAAGACTGCGTTGCTGAGGACGGCGATGGTGGTATCCATATCCATTTCATCGAGAAGGGGGAGATCGCGCTGAAGCGCGATGACGAACTCATTCACTTCGACGTCCTGCTGTTTCAAGCACGATATGCACGCCTTTTCAATGCGGACGAGAATTGGCGGGAGACTGGATTCAGCTAGAGTCGTCACACAACCGTTACACGACCAACGCTTACTCGATTCTTCCATCAGCATCTACGAAATCAGAAGGAGAGGCAATTCCCCACAGCGAGAGCCGTCCGGTAGTCTTCCTTCTTCACGGCGTCGTCGACTCGGAGATACACGTCCTGCTCAGTGCGCTCCATGGGGGGAATGACGGGAATCCGAGAGAAGGAATCGCAGATGTGTTTCGCAAGTGCAAAAGGGAAACCGTTTTCTCCCCGATTTATGGCATGCATCTCCCTTTTCTCGCGAGGACGACCAGTCCATTCTGAAGAATAGTGCACATGTCTGTCTCTTCTTTCGAAGTGAATGCCGCCGCCGCTATGCGTGACTATTAC
>ERZ1106923.526-NODE-526-length-13462-cov-17.795405_pt1 | contig 13462 bp, 16 predicted proteins | sample MGYA00403657_ERZ1106923 | MGnify/ENA primary metagenome ERZ1106923 (study PRJEB35170, sample SAMEA104062425) | human gut metagenome | biome: human gut; feature: human-associated habitat; material: faeces | place: Denmark | collected 2012-06-19 ...
TGAACGAGCTTCAGGAGCAGAGATCGATGGGCGCTGGCGGTGCGTATGAAGAGGATGAGGAGCTGTTCGAGTAATCGTGGGGTGATGCCTTCTCTAAGTGTGTGGATACTATATATTGCGGCTTGTTTGTTGAAGAGCGCCAGTAATTATCCTCTACATCGCGTGTGAGTCATTTTGTCACTGGAAACTGACTGGCATCATGCAGAGGAACGTGAAGTGCTTCGTTCTGTTTCTGAGCTTCCTATTCTTCTTGACCGAAGCAGCTCGCAAGGAGAAGCGTACACTTTGCTTGTGGGCGCGAGGCTTATGCTATAGGGTCATCGCGGAGTGGAAAGAAATCCTTTTCCGGTAATCGCGTGTCCGTCGAGTGCATGACGGTGTAGAGGGCGAATATTCGTACACAATAGACGATGCAGGAAATCTCCCGTATTCGAAGACGAATCCGAGTGAAACGGGTGAAGTGTGTTTTGGGGAGGTAATCGAGGTAGATGGACTGACGTCCGTCAAGTTCGAACCAGCCGTGCTGGAGTTTTATGAAAAGACGGTGTGTATGCAGTGGCCCGCGGTAATAGCTGCGTCGGTTGTTTGATCGCCGTAGCATTTCACAATTCGCAACAAGCATCGGACGATGGATCTACGCATTCTATCTGTAGAGTTTTCGCGTGAGCTCCTGCTCGAAATGGCGAGCCGCTCTCCTACGATCGTGAAATCGAAGTCGTCTGCATCTTTTGAGGTTCACCTCATCCCCGATCGCGTGGGTCCGTTCGAGGAAACCTGCATCCTGAATACCAACATGGGAACTCTTTATTATACTGTACCGGTGTTTCCGCAGCGTGATGCGTAGATCAAGGGCACGGGAATTGGAAATACATTTGGCATTTCGGCTCTCCTTGATATTCGGATTCCACGAGGCAGCGAGTACCACCACACGGTGTACTTGTACAACCCAAGTCGCGAAAAGAAGATCCGGGTGTATCGCGTGGGCAGCTCGGACGATGACGTTAGTCTCTTTGTCAAGGTCGATAACGAGATGGGTGCGCATCGTGCTTCCGTGTGACGCATAGACTGGATCGTGAACGAGCATGAGAAGGCGGAAATCTTTTCCTTTTCCTACCGAAAGACGAATCGCGATCATTTCTTCGTTGTCGATTCTTGCTGGAGTTGAGGGTTAGGGGATGGTCAACGCGGTCACGAACGTCGCCAACTTCTTCATCCCGATCGACATCACGTTTACCGAGGGCATGCTGATCACGCGTCCATCATCCTTTTCTCTGGGTTATATGGACCATCAGAGTGCGTGTCGCTCGCTTCACTCATCCGCAGGTGATATGCGCCGTGCTCTCGAGATCCTGAACAGCAACCAAGAAGTGCTGAAACTGACCGACTGTTCAGTGGTCAGCGATAACCAAAAGGACACCTACCCCACGCTAAGCTGGGCCAACGACACGCTGACTCCCTACATGTACCGCACGGCACTGAACATCGACTTCTTCAACCAGCGCGCGGGGCGTTTTGGCGGGAAGATCGTGATCCGCACCAACAGCACGACGACAGCGCTGCAGCGCATCGTGATCGACTACAACTACACGTACAGTGATCGCCGCGGTCGTGATGTTCATAGAGTGGTTGTGGGCTCGATCGTCGCGCCGTCTCCGCTGTTCTTCGAGCTCAAGCCCTCCGTGACGTCGAAGCTCGTGACGATCCCGATCTCGCTGTTCAACAACTACTCCGTGCCTGTCGTGATCACACGAATCGGCATTCCGGACAGCGCCGCCACGCTTATCTCGACCTCCGACCACTGGAACACGAAGCGCTTCACCGTACGGACGCCTCGCGTGTCTCACGCGCAGATGAATCGAACGTTCTCGGCGTACGCGCCGCCACACCACGCGTTCTCGCCGCTCTTCTTCGTGTTCCACGTGTCGCGCTTCCGCAGCCAGGTGTAGTGCGTGGAGTCCTCGCCTCAGCCGTAGCCAGCGCTCCGTGACCAACGCGGTGATCGCCTTCAGCACCAATCTGACGTCGTTCTCGGTGGAGCTGGTGGTGTACGACGGGCTGATCTCCGTGTACTCCTCCAACACCATGATCGCCACCTCGTGCGGCTGCGTCGCCTCTCTCACGTGTAGTGCCTTCCAGCAGGACTCCATCAGCTGGGGCACGCGGCTGCCCGTCTCGTTTGCCGGCGCGTACGCCGTGTCGACGCTGACGCTGGACGCGGGCTATCTCCACCCCGGCGAGCACCACTACCAGACGGTGGTGCTCTACAACCGCAACCCCGTGCCCGTCGGGTTCACGCTGCACTCGTCGCTGCTCCCGCAGGTCACGCTCTCGCCCGTGTACCGCTCCACGCTCACCAACCAGACGGTGAGTCAGGCGTTTTCGCCGGGCCGTAGCGGCAGTGGTGCGAGATGACGACTAGTGTTCTCGCTCCCGGTGCACCAGCTGCACTTCGCGCCGTGGGAGTACGTCATCTTTCTTCTGGACGTCGCGGGATCGCCGCGCGTGAGTCCCTTGCTGGCGTCGCCGTCGCCGTCGCTCCCGCCCATCACGCTTTACCAGTACAACGACGTGCTGTCCGGAGACAACGCGAACCAGCACGTGGGGTCTCCGCCTCCTCCTGACCCGTAGTTCTCCTTCCACGTGCAGTACCACTTCCTGAACGGGTCGCTCTCGGTGGGCAACAACAATACGATCGTGCTGAAGGTGTTCTTCGGGCACGACGTGGTGTACCGCACCGTGCAGTACACCAACACGCTGCTGGACCTGAGCATCAGCGGCGTGGAGGTCTCGACGAACAGTCTGGGTCTGCAGTACCCCTCGCCCACGCTGTTCGCGTCGAAGGAGGGCAAGGCGGGGCCGTTCTACCTGGGCACGTTGTCGTACAACGCGACGGCGGACTACGCGGCGTGCAAGTCCATTCTGTGCAGCGTGCTGCCGTCGGAGCACGCGTACGGGTCGACGATGGAGACGTTCCGCGTGGTGCCGTCGCCGGCGATGATCGAACAGCGGATGAAGCAGAAGGAGCTGTACCACAGCCTGAAGGACCAGTACGCCGAGGAGGAGCTGACGTGGGGGTAGCGATGGGCAGTCATGTGTAGCATCACGACGGACCACGCGGGCAAGATCCCCGTCGCGATCCACATCCAGCCGGTGGTGGTGAACCTGTTCCTCGACTCGCGCCACCGCAGCGGTTCTGTTCTCAGCCGCTCTCTCTATTCCTTCCTCACCGCGCTGGGCTTCGCGCTGGACTGGCACAGTCCCACGCAGTCCAAGTACTCGCGCCGCTACCGCCCGGTGGAGGGCGTGTCGCTGGACGAGGACCTGTTCTTCGACTACTACGGCGGCGAGGGCCACACGGAGGGCACGCGTCACCTCTTCTCGGACCTCCAGGACGTGAAGAGTCGGTCCATCCAGAACGGGCAGTACGTGCACGTGAACGGCTACGACGTGTTGTGCGTCACCAACACGGTGGTCAGCACCGAGCGCTCCGTGTTCGTGACGCTGCACAACGCGCTGGAGTACCCAGTGCTGGTGCACCTCACGGAAGTGGACGCGAGCGCGATCCCCGCACACATGGTCGCCACCAACCACTCGGAGATGATCGAGCTCGCGCCCGGCGCGGTGCGCGAGGGTCTGATCCCTTCCAACGGCCACCTGCAACTGGGACCGATTCTCTTCAAGCCGACGGCGATCGGCGCGTTCAGTCGCTACTTCGCTCTCATGAACAACTACACGGGGCTGGAGATGCTGCTGGTGGCGGGCAAGGCCATCAACCAGCCGATTCTGCTGCGCGACGCGACGGGCGTGGTGAAGGTGGCGGCGGAGACGGCGTGTGAGGCATAGACGTTGCGTGTGGACTTCGCGTACTCCGGCAACATCCAGCAGTCGCGCAGCGATGAGATCAACCGCAACATCATGGCCTTCTACCGCGCGGAGCTGTTCCTGAACGACGACTACGCCATCGTGCTGCACAACGTGAGTCTGCTCACACAGAAGAGAGAGCCGTCGCCGCGCGCGCACGTGTTGGTGCGTTCGGTTCCCGCGCCGAAGGAGGCGACCACCTCGCTCGCCGATTCGAGCGCCGTTCCACGCAACGTGACGATCCCGCTGGGTGGGATCCCCCATTCTTTCTACACCGGGTTTGCGGGCGTGCCAGAGAGCGGCCTGCTGTTCCACTCGGGCACGCACGTGCAGCTCCTCCTCACGAACTACCCGCGTTGTCTGACGGACGAGAGTCTTGTTCTGAGCGTCGCGTCCTCCGTGGGCAGCATCGAGATTCCGATCCAGTTCCGTTACTCGCCGCTGATGGAGCAGATCTGCATTCGCAACTTCTCGCTAGCGACGTCGGCGTATCTGTACGAGTGGGGTTTGAGGGCGTGTGTGAGGCGTAGCATGCGAGTGGTGATCCTGCTGGTGCTGTCGATGGTGGTTCTCTTCCTTTGTTTCCTCTTCGCCGGCATCCGCGTGAACCCCTTCTCCACGATGGAGGGAAAGTTGCTGTCACTGTTGCTGCCCGAGGGCGATCGCGGCGTGTACTACGAGCTGAACGGCTCGGAGGGCATCGCGGTCGTGAGCGAGGGGCTGAAGAAGAGTCGCATGGCGACGGTGCAGGGCCTCTCGAGGAATTCGGGGACCAAGATCGTGGAGAGCGACTTTGTGAGGGAGGAGGCGAAGAAGGTGAAGGAGGAGGCGAAGGTGAAGAAGGAGTTAGTGAAGGAATCAGTGAAGGAGGAGGCGAAACCAGCGAAGGAGCCAGCGAGGCCGAAGAAGGAGGAGAAGTCGTTGTTGGAGACGGTGGTGACGAAGAACCAGAAGGCGGAGAAGGCGAAGTTGCCGTCGGAACGACTGGAGGAGTTGGCGCAGCGACTGCAGAAGGAGGAGAGAAGAAAGAAGAAGGAGAAGAAGGAGAAGGAGCGGCGCTTGGCGGAGAAGAAGAAGGAAGAGGAGAAGAAGGAGGCAGAGAAGCCGAAGCCGGTGGAAGTGAAGGAGTCGAAGCCAGTTGAAGAGAAGTCGAAGGAAGTGAAACCTGTTGAAGAAGTGAAGGAAGTCAAGCCTGTTGAAGTGAAGTCGAAGTCTGTTGAAGCAGTGAAAGAGTCGAAGCCAGCTCCAGAAGTGAAGGAAGTGAAGCCAGTGGAAGTGAAGGAGGTGAAGAGCGAGACGAGAGTTGAAGCGAGAAAGGACAAGGACGTGACTAAAGAGCCAACAGCTCTCGACACAACAACGGAAGATAAGGTGGGAGCGAAGGCTGAAGACAAGCCCAAAGAAGACAAGCCTGAGCCGAAGAAGGTCGAGAAGAAGAAGGAAAAGAACCACGTCGAGAAGCCTGCAAAGAAACCGCTCGTTCCCGTAACTCCTTCCAACGAAGTGGTGAAACCCGCTTCAAACGAAACTCCAGGCGAAACGCCCATGTCGCCTCTTTCCGTAACTCCTTCTGTTGTCAGCGTGCTCGAAGAAGCGTCGTCACGCGTCCAAACGAAACTCCCTGTCTCTCCAGAACCTGTCAAGCCCGTGAAGCAGTTCTTCACCGCAGAATCGCCTCAACCCGCCCCCAAGAGTGGCATTTTCCCCGCGATTCGCGCCGAAGTCAAGCCCCCACAGCCAGCAAAGCCTGCACAACCCACACAACCCGTTGTGAAGCCGAAGGAGAAGAAGAACCAGAGCCGTTCGAGCACGCCGGCGGCGAAGGTGAAGGCGAAACAAGCGTCTCGCAGCGCGTCGCGCCAACAGAAAGCCGTTCCCGACGCAGCCCAGAAGACCGTTCCCGAAACAACGCAGCCGGCTTCAGAGCAGCCTCCGAAACCCTCCGTGTTCGCGCAGCGCCAGGACGTGGACGGGTTCGGCAACGCGAGCGCGTTCCAGCCGGACTACGGGATGTTCGACTCCTCCCTGCTGCCCAACGCCGCGTGGGGCAACCGCGGCTATACGCGCAACCACCTGATGGGCGAGGACTTCTACCCGAGCAGGGGCTACGACCGCCAGATGAACTACGACATGAACTACGCGATGGGCGGTCTGCGCGACCCGGTGAACTACAACCGCAGCTCGCTGCTGGGCGAGATGAACTACGGGCAGTTGAATGGCTTCGACGAGTACAACGCGTTCAGCAACTACACGAACATCCTCCCGCAGGACACGATGCGCGGGATGCAGAACGCGCGCAGCTACACGCCCGTGGGCTACGACATGTCGCTGTACAACGAGGCGCGCGAGCGGTCGTCGGCGTGGCTGAGCGTGGGCGCGGGGTTCGACGAGGCGCTGAACGACTCGCTGTACAACGACCGCCTGTTCAACTACGACCGGATGAACGACCAGATGATGAACGACATCGACGACCTGCCCTCGATCGTGCGCGACCCCGACGCCGTCGTGTTCCCCTCCTCGCGCTCCGGCTCCGCGGTGAGAGCGCCGTCTCGCATGTCGGAGGGAACGCCTGGGTTTGGTGGGAGTGATTGTGGAGTGTGATGAGTAGGCGGACTGAGCTCGGACTTCGGTCAGAACGTGAGCCACGGCATGCGCAGAGAGAGAGGACTCGACTTGGGACTGAACAGCGGGACTCGCATGAATCTGGACGGAAGTGAGGAGCGCGGTGGGCGTGTGACGTGTAGTGGATTATGCCATGTCCGGCTACGAGCAGGAAGACCCTTTTCAGACGCGCCGAAACCAGTCCGTTTTCGGGACGAATTCGTTTTACCCAAATCGGCAGTATTTGCATGTTTGTTCAACAAAGAGCGAATACAACAAACAAGAACACTATGGTACAAACTAAACGAGCTGTAAGTAATTTAGCATTTGGATATATGCGGGATAGGCATATAACACACCAAGGAATCACAGTCAATCTTCTCCAACGTTTATACAGTCCAATTCTATAGTGCCAAATCGACTGTGGTTAAATTGGAGACGTCACAAAGTGGTCATTCATCGCTGCATCCTGGCTTATCGTGCAGCGATATCCGGTCTTTCCATAGAATCATAGTCGATCATATGGGGAAAGAATTGTAATCATCCCACACACCCGTCAATCAGGAGAATAACACAGTTTTAGCAATCATGAATCATGCTGTTCGTTTTCATCACAATGACACATCCACAGTGGTCATCCATCACTACATCCTGGCTTATCGTGTAGCGATATACGTCTTTCCATAGAATCATAGTCGATCATATGGGGAAAGAATTGTAATCATCCCACTCACACACACAAAACTCAGACAAATGCCTCAAGTATAATCACGGGAATGGATTTCATACTCGTCATCTATTTCCTCGTCATCGTTTCCACTCTCATCACACCACTTACAATCAGCAACTACAGCACTCGCAACTGAAGAGTCTATTCATGTGGGTGAATAAAAGAAGGGTAGCTTCATGCAATCAGAGACCCCCGAGTATTCATAAAGGTCTATCGCCCATTCCTTAGACACGCTACCACGAAGAGATAGGTGACTTACACAAAGGGCGAATCTTCACATCTCAGGTGATTCAGACTCCGCATCTTGCCCAGCCTCCGAAGAGAAAGGACAATTGGAGTGGTAGTACAATCTCTCATCCTCGATGACACACAAATCAGTTACATCGTTAAATCATTTGCCTTTGGCATATTAAGACCGTCGATGTAGTTCATCACGTTCACACACACACTCATCACAACACTTACGAGTCGTTCCCCTCAGTCCAAAGAAAGTCCAAGGAAGCGCCAACTACAAACGATTAGAATGTGTCCATTATGGTTTTTCCACAATATCCACGCTGCAAAGCAACTCATCCGGAGTAGGAATATAATGGCAGGGTGGGAGCAAGCTTGCGCGAGCTCAACCATCCTTCACTCTAGGATCTGCTTGCTGCCTGAGACTTCACCAACGCGGTAGCCGGGCTACCTTCCATGGCGCGCAAGAGCGGGAGTCACGAGCGACTACAGTCCGAAGACCGCCATCCAAGATCGTCACCGCCGGATCCAGAAACACATTTGACAAGTGCAATCACATACCTTTACCTAAGTAAAGTGAGAATATACTGCAACCGCGAGAACCATTGCGAGAGGCAACGGCTCGACAAAGAGTGGGTTCCACAGAACTCTCTTGCATGATCATTTGCATTTCTAGTCAAATATGATAAGAAACGTGGTTAAACCATGCATACACAATGTACCGTCATGGAATACAAACGTCCTCATGGCAAATAGGAACACGCATATGTTTTAATCCCTCGTACACTGCACAAAGCGTCTTTCAGATACAACCGTCAATCATCATAGTGAATATGACTGGGGCGACATAGGATCATCATTACGACAGACACAAACAATCAGCACACAGACTTACCTTCAGTTACACGACGTGCTCCCTCCTCCTCTACACAAGGGTTACTATACGCCTCTTCCGCCATGGAATTGCTTAGGAAAGAGTCCGGGTAGCAGAAAAAGCTCCCTTTCGTCGTACTTTGGCTCGCAGGTGAAACAAGCATCCACCAGGATTCCTATAACGACCATCTCCACTCCAAGCCATTTATCCCAACCAAAAGCTCAGCTCGCTCACATACACGAAGAGGAGGGCACTACAGCTTCGAACCGGTCACTTGAATGCAACCATTCAATTTCCAACCCGAGCTTCGATTATTCCCTTGCGAATAAAGAAATAATGGCTGGAAAGAGTGGAGATGGCAATGCGTGCAATGCGCGGAATAAGTGGAGGAAACGCTGGCGAATCGCCCAATTCGTGCAGAGGGAGCAATAGTTTCGGCTCCTCCTCAGCGCTTCTAGAGCGCGAATTGGGATGCTCTGATGGGGAAATAGAGAAGTGGAGTGCGTGGGGAGAAACATGAGGATGCGATCCACTCACGAGCTTCTGGAACGTTCTATGAAGAGAAGTGAGTGTGGTGCATCCAAAGAAAAGGGTGCGAAAACAATGGGTGGAGAATGGCGTTCATTCTCGATCCACTGGGATTTGGCTCGTTCAAAGCACGCAAAAGACGACAAAGAGAAAAGAGAAGTGCACTCAAAGAGAGAAAAAGTGAGGACAGAGTGAGTCGAACACCCAACCTTTTGATCTGGAATCAAACGCGCTACCATTGCGCCATGCCCTCCTTGTTTTGCCTCCCAACTCTCCCCATTTCAGAGATTCCTCTCATCCACATCAATCGAAATGATGACAGTGCTGCATTACGTAAGACGAGCACCACATAGCAACCTCCTGTGAACAACAAACACACCGAGATTACATGCAAATCTCGTCAAAATCAACCTGAGGGAGAGAAAGACCCGGCAAGCAAATGTTGCGGAGCATATTGTTGGCGTTGGCGCCGAGAGGGTACGAGAATCCGCACTTCTTCACAAGAACGGAAGCCAGGTCTCTCACGCAGTCCATGGAGTAGGTTTCAGCAGCCGTCTTGAACGCCTTGTCGGCAGCCTTCTCGTTCATCAGAGCGCGACCCAGTCTCATCAGCACCACCTCCTTCTTCGCGTTCTTGAACGCCTCCTCCTGGTAAGCCTTCATCGCCTCAGCGAGCTCAGACTTGTCAGCGCGAATGGCTCTCCACATGGCAAGGTGCTTAGGCACTTCGCTCACAGGAACGCTCGTCGTGCTCTTCTCCTTCTTCACGGAGCGGAACGAGGGCGCAGGGAGCTCACCGAAGAACTCGCTCAGCTTGTAGTCTCTGAAGCTCAGGTCACCATACTCCGACGGGATCTGGTCAGAAGACTTGCCGACGGAGGCGTACACGGAGTCGAAGATCTCGCCGATGGTGCAGTCGGGGTGCTGCTCCACGTAATCGAGGAAGAAGTTGTCCCACAGACCCGACATGCAGGCGTCAATGTGCTTTCCAGCGACTCTGTCGCCGGGAGGGCAGTTCGACATGTGCGCGTCGTGGTCGGGATCGGCAGAGGTCATCACGTACACGTTGATGTCCTTCGACATCTTCTCGAACATGGAGCCGGAGTGGCACGCCTCCATGAACCATACCCACTTGCCGTACAGATTCTTGTCGTTCGCGTCAAGGATGGCACCGAGCAGGTCGTAGTAGTCCACCTTGTCCTTGCCAACCATAATGATACCGTCATCGCCGTGATCAATGAAGTAGGTGAACACCGTGTCGTCCGGTCCGGCAGAGAGGACCTTGGGGTTCTCCTTTCCCGTCTCCTTCGCCACAGCCTCCTTGTCACCCGAGATGATGCCGAGGAACACTTTGCGGTTGATATCGTTGTCCGTGTAGTCCACGTGGTCGAAGCAGCCGTACTGAGCCCAGTCGCCGTCCGTAGTGTCGGCAGGGTCCGTGAAGATCATTCCGGGCCAAGGGTTGTTGGAGGCCTTCAGGTTGGTGGTGTAGGTCATGAAAATGATGTTCTCGGGCTTGATTCCCGCCTTCACCAGCTCGGTGTACACACGGCACGGCTCCTATTGCATCAGCCCGAGCAAAGTGGACATACGCTGGTGATGGAGTAGTTCCACCAACTATCTGCAGTTCCGAAAACCATTGCGTATTTCTCAGCCAACGCAACGGCGAGAATGAGGGCAATCACTGTAAAGGCAGTTCTCATATTGTCGTTCACAAACAAAAGGAAGACTGGTGGGGAGATCTGTGTTTCGGCGTTTCATCGGTGTCTTCAAATCGTTGGGGTCTGTGGGGAAGAGGAAACGGTGTTACGGGGCGCTTGGGGTTGAAGAATGGAAGGAGAGCGGGTCAGAAACACAGAACGGTGTGTACAGAGAGGAAGGGGAAACACCCCAAATTGGAATCTATTGACAGATTCAAGGAGAGGGTCGCCCATTTCCCTTCCCATTCTCAATACGCATCCATTGTCATGGCAAAAGAGGGCAATAAGGCGAAGGTAGACTAACAACAGGTGTCTAATGGGTAGCAAGCTTCTCCAGCAAAGGGAGAGATTGAGAAGAAGAAGGGCGGAGCGAAGAAGCCGTTCGGAAAGCAAAAGAAAGTCGTGGCGAGAGTCGCGGGGTGAGTTGTAGATTATGGTGGAGTGCAAGTTTGGCGATAAGTGCACAAAGGGCGATAAATGTCCCTTCCTTCACTCCCATGTTGCGCTAGAGTCGGAGTGTGACGATTAGGTGAAGGAAAAGAAAGAGCTGACCGGGCGAGAAGCCAAGAACGAGCAGAAGAAGCTGCGTCTGGAGAGAAAGATGAAGAGACCGGACGGAGAGCTGGTGTTCAAGGTACACATTTCGAATTCGCTCGATTGCAGGCAAAAGAGATTTGGAACCGTCTCCGCCTCGTTGACATCAAGAAGGAGGAAAGGGACCTGCTCGTGCTGAAGCTGATGACGCTTCTGACCGGGAAGTTTGTCGATATCAGTCTCAAGCACGACGGCAGCCGCATTATCCAGTCCCTCTACAAGTACGGATCGCCGGCGCAGCGCTCAGCCATCACAAAGGTATTTCCCTGTTGCTGTCTCTGAGGTCCAGGAAATCATGAAGTCGGTCGTGCCCATGAGCAAGACGAAGCACGGTCGCTTCCTCGTGATCTCTCTGCTTCGGTACAGCTCGAAGGACGAGATCGAGCAATTCATCAAAGCCATCACGGGCAAGGTGCAGTCGATGTGCATTCACCAGGTGGCATCCGTACCCCCTTTCCCCAGCCGTCACGCCTAGCACGTCATCGAATACGCCTACGAGGAGGTGCTCACCCACAAGCAGAGCTTCCTGCTGTTCCAGGAGCTGTATCACCGTCAGTTTATCAACATGAAGGACACCGAGTCCGCCACCGTCGTCGAGATCGCCGCGAAGAACCCGCTGCTGAAGGAGAAGTTCGTCAGCAACCTCTTCGTCGTCATCACGAAGCTGGTCCTGGCTCGCGCGCTCGCTGACGCGTAGGTGAACAAGGGTCTGCTGGACAACTCCTACGCGCACAAGATCCTGTACGACTACATCCAGATCACCGACCCCAAGGTGTGTGTGCGGCAGTCGCCTGACGTGTAGCGCATTATGATGACCATGGACCAGCTGGATAACGCCTTCCCCGCCTTCTCCACCACCGCGCTGGGCGCGCAGTTCGCCGTGGAGGCGCTGAACTACTGCAGCAACAAGGTGTGCGGAGGCGCGCGAGGTGACGCGTAGAACAAGAAGCGCATCATCAAGTCGTACAAGACGATCATCGCGGACACGTGCGTGCACCCCTACGGCTATCAGATCATCATCAAACTGCTCTTCTGCGTCGATGATATGGTCACGCTGAACAAGACCGTCATCGCCGAGATCCAGCGCGACTACGACAAGCTGCTGAAGTCCAATCGCGTAGGCGTTCTGTGGCGACGTGACGGGTAGGGTTGTCGCGTGCTTCTCTCCGTGCTGGCTCCGAGTGGTGCTTGGGTGTCGCTGTGACATGTAGAGAACCACTCGTACTTCGAGGACGACAAGCTCTTCGTCGTGCCGACGGTTGTGCTCCGTGCCCACAGTCACTCCTAGTTCACCGTCAAGAACGAGAAGGGGGAGAAGGAGGTGATTCAGACCTCGAAGAAGGACTACCCGATTCGCGTGAAGGAGCTGCAGGAGCGCATCGACCTGACGCCCGTTCTCCTGGGCTCCTTCCCTCTCTACGCCACCGACAACAACGCTGTTCACGTGATCGTGGAGCAGCTGAGCCACTGCAGCGAGGAGCAGCGCGGCGAGCTCTTCGCGGCTGTGCGCGGCATGGTGGAGAAGTCGCTGGCGCAGCCGGAGTTGGCGTTGGCGCAGGACGTGAAGGCGGTGGAGGCGCCTGCGCAGGAGGAGAGTGAAGAGAGTGAAGAGGAAGAGGAGAGTGAGAAGGAAATGGAGGAGGAGGAAGAGAAGGAAGGAGAGGAAGAGGAGAACGAGGAGGAGGAGGAAGAGAACGAGGAAGAGAACGGAGAGGAGGACGAGGAGGAGAAGGAGATGAAGCAGGAAGACCAGGAGATGGAGGAGGAGAAGGGCATGGAAGAAGAGAAGGAGATGAAGCAGGAAGAGGTGGTGGTGGCGTACAAGGACATTTGGGGCATCACGGCGTGGACAGTCTTCTTGAAACGCGTGATCTCGCACTGCGAGGAGAACGAGGCGCTGAAGGCGTGCTTGATGAAGGAGATCGTGACGCCTCTGAAGGACAAGTGGGAGTACTCGGACACGATTATGCGTAGGTTCATGAGGCTCATCGAAACCTATCCTGATTCGCTGTTCCTCGTGGCTGTGGAGACGGAGTGTGATGAGTAGATTCGATCCTTGTTGAAGTGCGAACTCACGAAGAAGGAGATGAAAACGGTGCTGAAGGGGCAGGTGAAGCACATGAAGCAGCTCTTTAGCAACGGAGCGTACAAGGGCTACGACGATGTGATAAAGATGGTGACGGAGAAGTGAGGTGCAAACGTTCCAATAGTCAACTTGCTCTGTTTGTTGCAACGAGGGAAGGACCCGACGTCCCTCTCAAGTAGACTACCGAGAGAGCGCAAGCAATAGCACGTTTGCCCGAGTGGTCTAAGGGGGTAGACTCAAGTTCTACTGTACAG
>ERZ1106923.530-NODE-530-length-13397-cov-3.268775_pt1 | contig 13397 bp, 13 predicted proteins | sample MGYA00403657_ERZ1106923 | MGnify/ENA primary metagenome ERZ1106923 (study PRJEB35170, sample SAMEA104062425) | human gut metagenome | biome: human gut; feature: human-associated habitat; material: faeces | place: Denmark | collected 2012-06-19 ...
CTCCGTCTCTAAAGCTGATTTTCTAGAATTAAAAAGACAACTGGCTAAAGTTAAGTAAAGGAGAAACATCATGACACTTAAGAAACACTCAGACCACGCTAGGGCTTTCACTTTTAAATGAGACTTTGAAACTATGGATTATGCCAATGTAACATCTACTGCTATCCTTGGTTACATGGTCGGAACGTATGAACAACCGACAATAGAGATCACAATTAGCAAGAACGAGGCTAAAAACGCCTATACAATGCTTATTGAGTATGTATCAGATAGTAACCTATCTGAGGCTATTCAACCGTGTTTGTGATAGCTTTGAAAGCTATTCTAAGGGTTGCAGTGAAGCATAGGTGATAAAGTGCTTGGGTTATCTGAGCGCTTTTAAAAACATGAAAAACTTGATATAAAACGCCCTAATTGTTGGAAAATGTTGGTATAAAACACCACCATATTATTGGAAGATATGGGAATGGAAACCATAAATGTTAGAAAATATTAGAATATAAAAATATATAGTGGCGCGTGGTGTAAGAATGTTGAAAAATGTTGATATAAAACAACCCCTAAAACGTCCATAGAGCGCCCTAAACAAAGAATAGTCCGATAATACTCGGGCTATTTTTAAATGCACCCCCGCCCCTATATTGCTGTCTGGAGAGCCACGACAAGGTGTTGTCTTACATCGCGCGCAATTTTTCCAGTTTTTTATAGGGTGTCTATACCAATTTATGCTAATGTTTGCTAACATTTTTCGTTATAATAGAATTACAAAAAAGATACGTATTTTTTTGTATCAATCACGAATAGTAAAGAAAAGTAGATAATATAATGCTAACCTATGATGAATTTAAAGAGGCAATGGACAATGGTTTTATTAAAGGTGATACTGTCCAGATTGTCCGAAAGAATGGTAAGATCCATGACTACGTTTTAGACGGTGAACGAGTTGAGCCACACGAAATATTGAGATTAGAAAAAGTATCGGATATAATAAAAGAACTAGGCGGAGACAACTAAAAAAGCACCTTACTGGTGCTGGTTCCTTGCCTGCTAAACTCGTCAATTTTATTACCTTTTTTGTTACCCCTCAAAAATACCCTACTTGTTTGTACCTTATCACTTTTACTAGATTAGACAAAATAAGCTCTTTAAAATTGTGCATTTTTTGGGTACTTTATTACTCTATTATAGGTAGATAATAGGGGAAAATATATTTTCAAAAAACAGGTAATTTTACTTGTAAAAAAGACATCAATAGTATAGAATATAATTACAGGTAGAAGTACGCTGTATACTTGTGGAACTGAATTGACGTTTAAGCGAAGTGTATACTTCGTCAGTCGCAAGGGGGTCGCTTATTTAATAGGCGACCTTATTTTTTTGAATTGGAGTTTGATTTGGATATTTACGTTTATACTGATGAATCAGGAGTATTTGATAAAGAACATGAAACAATATATGTTTATGGTGGAGTGATTTTTTTAACTTCTGAGGACAAAGAGAATTCAGGTAGAAGATATATATCTGCGGAAAAAGCACTAAGAAAAAGCCATAGTAATTATAGGAAAGGGGAACTGAAAGCAAGTAGGCTTAAAAATAGACATAAAGCCAGTTTGTTTAGGTCGCTTAATAGGGAAATAAAATTTTCTATAGTGGTGAGTATTGGCAGGGTGCATGATAGGATTTTTTGTGAGAAAAAAAGTAAGCAGCGTTACTTAGATTATGTTTACAAAGTTGGTTTGAAAAAGGTGTTACAACGTCTTGTAGCAGATTGTAAAATAGAGACTACCGAAGTAGATACGATCAGTATTTTTACAGATGAGCATAGTACTGCGACTAATGGAAAATATGAGTTAAGAGAGGCGCTGTTAAACGAGTTTAAATATGGCACGTTTAACCCAGACTGGAATATTTTTTATCCTCCCTTATTCGAAAAACTATCTAGTTTAACTGTTGAATACTGTAATTCAGCTAAAAAGCCACATATACGTATGGCAGATATAATAGCGAATAGAGCATATTATCTTGCAAAGAATGATCTTTTTGGAGAGTTGGGAGAGAAAACTATATCAATCCACTTCCCTTAGTTTTAGAAAGAGGCGAGGCTGTAAGCCTCTTTTTATTATAATGGTCAAGTATGTGGGATTTTGCTTAATTCTGTTCATGACATTAGGGTAGTGATTGCAGATAAGGAATACCAGCTATCGTCATTCAATGATCTGATTTCTTTAAAAATTGGCGATAACACTTTAATAAATATCATGACCGGAATTGAAGTGCAGTATTATTAAAATAAACAAGCACGTTTGACCGTGCTTGTTACTTGCCTGCTAAACTCGTAAATTGATTGATACCCTAACGGGTATTTTTTGCTTTCCTTTTTGCTAACTTTTGGGGGAAGCAAACGGCAACTTATGGGGTATGAATTGCTAAAATAGCTCACAAAATCGCTTTGTCATCACTCTAATTAAACTTATGAAATAGTAGGGGGCATTTCATGAAAAAATACAAAAATTTTGTTATAATATGCAAGGAATATACATAAAAAGAGGAAAGATAATGAAGAGAGATCGTCAAGCTGTTATCAAACAGATGATTTCAAGAGATAAGATTGGGACACAAGAGGAAATTAAGCAACGCCTAGAGGCGGAAGGTATCACGGTTACCCAAGCTACCTTGTCACGTGATTTACGTGAGATTGGCCTGTTGAAGCTTCGTGATGAGGAAGGTAAACTTTACTATAGTTTGTCTGAGCATGTGCTTCCAAGTTTGGATCCTACGGTTAAGGACTATGTTAAATCAGTTTCCCGTGCTCAGTTTATGCTGGTTCTCCATACAGAATTGGGTGAAGCAGATGTCTTGGCAAACATAATTGATAGTGATGAAAATCCTGAAATTTTAGGAACCGTTGCTGGCGCAGATACCCTATTGGTAATCTGTAAGGACGCAGTGGTTGCTGAAAGATTGGAAAGTGAGTTTCACTGATGAACACTCCTCATCAGGATTTCCAAAAAGCCAAAGAAGAGTTAATTGACCTTCTCAAACACCATGAGGCGGTTCTTGCTTTTCAAGAGGCTGAGGAATCTATTGGACAGATTCCTCAGATCAGCGATCTGGCTGGACAGATGAAGGCCTATCAACAAGAAGCTGTTCTTTTTCAAAAGATCGAGAAACAACGTGCCTATGAGGAGGCTGGTGAGCAGGCAGATTTAATTCAGCATGAGTTGGAAAATTTGCCCATTGTTCAGGATTACCGTCAAAAGATGCAAGATGCCAGTGACTTGATTCAATATGTGACCAAGTCTATCGAAGAAAGGATTAACGAGGAGTTAAGACATGGCTAAGGAAAAGATATCTCCAGGAATGCAGCAGTATTTGGATATCAAGAAAAATTATCCAGATGCTTTTTTGCTGTTTCGGATGGGGGATTTTTACGAATTATTTTACGATGATGCTGTTAAGGCTGCCCAGATTTTGGAAATTAGCCTAACTAGCCGTAATAAGAATGCAGATAATCCCATTCCTATGGCAGGTGTGCCTTATCATTCAGCTCAAGCATACATTGATGTTTTGGTTGAGATGGGCTACAAGGTAGCCATTGCTGAGCAGATGGAGGATCCTAAGCAGGCTGTCGGTGTGGTAAAGCGTGAGGTTGTTCAGGTTATCACACCAGGTACAGTGGTTGACAGCTCTAAACCTGATAGTGCCAACAATTTCTTGGTGGCCATTGACAAGGTTGGAAGTCGTTTTGGTCTTTCCTATATGGATGTGTCAACGGGTGAATTTTTTGCGACAGAGTTGGATGATTTTAGTTCAGTTTGTAGTGAAATTCAGAACCTTAAGGCACGTGAAGTAGTGGTTGGATATGATCTACTTGAAACTGACGAACAAGTTTTAGTGAACCAACTTAACCTACTTCTCTCCAAGGAAACAGAAGGTTACGATGATGTTCACTTGATTGGTAATAGCTTGACAGATTTGGAAAGCAGTGTAGCAAGTAAACTTCTCCAGTATGTTCATCGCACTCAGATGCGTGAGCTCAGTCATTTACAAAAAGCTCAGCACTATGAGATAAAGGATTACTTGCAGATGTCCTATGCGACCAAGTCAAGCTTGGATTTACTGGAAAATGCTAGAACAGGCAAGAAACACGGTTCTCTTTTCTGGCTCTTGGATAAAACCAAGACAGCCATGGGAATGCGTCTCTTGCGAACTTGGATTGATCGTCCTTTAGTGAATCAAGCCAGCATCATAGAGCGTCAGAATATTATCCAAGTTTTCTTGGATAATTTCTTTGAGCGTAGTGACTTGACCGAGAGTCTAAAAGGTGTTTACGATATTGAGCGTCTGGCCAGTCGTGTTTCCTTTGGCAAGGCTAATCCTAAAGATTTAATTCAGCTAGGTCATACCTTAGCTCAGGTTCCGGTCATTAAGGCAATCTTGGAGTCCTTTAATGACGATGCCTTGTCAGGTCTTTTACAAGAGTTAGATGCTTTGCCAGAATTAGAGAGTTTGATTCGTTCGGCTATTGATCCTGATGCCCCAGCAACAATTACAGAAGGTGGTATTATTCGTGATGGTTTTGATGAGACCTTGGACAAGTATCGCAAAGTGATGAGCGAGGGGACGTCATGGATTGCGGATATCGAAGCAAAAGAACGCGAAGCGTCTGGTATTACAACACTAAAAATTGATTATAACCGTAAAGATGGTTATTACTTCCATGTGACCAACTCTAACCTTAGCTTGGTTCCTGACCATTTCTTCCGTAAGGCGACACTGAAAAATTCGGAGCGTTTTGGAACTGCTGAGTTGGCTAAGATTGAAGGTGAAATGCTAGAAGCACGTGAAAAATCGTCAACCCTAGAGTATGATATTTTCATGCGTGTCCGTGAGCAGGTTGAACGCTATATCGACCGTTTGCAGTCTTTGGCTAAGGCCATTGCAACAGTCGATGTGCTTCAGAGTTTGGCTGTTACAGCGGAGACAAATCATTATGTTCGTCCTGTTTTTAATGATGAGCATCGTATCGCTATTGATCGGGGCCGTCATGCGGTGGTTGAGAAGGTTATGGGCGTTCAGGAATACATTCCAAATACGATTACCTTTGACAGTCAGACCAATATTCAGCTCATCACAGGACCAAATATGAGTGGTAAATCTACCTATATGCGGCAGTTAGCCTTGTCAGTAGTTATGGCTCAAATGGGGGCTTACGTACCAGCAGATAGTGTTGATTTACCTGTTTTTGACGCCATCTATACACGTATAGGCGCCGCAGATGACCTGATTTCAGGTCAGTCGACCTTCATGGTTGAGATGATGGAGGCTAATCAGGCCATTAAGCGAGCGACACCTAATTCCTTGATTATTTTTGATGAGTTGGGGCGTGGGACAGCCACTTATGATGGTATGGCTTTGGCCCAGTCTATTATTGAGTTTATTCATGACAAGGTTGGGGCTAAGACCATGTTTGCTACCCATTATCATGAGTTGACTGCGCTGTCAAACAGTTTGACACACCTTGTCAACGTCCATGTTGCGACACTTGAAAAGGATGGCGAAGTGACTTTCCTCCACAAAATTGTCGATGGTCCAGCCGATAAATCTTATGGTATTCATGTAGCTAAAATTGCAGGTTTACCAACAGATTTATTGAACCGTGCTGACACCATATTGACACAATTAGAAGGAGAGACAGTTGTAATCCAACCTCAGGAAAAGGTATCGTCTCAAGAAAAGCCTGCCATTGAAACGCATGTCAACGAGCAAATCTCTCTCTTTGATGACTTTACTGAAAATCCGGTTCTTCAAGAGTTGCGTGATTTGGACATTTACAACATGACACCGATGCAAGTCATGATGGCTGTAGCAGATTTAAAACAGAAACTATAAAAGAAGCTTGTCGATTGACAGGCTTCTTGTTTTTTATAGGTGTTTCAATTCTTGATTGAGTTGTTCAATATCCTTTTTCATTTTCCAATAAGAAAAGGCCCAAACGAGCAGATAGATAAGGCTGAATTCAATGACTAGCTCCAAGTAGAAAGTCAAATGTAGAGGGAGCCATCCGCTGAGGGTAGCTAGTGGAATGAAACCAAGACAGGTCAAAGCATAGTGAGTGAGGGTTTCACGAAGTAAACTTCACTCAGCCTTACGGAAAATATAGCTAGCGACTTCAAAGAGGATACCGATAGCAAACCAAGTGATGAGGCAATAGGCTAAGATGATAGATCCATGAATCTGATGAGAGGTTATCCATTGTCCAACCGCTGAGTGGGTATTTAGAGGCATGTAGCTTTGCGCCAAGATAAGAAACATGACCATGGATACGGCAAGTCCGAGAAGGATGCCATTTGTGCCTGATTTAAAGAGTTGTTTTTTCATTGTAGTTTCTCCTTTATTGCTTTGAGGTAACGGCGTGATGAGTAGGTAGTTTCCTTGTTTTTAGGTGAATTTCTACGAGTCCGTTAGGGGTGATGTTGAAGCATTCAATTTCTTTGAGGTTGACAATCTCTGACTGTGAGATTTTGATGAAGTAGGACGGCAATATTTCTAAAACTTGATAGAGACGTAGGCCTAAGTGATAGTCTCCTTGAGTAGTTTCAGTTAGAACTTGACGATTTTCGATGTAAATTCTGGAAATAGCATTAGGCTCGATGAGATAAGTCTCGCCATCCTCTTTTCCCTTGAGTCGGTGGTTGTCATCCAAAGATTCGACAAACTCGACGACTTGTTGAATCTTTGGTGTCCGTCTAGGTGCTTGAACCTGCAACGTTTCTTCTTGAAATGCCGAGTCAGTCTAAATTTTTATTTTCATAACTATACTTTCTTATTTTTGATTGAGGAGGCCTCCTCCCTTTCACATCTTCATTAAACACTATTTACTAGTCCACAGCAATAGCACTTGTCTATGTGGTTCTATATGGTGTTTAAGTGGTTGAAAATATTCTAGAAAACCCCTATACTTAATGAAAACGCACTGACGAGGTAATCACATGAAATCGATAATGAAATGGATAGCAGGAATTTTTCTTGCTTTTAGCCTGATTTTGAGCTTTTTTACACCTTTTGAAAAAGCACTAACACTGAATTTGCTCTTGCTTTATTTCTTTGTGAAGCAGTTTCTAGATTCGACAAGCTCTCCTAGAACCTATCAATGGATTTTTCAAGTTATTTATCTATTGATTTTTTCTGGACTCATTTGGTTCAACCTTCGTCATGGAGATATGATTGTTATTGCTACAGCCTTATCTTGGCTAACAGTTGTGTGTGAGTTGTGGCTTTATAGTCAGCATAAGTAACAAGTCAGCGCCAGTGATCTATCAACCTTTTAGAAGGGAGAAAAACTAATTATGCCAAAAATTATCGAATTGCCTGAAGTTCTAGCCAATCAGATTGCTGCTGGTGAGGTCGTAGAGCGACCAGCTAGTGTAGTTAAAGAGCTGGTGGAAAATGCTATTGATGCAGGCAGCACCCAGATTACTATTGAAGTTGAAGAATCAGGCCTCTCAAAAATTCAAATCACAGACAATGGCGAAGGAATGGCTCAAGCTGATGTAGCTATGAGTTTGCGCCGTCATGCAACGAGTAAAATCAAAAATCAAGGAGATCTCTTTCGTATTCGAACACTTGGTTTTCGAGGTGAAGCCCTACCCTCTATAGCTTCTATTAGTCACCTTACCATTGTGACAGCAGCGGATGGAGAAGTCTATGGGACCAAACTTGTTGCTAAAGGTGGAGAAATTGAGAGTCAAGATCCTATTTCAACCCCAGTGGGAACAAAGATTACAGTTGAAAACTTGTTTTATAACACCCCAGCTCGTCTCAAGTATATGAAGAGTTTACAGGCTGAGTTGGCTCATATTGTCGATGTTGTCAACCGTTTGAGTTTAGCCCACCCCGAAGTAGCCTTCACCTTGCTTAATGACGGTCGTCAGTTGACACAGACATCAGGTACTGGAGACCTTCGCCAAGCTATTGCAGGGATTTATGGCTTAACAACAGCAAAAAAAATGGTGGAAATTTCAAATTCCGACCTTGATTTTGAAGTTTCTGGTTATGTCAGTCTCCCTGAATTAACGCGTGCTAACCGTAACTACATCACGATTCTCATTAACGGACGCTATATAAAAAACTTCCTCCTTAACCGTGCTATTTTTGATGGTTATGGTTCTAAACTTATGGTGGGACGCTTCCCAATTGCAGTTATTGATATTCAGATTGATCCTTATTTGGCAGATGTCAATGTTCACCCAACAAAGCAAGAAGTACGTATCTCTAAAGAAAAGGAGCTCATGGCCCTTATCAAATCTGCCATTGCTCAAAGCCTTAGAGAGCAGGATTTGATTCCTGATGCCCTTGAAAATCTAGCAAAGTCAAGTACTAGAGGTGCAACTAGGTCAGTTCAGACGAGTCTCCCACTCAAACAAACCAATCTTTACTATGACAGTAACCGTAATGATTTCTTTGTCACGCCAGAGACAGTTCAAGAGGATATCAAACCTCTTGTATCAAAGTCAGAGTCTTCAGTTTCATTGGTAGCAAACAAACAGCAACCTACTGTTAAACAGGCAAAACGTTCAGCAGATGATAGTGATAGCGAACACGGAAAACTTGACTATAAAAATAAATCGAAATTGAAGCGCATGCTTGAAAATCTGACCAATGAGGAAACATCAACCTTTCCTGAATTGGAGTTCTTTGGTCAAATGCATGGAACCTACCTCTTTGCCCAAGGACAAGGTGGCCTTTACATCATTGACCAGCATGCTGCCCAAGAACGTGTCAAGTATGAGTACTATCGCGAAAAGATAGGTGTGGTTGATAGTAGTTTACAACAACTTTTGGTTCCCTATCTTTTTGAATTTTCAGGTTCAGATTACATTAGTTTACAAGAAAAAATGCCTCTTCTTAACCAAGTTTGCATCTATTTGGAGCCTTATGGGAATAATACCTTCATTCTTCGAGAGCACCCTATCTGGATGAAGGAAGAAGAAATCGAATCTGCAGTCTATGAGATGTGTGATATGCTTCTTTTGACGAACGAAGTATCCGTCAAGACCTATCGTGCTGAGTTAGCCATCATGATGAGTTGTAAACGTTCAATAAAGGCCAATCATGCTCTTGATGATTACTCTGCGCGTGACCTTCTAGTACAGCTTGCACAGTGTAAAAATCCCTATAATTGTCCTCACGGCCGTCCAGTACTTGTCAACTTTACCAAGTCTGATATGGAAAAAATGTTCCGTCGTATTCAAGAAAACCATACCAGCCTACGTGATTTAGGAAAGTATTAAAACTTTTTTCGTCTTGCTTTACGAATAGAGATGTTAGTTTTATAATCGTGGTGAAGATACGGAATTTTCTAATGTTTTAGCATATCATTGTAGGATGATGGTCTGATCTTTAAGTTAGGAGATAGAGTGATGAGACACCTAACAAAAACTTATAAAAACTTTTTACTTGTTGGCTTAACATTTTTAGCGATTAGTTTGATTTTCTATATTTTGGCTTGGTTAGGTCGACCAAGTTTGGAGAATACCTTAGTAAATGTTTCTAGCATTGCCTTCACCTTAGGTATTTCAACATATGTTCTCTTGGGATTGAAGATGATTACCGATACTTTAAAGATGAGTAGCCATTCTTAAAAAAAGGAGCAAACAGAATCCACTTTCGAGTGGATTTTTTGTTACAATAGTACAGCAGTGATTGAGATTAGTAAAAAACAAGGTAAGTTTTGTAGGTTTAAAAACTATATAACCATCATGTAACATTTAAAAAGAAAGGAACTCGCAAGCTATGTATGATTATATCAAGGGCACCCTAGTAAAAATCACAGCCAAACACATTGTCATAGAAACAAATGGTCTAGGATATATTGTCACTGTGGCTAATCCCTACAGCTTTTCTGATCAAATGAATCAGACTATCCAAGTGTATCTTCATCAAGTTATTAGAGATGATGCCCACCTACTTTTTGGTTTTCATACTGAAGATGAGAAAGAAGTTTTTCTTAAGTTGATTTCTGTTTCTGGGATAGGTCCGACGACTGCTCTAGCCATAGTGGCTGTGGATGATAATCAGGGACTTGTTGCTGCTATTGATAATAGTGACATCAAATACCTGATGAAATTTCCAAAGATTGGTAAAAAGACTGCTCAACAAATGGTTCTTGATCTGGCAGGAAAATTTGCAGAGTTACCAGCAGAAACGACCAATACTACGGCAAATCAGACTGCAGGAAATCAACAGTTGGATGAAGCTATGGAAGCTTTGCTTGCTCTTGGGTACAAAGCCACAGAGCTTAAGAAAGTGAAAGCCTTCTTTGAGGATACCAATGAAACGGCAGAGCAATATATTAAGTCCGCTCTTAAAATGTTGATGAAGTGAGTAGCAATGGTCAATCGATGTCGTTGGGTTCCAACAGATAATAAACTTTATTGTGATTATCATGATAAGGAGTGGGGAAGGCCTATTGGTGACGATGAAAAACTTTTTGAGCTTCTTTGCTTAGAAAGTTATCAGTCAGGGCTTTCCTGGCTAACGGTTTTAAAAAAACGCCAGGCTTTTAATCGTGTTTTTCATAACTATGATATTAGTCGAGTTGCCCAGTTTAGCCTAAGTGAACTGGAAGAAGCGCTTCAAAATCCGGATGTCATCCGTCACAAACTTAAGTTAGAAGCAACCGTAAATAATGCCAAACAAGTGCTTAAACTCCAAGATGAATTTGGCTCCCTGTCTCATTATTTTTGGCATTTTTTTGACGGAAAACCCTTGATAAATAATGTTCCCACATATAAAGATGTTCCATCATTAACTGACCTTTCTAAACAAATTGCAAAAGATCTAAAAAAGAGAGGGTTCAAATTTTTAGGACCGACTACCATGTACTCGTTTTTACAAGCAGCTGGATTTGTGAATGATCATGAAAATGATTGCGACTTCAAATAATGAGTAGATTTGATTGACAAGACGGAAGAAACGTGTTAGTTTATAAACAAACATGTTTCTGAGATTATTTTACGAATCGTAATATAGGTGAACCAATGAAAGCTGAATTGATTGCAGTAGGAACTGAAATTCTTACAGGGCAAATCACCAATACCAATGCCCAATTTTTATCTGAAAAACTAGCTGAATTAGGAATTGACGTGTATTTTCACACAGCGGTAGGAGACAATGAAAACCGTCTACTTTCAGTCTTAGACCAGTCTAGTAAACGTAGCGATTTAGTCATACTCTGTGGAGGACTTGGCCCTACTGAGGATGACTTAACCAAACAAACATTGGCTAAGTTTTTAGGCAAAGAACTCATTTTTGATGAGGAGGCGAGTAAAAAACTGGATAGTTTCTTTGCTACTCGTCCTAAACATACACGAACGCCTAATAATGAACGCCAAGCGCAAATTGTTGAGGGGGCTGTCCCCTTGCAAAATCTCACAGGTCTGGCAGTTGGAGGAATTATTACTGTTGAAGGAGTGACCTATGTTGTCTTGCCTGGTCCGCCAAGTGAACTCAAACCTATGGTGAACCAAGAGCTTATTCCAGCTCTCACAGAGAATCATACTACGCTTTATTCTAGAGTCCTAAGGTTTTTTGGTGTTGGAGAAAGTCAATTGGTGACTATTATTAAAGATCTCATTGTTAACCAAACAGACCCAACCATTGCGCCCTATGCTAAAGTGGGAGAAGTGACCCTTCGCTTATCAACAAAGGCATCGTCGCAAGAAGAAGCGGATCGAAAACTAGATGTTTTAGAAGAACAAATTCGTTCTACTAAAACTCTAGATGGAAAAAGCTTGTCTGATCTCATCTATGGATATGGAGAATCAAATAGCTTAGCTTATGAAGTGTTCTATTTGCTTAAGAAATATGGCAAAACTATTACTGCAGCTGAAAGTTTAACAGCTGGCTTATTTCAAGCTAGTGTTGCTGATTTTCCTGGAGCTTCACAAGTATTCAAGGGTGGTTTTGTCACCTATAGCATGGAAGAAAAAGCTAAAATGTTGGGTATTCCCTTATCTAAATTAGAAGAGCATGGTGTTGTTAGTCATTTTACAGCAGAAAAAATGGCTGAGGGTGCCCGAGTTAAGACAGATAGTGATTACGGAATTGCGCTTACTGGAGTAGCAGGACCAGATGCTTTGGAAGGGCATCAAGCAGGTACAGTCTTTATTGGTATTGCCGATAGAAACCAAGTGCGATCAATTAAGGTTGTTATAGGTGGAAGAAGTCGATCTGATGTTAGATATATCAGTACACTCTATGCCTTTAACCTAGTTCGCCAAGCTTTATTACAAGAGGACAACTTAATTTAAGTTTGTCATTTAACACAGAAAGAAGAGGAAATTAAGTGGCTAAGAAAACAAAGAAAACAGAAGAAATCACAAAGAAGTTTGGTGATGAGCGTCGCAAAGCACTCGACGATGCATTAAAAAACATTGAAAAAGATTTTGGTAAGGGTGCAGTTATGCGTCTTGGTGAGCGTGCAGAGCAAAAAGTTCAGGTTATGAGCTCAGGCTCGCTAGCTTTGGATATTGCTCTTGGTGCGGGTGGTTACCCTAAAGGTCGTATTATTGAAATTTACGGACCAGAATCATCAGGTAAAACAACTGTTGCCCTTCATGCAGTTGCTCAGACTCAAAAAGAAGGTGGCATCGCAGCTTTTATCGATGCCGAGCATGCTCTTGACCCTGCGTATGCAGCAGCTCTAGGTGTTAATATCGATGAGCTTCTTTTGTCGCAGCCTGATTCTGGTGAGCAAGGTCTCGAAATTGCAGGTAAGCTGATTGACTCTGGTGCAGTGGATTTAGTTGTTGTTGACTCAGTTGCGGCCTTGGTACCACGTGCAGAAATTGATGGAGATATTGGTGACAGTCATGTAGGACTTCAAGCGCGTATGATGAGTCAAGCCATGCGTAAACTTTCTGCATCTATTAATAAAACAAAAACGATTGCTATCTTTATTAACCAGTTGCGTGAAAAAGTTGGTATCATGTTTGGTAACCCAGAGACTACCCCAGGTGGACGTGCTTTAAAATTCTATGCATCAGTACGTCTTGATGTACGTGGTAATACACAAATTAAAGGAACCGGTGACAAAAAGGACCAAAATGTTGGTAAGGAAACCAAGATTAAGGTTGTTAAAAACAAAGTTGCTCCACCATTTAAAGAAGCTTTTGTTGAAATTATGTATGGCGAAGGAATTTCACAAACCGGTGAACTTGTAAAAATTGCAAGTGATATAGGCATTATTCAGAAAGCCGGAGCTTGGTTCTCATATAATGGGGAGAAAATTGGTCAAGGATCTGAAAATGCTAAAAAGTATTTAGCAGATCACCCTGAGATTTTTGCAGAAATCGATCATAAAGTACGCGTACACTACGGTCTGATTGAGCTAG
>ERZ1106923.531-NODE-531-length-13388-cov-17.912248_pt1 | contig 13388 bp, 16 predicted proteins | sample MGYA00403657_ERZ1106923 | MGnify/ENA primary metagenome ERZ1106923 (study PRJEB35170, sample SAMEA104062425) | human gut metagenome | biome: human gut; feature: human-associated habitat; material: faeces | place: Denmark | collected 2012-06-19 ...
AATGACTGCACGGAAAGAGAATACGTACCATGACGAAGGTGTTGTGAGCAGGAGCACGAGAGGACAGAAAAAGAATGGGAGTGGACGCTTCTTGTGTCAAAGAGTGAGCATTTGTAATGTGGAGGCGTGTATGAGTATACAGTTTCGTGGAAGTGCGAGTTCTTGAACAGAGGGGTTCATTCCTGTCACAGAGTCTCCTATGCGCTTGAAACGATTGTGAAGTGTTCGGACGAGTATGCAACTCCCAATTCTGCACTGTTGAGGGTGAAAGTGTTGTCCTTCATCCATTCTCTCTTTCGTGTGTCTTTCGTTCCCACAAGTCGTGTCACTTCAAGGAATAAAGTAAAGAAGCGAGGCCGAATGCTCGGATCAGCCATCAGCAGCAGAAGCACCGCACACTCCACACACAGGAGGCGAAAAGAAAACACACATCGACCAGCAAAAATGGGCCCAGCAGGGAATCGAACTCTGGACCTCTCGCACCCAAAGCGAGAATCATACCACTAGACCACAAGGCCACCTGGATTGCGTTTGACAATGGGTTATATCAGAGGAGTCAACGGATTGGGGAATGACTTCATAACCTGAATGAATTCAAGCAGCTCCTTAGAGAGAGTGGTGGTCAAGAGAAAGGGAACAGTCGACTGGTCAGACGAGGAAATCAAGCAATTGCTCATCAGCGTATTGGAGAACAAGTGTGTTCTGCAGAGCAGCGGAGAGGCCGAGACGAAGGACGTCAAACTGAAGAAGGGAGTTCGGTTATCTGGTCGCAGCTGACAGTGTAGACGGCTTGGGAGCTGATTGCCTCGGTGGTTTCGAAAACCAAGAACGTGAAGCGCAGCGCAAAGGCGTGCAGATTAAAGTACAAGTCAATCGAGGATCACTTCAAGAAGGGTGTCTCTTGGCCGAAATCGTTCACGGAATAGAAGTAGTGTTCTGTAGAAAGTGTGGCGCGCAGTCGAAGTGGCCGTACTTCTCGATGATGAGTCTCATCCTCCCCGTTGTAACAATAGTCACCGAAGTCGTGCGTGTTGCTGTCGTTCCGTGACCGCGTAGTCCATCGATGTGAACGATTTGATTCGCTCCACGTCTCCCATGTCTCCGCGCGTTCTCAACTCTTCTCTCGAAAACGACCGTAGATCCCTCAGAAGGTCGACCTCCCCCACGATGATGGACGTGTCGAATCCTTTCTTACAGAGTGGTTCTCTGCCAACAGAGTTCATTGTTTCCCATCCGTCCAAGTCTGATAGGCTGTGTATGTCCCCGGAAATGCCATCTTCAAAACGTATTTGTTCGTCTTCGTATATGTGTGCGTCAACCCCGTGTGCAGATTCGCCGTATGGAGCTCCTTTCGGATCTCACTCATGTGGCTCCTTCCACATGGACCGAAATGGTTTCTTTGATAATAGTTGTTGTGCTTTGTCTGCGCTTTCGAGTAGTCTTTCGGTTCTGCAAGAGATTGCAAACACGCTAAGGGATATGACTAACTTTGTTGATAGTATGTTGTCAGGCAATTGTTTCTCACAAATGGAGAATACTGATTGTGCCAAGTAGCAGTTCACTAGTGAATCCCCCTCTATTTGATGTTCGTATGTATTGTAACAAGCAATTCCATTTCAGTAACTCTGTCTTCTTTGTTCGAATCATCCTGTCCACCAGATCCCAGAATTGCACTCTTGCCACGCTATCCATATTCCTTATATCGCGATTAATCTACGTCGTCATCGCCCGAATGCAAAGCCACATAGACGGTCTGCACGTTGTACCCCTTCACGATGTCCGGAAGCGGCATTTCGTTGAACCACATAAACACGCCCAGCACTACGCAATCACGCAGCGAATCATCGTCCACCTTTGCTGAACAGAATCGACGGGTTGCTGTAACGCCAGCCGCGGAACTGCCAATTCTGCATTCCCGCCATCACGCACACAACGCGGTGCCAGTCGTCCACAGAGAACCGGGACGGATTGTCCGTGAACCGGAACCGAATCTTCTTGTTGTTGATCGTTCGGTCGATGATCAGATCCTGCGGCTTCTGCGGGTTCTTCTACTCCTCACTCCTCCACCGCGTCTCCACCTTCCGTATCTCGTCGCTCGACACGTAGCGGCCGTTCACCATGAACTCCTCCACATTGTACATGGTGATTACGTTGCTGCCCGCGGCGGGCGCCACCAGCACGATCGCCTCCTGCGCCGACTGCACCTTCTCCTTCTCGAGCGGCTGGGTCAGGAAGCCCTCTTCGGGGTTGAAGTTCATGTTCACGTCTATTTCTGATGCACTGTCCGTGCTGCCTACTCATACGACCCTTCCAGTCCTCATCGCCGTGAGAACTCTTCTCATCACGACGGATCAGGTCCAGCTAGGTGTCACATTGCACAAACAGCACTTACTGCCTCCAGGAAGTCCGATTTGCCGTCAAGAGCCACCACCTTCGATCGCGTCTCGTATATCTTTTCGTTGCCCAAAATGGCTCGCATTCGCTTGTAGTCCTGGATCGTGTTCGTTCCCTCCGCGCCCGCCGTCGCCGCGCCTGACGCTGTGGACGATGCAGCTGCACCCTCGAATTGGGGTTTAACGTATCGGAATGGGGCAGATGTGTCAAAGTATATGCAGGAGGACTCCTTCCCCTTCAGATAGCTCAGAAGCGCATTCTTCTGGGGAAAACTGACGGCGTCGACTCCGTTATCCACGCACTGCAGAGCGTAGGAAGCCTGGTCGAGCGATTCGTTCTTGGAAAAGACCTCCCAGAAGTAGAAAACGCAAGCCAGAGAATAGTAGGACGAATCCTTCGCATTCTCATTCTTCTCGTACGCGTGGAGCTTCTTCATGCACGTCATCGTCTTCTCGGGAAAGACGTGCATGCCAATCACCACATTCCCATCCTTTCTTTCCAATTTCTTGTTCTTCGCGATAGCCGACCGCAGGGCCTCGAGCGGATCCATCTAGACTGTCTTGCAACGATCCACGCGACGAAATATGAACCACTTCCGGTTTTCCTCCCTATTTCTGCCGCGATTCTGTCAGTGATTGGATTCCGTGGGACCCCTCTTCCCTCGTTTTCGCTCAATCCGGCAATGATACGCATCGCGGCGAATCCGAATCAGAAACTCCTTTCTCTCTTCCGTTCGCTGACCCTTCGGCGTGCGTTTGCGAAGCCGTTTGCTCTTGGGTGCGCTTTCACTTGTAGTATTGCACCAAATAGCATTGCGCACGGAATGCAACTCGATGGTAGAGTGACTCGCGACTCTCTTCATCCTAGATCTCATCGCAGAGCGGGGGGTTCCGGATAGAGCAGTTGGTTTTCTTCGAGTGAGTAACTCGGTAGAAACCCCGTTCGACGCGAATCCTCAATGTGGGTCTGTGTGGGGCGCCGAACTCGGGAAAGAGCACGCTGATGAACACGCTCGTGGGCAAGAAGCTGTCCGCAGTGAGCCACAAGGTGAACACGACGCGATTGGAGATTCTGGGAGTGAAGAACGTCGGCGAAACCCAGCTGGTCTTTCACGACACGCCTGGTCTGCTGCAGAAGAGGTTCGTCATGCGTTTCCGTCTCATGTCCAGTCGTAGCAGCCAGGAAGAGAAGGAGCTCACAAACATCGCGAAGACGGCGCTTTCAAGCATGGACTTGTATCTCACCGTACGATCCCTCTCCTCCTCCCACCTCTAGTTAATCGACGGGTCCATTCCCCTCACCTACCTGAGCAGAGAAGTCATCCACACCGCTACTGCCCTCTCGCAGAGCAACGACGCCAAGATCCTCTTCGTCCTCAACAAGACGGACCTGGTTCGCGACCCCAAGCTCATCGCGACGCGCAAGAAGCAGATCGCCCAGGAGATCCCCACGCTGCTGCGCTCGCAAGTACCAGCCCTTCTGGGAGTGAACAGTAGATCGGCATGGACGATGCTGGCGAGCGCGTGCTCACGCTCTCCGCGCTGAAGGGGAAGGGCGTCGGGCAGGTGGAGCGGCTGCTGTTGAGCGCGGCGCACCCGGGGCAGTGGCGGTTCTCGGCGGGCGTGACGACGGACCGCAGCCAGGAGGAGCAGACGAACGAGATCGTGCGCGAGAAGGCGTTCCAGTACCTGAACCAGGTGAGGGAGAGGAGTGGGTGTGAGGAGTAGGAGATTCCGTACGAGATCATCTTCGTTCACGAGGGGTGGAGGAGGGACAGGGGAGTGCTGGTGGCGATGGAGAACCTGCAGGTGCAGACGCACTCGCAGCAGCGCATCGTGGACCGAGTGAAGTGGAGGATCGAGCAGGCGGCGTCGAAGGACCTGACGGAGCTGTTCGGGCGCCCCATAGCGGTTAGCATCAGTGTATCAATACACAAGAGTTGAGTCATTTGTTCTGTTTTGAATGGACATAAGAGTTACTTGACTCGTTTCCAATTGACAACAGCAATTCGATCCATTTTCAGTAGACAACACCCATTGACTTCATTTCCAACAAACACAAGAGGGAATCTCCCTGTCCAGCTTGTCGTGAATGCTCAGCCAGTTGAACACCGACGCCATTTCGATTCGGATTTCGTCCTTGTCCTACAGCTCAACGCCTCACCCCGATCCTACGGCGAGCTTGAAGTCGATCGGCGGCTGGAGGTCGGACGACAGCAGTCGCACGAGCTCGCCCACCTTCCTGTCCGTCTTCACGACCAGCCAGCCGTTGTACCACTCCTCCTTCTTGCCCTCTATCCCTCACGCCACGCTCTCGCCCCCACTCAGCGCCTTCATCAGCCGATACACCTCCGCTCTCTGGTACGACGGCGGCGTGAGGCGCACCGAAACCTCTACGCGTCACGCTCCTCCCACGCCTCCACCGAGTGTCTGCGTGGCGCTGTTCTCGCGCCTCTCGCGCGTGAAGCGATATTTGTTGTGCGCCTCCACGTACGGAAGACACAAGTCGAGTTGCCGACACTTCATCACCGACAACACGTACTGCTTCCTTTCCGTGACCACCCTCACCCATGACTACTGAACATCTGTGAGGGAAGGAGAGAGGGGCGGAAGACGCTTCTTGTACTCCTCGTTCTTGTCAATGAACTACGCCTCAACCTCGCTGCTCTGACCCACCTCGATGAAGTCGTAGTACGTCTCGCGCAGCGGCGTGAGGCCCCAGAAGTGCATTTCGGAGAAGAGCTGGGTGGCTTCCTCGAACTCGCCCGTCGCCAGCTTCGAGCCGATGATCGCGGCGTAGATGCGCGAGTGGATCAGCACCTTCATGTCCTTCTGGCTCTTGTAGTACGTGTCCGCGTTCTCCGTGCTCCTGTCGAAGTGCTCCCAACCAAACTCGTCGCAGATAGCGTCGTACAGCGCAATGCACTCGTCGTAGTAGTGGTTCTCGTACAGTCCTACAGTGAATTCGAGCGAACGCTCCTACCGAAGAGCATCTCGGGGAGAATCACGCGATAACGCTTGCTATCCGCTTTGCACCGGAGGAAGTACTGCATGCCCTCGTCGTATCCCCACACCGACAACAGGCAGCGCAGGTACACTCCCGCCAACTCCCCATTGACTCCGATCAGATCCGGAAGGGTGGACTCCGATATGGAATAGAGAAAAGCGCGATCCTTCAAGACAGAGGCCGCCCACAGCAGACTCTTCGTGAGACCCGAGTGGATGGGACGGGAGTATGCGAAGAAATCGCACGACAAACGTCTCACCAAGTCGTAGAACCGACTCTGCAGCAGACGGTTCACCACAACCTTCATGTCCTAGCGTTGAGAAACCGAGTGCAGAAATACCTGCTCCGATAGATGCTGCTTCTCCCTTGCAATCCGCTCCGCTGCTTTGCACACATCCATTCGACTTGAATGGGTGTCTTTGAACAAGTCGACGAGTTGCTCCACTTTCATATTCTCTACATCTTTTGCGGGACTCCGTTGTGACTTATATGGACTACGGGGATGAGAGTCACGCATCACAGCAAACGAACCTCTTTCTTTGATTTATCGGATGAGCGCTATTCACACTATTCCTTTCTGCACTTTCGGAGGAGAGGAACCGCTCCCCATGTCCATTCCCCCAAACAGAGCAACATCCACCTGAAACAGCGGGTATTGCACAACGCCGCCATGGTACATTACGTGGCAGCTTTCCTCCCAGAATGCGTAATGTTCCCAGCATTGTTTGCTCCCATCCACCATCTCCCATCCTCATTCCATGCGTGATTCTGAATCACATGCAGCCCTGATTCGATCCGATCCAGTCCGATTCCTCTTACCCAGCGTACGAGCACAGCAAATGAGTGCCCAAATCATACAACGGCGTTTTCACGCCGAAAGAGGATGCCATTCCCCCTTCCCGCAAGAGTGGTGATTTGGCCTCTCCTCACGCATTGCATGTCACACCGAGTGCTCTTTCACCCTTAACGACCCCCTTTCCCAAGGAATTCGAGAGAGGAACCACTCATTCTTCGAGTCTTGATGATCGTGGATGGCTGAACGCGTGGACAGTAGACCCCCTCTTCCACCCATTCATTCTTTTTTGATTCTTGAAGTTTGCCAATGCAGGCTCAGCGCATTCAAGGTGAGTCCTTTCTTGCCGAAAGATTAGGTCTAGAAACGACTTCCTCCAAGAAAGTGTACTACTACTACTGCAAGCACCCTGGGTGCACATACAAGACCATCCGCTCTGGCCACCTTAAACGCCACGAGCGCATTCACACCAAGGAAAAGCCATACAAGTGCCAGTTCTGCTCCTACACTGCCGCACGTTCGGATCACCTGAGAAGGCATATGAAGATCCACACCAAAGGTATTCGCGCTCTCACTTCCACCAACTATCTGGATGTCGAGCCTTCTCTCAGTACTTCGTCGACGAACTCTCCTACGGTGAGTCCATCGCCTGTTATCTCTGCTTCTTCTTCTCCCTCCCTTCAACCCATGACAGCTCCTGCAAGGGTTCCTTTTGCGTGCTTGGATGGATGCTGTGACGACGAGGGAGGTAAGGCCTTGGGGCTGGCGCTGATGCGTAGTTTCTGTGTTTCTCAATTTCCTTCACCTTTGCTACACGAACCAGCGCATCTAAGGGACATTATTATCGCGCGTCCTCTTAGATATTCACTTTAGGTGACTTTGTGTTTGCATTCTTGAAGACTGTTTTTCTTTCTGTTTTAATGGTATCACCTCCGTGAAATGCTTGTTCCGTGTTTGTTGCACACTGCAGTCTCCATTGATTCTTTTGTGAAATGGTGGGACGATTCACACAACCGTAACGGCGTAGAGCAACTACGGTCAAGGATATGCTGACGACTGGATGAGTGTCGACGCGTTTGCTGTGTTGTCGGCTGCTTGATAGTCTAGACCCCAGGAGACGTATAAACCGTTCATTCCGGCCAGCTACAACAACGACAATGATTTCGGTTTCGGGAATATGCAAACGACCGTCGAAGAAGACTACGAGAACGAGCCGCCTCTCCTCGAAGGTGCGTTTCAGTTGTGTAGCATAAGGCACAGAGTTGGGCATTGATTTCAGCCACATCTACAACAAGATTTGCGTCGTGCTAAATCCTCGCAAGAGAATCGACTCCGTTCTTGCGCAGGACGCTGATCTGACCGGACCCATTCTGTTCTGCTTCCTTATCGCACTTCTGTCGCTCTTGGTCTGTTCTTCGCGGGGACGGTGACTCGTAGAGAGGACGCGTTCAGTTCGGCTACACGTACGGCTACTTCTTCGCTGGGTGCTTCTTGATGTGTTGAGCGCTTGCTTCGATTGAGTGGTAGATACTTCCTGATCGGACTGCTGAACGACTCCACGACCGGAATCACGCTGAGCTCCATCACGAGCATTCTGGGGTACTCGATCATTCCCATCATCTTCCTCTCTGCCGTGAGCCTGGTCATTCCGTCAAAGTATTGGCTAATCGAATCGCTTTCCGCGTAGACACTTTATCAGCTACACGCTGGGCATTCTCTGCTGCCTGTGGTCTTCCTTTTCCGCCTCTCGGTTCATTGAAATCCTCCTCGGTAGCAAGGACCAGCGCTTCATCATCATGTACCCGCTGATTCTGCTCTATGCCACATTTACCCTCATCACTGTGTTTTCTCGTGTTTCCTGCAAACACACCACAAATCATCTAAGTCGAGCGCATTCGGGTCCTTCACCGGCCTCGTCTCGTAGGGAATCGTGATTCTGTGCGGCAACTGGAGCATCTTCAAATACGCGTCCGTCTGGTTGCTCCCCCGCTGCTCTGCAACACTCCCATCGTACCGGTCTGTCCGATTCCCGTAGTACGGAGGGGCGGTCTGAATGAAGTCCTTCTGAATGCGCAAACCACCTACATCATCACCCGCCTCACGCTTCCTCACGTTTCATGTCCCCTCCTCCCTCCTCAACCACCGACTTCACAAAATCGAGGGTCTCTTGAGACACAGCCAGGTGTGCCGGCAACATGACGCGATTCGTGGAGGAGGACACGTAGTGATGGGACTCCTTCACAATCGCTAGCCACAGGGGGTCGTAATACAAATCGCAGTCATCCGCATAGGCAGGATCCACCTCGACGGTAATCACCTGCATGAAGTCTCTTCCCTTCAAACACTTGTCGAGCGACAGAAAACGCGTCTGTCTTTCCAGGGGAACCATAGGAACTGCGCCTCCTTCGACGGCGTCGGAATGAATCCCCTCTTGAGAGGGAGCACTCTTCGGATGTGGATACAGCGCTGCGTACTTGGTGTGAAGATGCGACGCAAACCAATACGCCGGCTACTCATCACCTCGGCAATGAATTGTCACCTTCAACTCATCCAGCACCTGCATGAGCGGCTGCGATCCCAAATTCATATTGTCAATGTCTTCTCTACGCCTCAACACGCTCAAACAACGATACTGGAAGTGGGGCTTTCTCCGCAGCAGGGACGCGACGTTGCCATACTGGAAGATGCGAGAGGGCCAGTCGTGGGAAACCATGATGTCGACAGGGGAGGAATACGCCAGCAGCTTCAGGATGTCGAGATGACGGTAGTGGAAGGAGGTGATTCTGTCTGGACTGTGCGGACTGTACGGAACCGTTTCGCAGTACCCCTTTTCGTAGTCGAGAGAGTTGAAGATCCCGGACAAACCACCGATTGTCAGCCCCTTGTACCGAATTACGTTGGAGCACCCCATGTAGTACATATTCGGCGCAACCCAGCCACCGTAATGCAGCTCTCTGTGGTAATTCGTGGCTTCGTGGTTTCCGCCCACATAGATGGTGAGAACGGGCGCAACTCGCTCTCCCGAGTAATAGTTGTAAAAGTCCTTCTAGAAATCATCCTGCATCCGCTCGACTACCATGAACATGTACTTCTCGGGGCACTTCATGCACCCCAAATCCTGCTGATTCCGCATCGCTTGGAAATCGCCGGTAATGATGAGCAGGTCGATCTTCTTCCCGTTGCGCTCAAACACCTCGCACATTCTGTAGAAGGCGTCGAGCTCTCCGTGCCCGCAACCCGTTACGGCGATGTTGATCGAGGCCATAACCATTTCCTGTCTTCAACAAGCAGAACAGCTAAACATATTAATTAGACACAGAGTCCTGCAGACTCAACTCCTTCTCCAAACGGGACGAAGCGCAACAATCGCGGGCAAGGCAATTGTGGTCTTCACACACAATATCGTTACAAACGTCCTGCGACCCGCTGTTATGGACGATCTCGATCTGCACGCTGCTGCTGTGGATGTTCACCTTGTGGAACAGCTTCTTCACGTTGTCCATCACAGCCTGATGGTTGCAGTCGTGCGAGCAGATGATGTGCACGGACGCCTCGATGATGTCCTCGTTCAGCTGCCACACGTGCAGAGAGTGGAAGTACTCCACGCCGCTGATCTTCGAGATGGACTCCTCGAGCTTCTTCATGTCGATGGACTCGGGCGCCGACTGCAGCAGGATGCCCAGCACGCTCTTGAACAGGGGAATAGACCCGTGCAGAATCAGGAACACGATGAACAGCGAACAGATCGGATCGGCGTAGTACTTCCACTCCTGGTCGTCGGGCACGTAGTTGATCAGACACGCGCTGATGATGGCAGCCACGGAGCCCAGCGCGTCGCTCAGCACGTGCAGGAACACAGCCTCGATGTTGGCCGATCGCTTCTTCTTCTTCTGCTCCTTCGGCTTCTTGTCGCCGTCCATCTGAATCACCACTTCTGAGGAGACGTCGTGCTCGTGCTCGTGTTCGTGGTCATGCTCGTGTTCATGCTCGTGGTCGTGTTCGTGGTCATGCTCGTGTTCATGCTCGTGTTCGTGTTCATGCTCATGTTCATGGTCATGGTCATGTTCATGTTCATGGTCATGCTCATCCTCGTCCTCATCGTGATGATGATCATGTCCGTGAGCGTGACCGTGCGCATGACCGTGGGCATGTCCGTGAGCATGTCCGTGAGCATCCTCGCCACCACAACCGAAGAAGAGCAGACCCAGGATGTTGATCACCAGACCCAGAATAGCCACCACCAAGTAGAGTTCACGCAGACTCGACATGCCCTCCTTCACCTCGCTGATATCGATCATACGAGTGATGGCCTCAATGAAGATGTTGAAACACACGGCGAACAGGAACACGCTGTTGATCATGGCACCAATCACCTCGAAACGATGCCAGCCGTAGGTGTTGTACTGGTTCTCCGGACGACGCGCCAGCGAAATGGCCCAGTAACCAACAATCAAGGCAATCAAGTCGGAAGCCATGTGCATAGCATCGGCCTGGAGAGCCAGAGCCTGAATCACGATACCGCCGACGAACTCCACGATCATGAAGGCGCCCGTCAGAATCATCTGGATCATCAGGTGGCACTGATCGTTCTTCATTCTCTTGATCTTGTCCGCCTTAGCCTTCAGGAAGCGCTGCTTATCCTCCTCGCTGATGTTGTACTGTCTCTTCTCATTCTCCGGCTCAGGGAAATCCGCTCTTCCACTACCCGTTATCCGCACATCAACACGTCCTACATGAGCATGCGAATGCTCTTCATGTATCCGCTAACGGGCTTGTTCTTGCTCGGGTCGTAAATGCCGTGATAGTCAAAATGATCCTCGTTGATGTGGTGCAGACGACCGTTCAGCACGACGTCGTAGTGATCCTCGTGCTGTACGATGTCATGCTTGTGCTCTCCGCTGAGAATGCGCACCAGCTCGCCCTCATCCTTGCAGTGGCACGTCTCATCGCCGCAGGGCGAGGTTACTCTACACATCACCGCACAAACATCACTAGAACTGCTTCACCTCGGACTCGCTGCTAGCAGGCTTGATGTCCTTCAATTCAACCTCAGTACTCATTGATTAAACTATTATTTGGGAATCTGGGGAACAGGGTGGAACACTCCACGAACGAAACGCCCACGATGAGAGAATGAGAATGAAACTCCAATCACCGAGGATTGAAAAGGGGGAGACTCGGCCGCTCCTTTTCACTCCCTTTTGGAGACAATTCAAAACGAGTGTGTTCCCAACAAACTGGAGTAGACATGTTATTACACACCCAGGAACTCATCAAACTCAGCGTCCGTGACAAAACTGGGTTCTAAATGACGATCCAACGCTTGTACTTCGTCTTTCCACTTCGTTATGCTCCCTATCGGGATGGTGATCATGCGCTTCTACCCGTCACTCCACTCTCAAACACCGCACAGTCTTCACAACCTCAACGGGAGGGTACACAACGCTCGTTAGGAAATCGACAGTCTGGAGCGCATACGGGCTCTTGTTGATCACCACCATCTTCTTCGTGCTCAGTAACTCCAAAAACCGCTTGGGAGAATTGTCCAGCAGAATGAACAGCACCACCTGCAGAAGCGATACGTCCCCCTTGTGCTGCTCGATCCCTACACGTCACACCACCAGAACGATACGCACGGATCGAATCCCCGTCAATGAAGAAGAAGCGGCTCTTCATCGAGTGCATCTTGTCGTAAAAGAAGTCGGTAGCTCTGAAGAAGAAGTACTCGCGCGCCTTCCACTGCAAGTACTTGTCACTACCCGTAAAGCACACAGCAAGAACCCAACTCCGCATCGCTCAATGACAGTCCCTTCTCTTGCGCTCTCCCCTTCATCTTCTCGTACACCATCTTCCAACGGTCTGTGGACGCGTACAGCGTCAAAATGCTGTCATACGTGGATTGCTCCATCTTGAGGGAGTTTCGCTTCATGGTCCGTACCCAGGTCAGCACGTCCTTGAAGCGCTCTTCCTTGCAGTAGCAGCCGATAATGGCGTCCATGCACAACGAACTGCTGATGCTGTTCTCACTGTGTGCCAGTGAGCGGATGTGGTTGGCGAAGGCGAGACACTCGCGAGGCCTTCCCGCCAACTCCAGTCCCTTCAACAGCTTCCAGTTCACAGAAGCGTCCTTGCACGCATTCTTCGCATAACCGTTTCCGCTCAGAATCTGCTTGCCCTCATCGAATAGGCGCTGCGAAAACAGAAGCATGACAAACGAAGCTAGGAATGACGTCAGTGACCCGATTCCACAGTACATGCGCGGCATGCGTCTCCACGCTTCGGGAATGGAACCCCATACGGACTGAGCGAACTGCACCTTCTTCTCCATCACGGCGGACGTCATGAGGTAATCAGCGGTTGATACGGACAAATCCACGTATCCCTGCACATTGAGAATGGGGAGCAAAGATACGTCGCGTTCCAGCAGGAATTGGTGGTAGGACAGGAGCATGCGGTAGTAGCGTTGCTTGAACAGCACCGAGTAGAGCTTTTGCAAAACCTACACTCGCAGCGGATACACACGTCTACTGCTCCATCCATGGGGTTCCACAGCTCTGTGTACAAATACAGGCGTTTCCGCAACTACGAATGGTGAGAAGAGAGCGAGTGTACTGTCATCATGTTGTTGATGAGAAGGTCATCTCGAATACACTGCGTGATCTTCTTCATGTCGAACTCACATGGATTGAGCGAAATGCGGTTTAGGAATGCAAACCTGAGAAATCATTGTCCATTCCCAAGTTCCCACTTTTCGTCGTCATCCATTTCCGAAAACAGGTCACCAACGCTCGTGAGTGCTGTGCTACTACAATGAAAAGAGAAATGGACATGGTACCTGCTCCATCGCAAACCAGTTGAGAAGACGCTGTTTTGGCAGTGGGCTCTTCCAGAAAGCGCGGAACGAATTAGGGACGACTTCCTAACAGCCCCTGCTACTCTCCACATTGATTATGTGTGTTGACGAAACACTCCAAACAACATGATAAAGCTACTTCTTTTCCTTCTTTTCCTTCTTCTCTTTCTTGTCCTTCTTGTCCTTCTTGTCCTTCTTCTCTTTCTTATCCTTCTTCTCTTTCTTCTTCTCTTCCTTCACTTCTTCCTTCACCTCCTCCTTCTTCTCTTCCTTCTTCTCTTCCTTCTTCTCCTTCTTAATCTCCTCCGCCACCTCCATCATCGCATCCGCATTCTTCTGCGG
>ERZ1106923.534-NODE-534-length-13249-cov-18.156359_pt1 | contig 13249 bp, 19 predicted proteins | sample MGYA00403657_ERZ1106923 | MGnify/ENA primary metagenome ERZ1106923 (study PRJEB35170, sample SAMEA104062425) | human gut metagenome | biome: human gut; feature: human-associated habitat; material: faeces | place: Denmark | collected 2012-06-19 ...
GGCTCTGTAGCCTACAAGGAGAACTTGGTGGAAGAGCCGATGTTCAATCAGTTCACTTTCTTCACGAGACTGTTCAAGGATTGGGCGAGAGCGAAGCGGGCTTTTATCGAGAAGAAGAAACTGTTCTATAACTTGAAGTATTCTGTTTGCTCGTCACACAAATCCAATACTCCCCTCTCAAACAAACACGCCTCTAAAACAACCCTAATCACTCATCGCACTCTTTCTCTTGTAAATCGTATTCAAATCGAAGTATCTCCGACCCGTTCTCAGCGCAAGCTCCTCCACACTGCAGCATTTCGACAACGCGTTCATCGTAGCCTGCGTCACCGAAAACGGATTCGTGTTGCCGTACACCTTGCAAATCGCGTCCTGTACGCCCATCGAACTCAGAATTCCGTACATCAAATCACTGCCCTTGATTCCGTGTCCGCGACACGCTACGCCTCACAACACACACTCTCGCTCACCCGGCAGGATCTTCACACGCGTCTGGTTGAACTTGCCCTGGATCGGCGCGAACAGCGTGCGGTCCTCGTACAGCTCGATAAACATGCGATGGTCGATCGACGCCACGTCCGCCTTCTCCGCCGCGTCGGGCGACTTCTCACTGCGCGCGTAGCCAATCGCAATGCCGCCCGTTTCAGTACCGTTGCAGGTCAGGACGGAGGACAGACGACGCGTCATGTTCGCCTTCTTCTACGCGTCAGATCAGCGAGCGAGAACAACCTTGTCGACGTGACGCACACTCAGCACGAAGCCAGTGTCGAAGGGTTTCTACAGATCACGTGACTCAGTGGATGAAACGGTCATGACCGCCTCCGGCTTCTCCTTCTTCCCGCCGTTGATACGGTAGTTCTGGATTAACTGACCTATTCATTACTGAATGCATCCACGCTAACGGAAGTTGTCTACGTCAAAGCTCACCTCTTCTTCCTCCTTCTCTTCTGGCTCCTCAGCCGCCAACGCCTCGTTCGCCGCCGGCGTTTCTTTCCTGTCCATCTTCACATTGATCAGGATGTCGCGCACCACCTGCTTCGCCTTCGCCTCGTCCATGACCTCGTCTTGCTTCTCGAACACGCATTTCATCGGGACTTCTTCTCCAGCATCTTCGACCAACTTCTTCATTAACTGGTAACGCTTCTCATCATCGCTCATAGACGCTCCGTCTCCTTCCGACATCTTGTTCAGCAGCGGAGTCAGGATCTTCTGCGCCATTTCTGGAAGACGCTCATCCAAGCCATTCACCTTGCGGTAATCTATCATCGAGTCGTCCCTGTAGTTCGCCTTCGCCTGCGCATCGCTGGACTCGTCCGGAGGAAGAGTGGAGCCGGTCAGCGCCACATTACGCCAATCGTTATAGGACTACGGTAAACGCACGCCAAAACAACCCACCCAAACGTCCACTTCGTGGTCAGCGGGAATGTCCTTCGGACGAACAACGGGCGCCAAAGGCACCTACGCATGAGGAAAAGCGAATGATTCTACCAGGTCCGTATCCCAGATCTCAGGAAGATTCATCTTCTTCGAGAAGAGCTACGCATCACACAACTGCCGTGGCTGTACGAATTCCATGCGCTTCGTTGGCGGTAAGTCTTTCACGCAGCGTTTCTACCCATGAATTCGGTGGAGAACCCGAACGTAATACTCCTGGAGACGATCCGCAATCTTAGGGTTCTCCTGAATCTGCTTTGGCAACCAATCCATCGGCTTGTACGAGTACTACCCATTACGCATAAATCGAGTTCGCACGGGTGAGTCCTCGGCGACTGCCTCCTCCAGCTCATTAAGGATGCCGTCTTCCATCACTTCGTAGTACTCGTCGTTCACCAGCTCCCTATCCGCATCGGATGGGTACACTGGGGACTTCAGCGTGGAAGCGCACCTTACGAAGCCCTTTAACGACTTTAGCGAGGAACAAAGACGACTGTCAACCCCTCTAAGAACGCGTATCGTGCTCAGCATTCCTGTTTCTGTCGAATTCTCGAGAGCATGAAATGGAAGAAACAGACCCGATTTCGGCGACACCTCATCCATCCTCGTTACTCACGGAGTGTGCTTCAGAACCCTTCAATATAACGTAGGAAGCGTATTCGCAACAAACACGGGAATGATTCGTCCACCGAACTAGTGAATGGTATTAAACAATTTACAAATCCTTGCAGAGGTTGTTCATAGCCATATCGGACTCACCCTACACATCAATCGGGAGAAACAGCGAGCACCTTGGAGCGGACATAACCACCGAGAGAGATGGTATCCACCTCACCAGTAGCAACACCGGTCTTGGGGTCAAGACGAGCGACGTTGATCTAGCGAATAACGCAAATCCAACTCGATGCCCACCATGACGGAAGCGTGGTCCTGAGCCTCGATCACACGGTTGGTCCAATCGCTAACCCATCACAGAATCAGAAGCGAGAGTACCATCTGCGAGGCAAGTAGAGTTCAACAGACTGTCCCTTATCGTTCTGCATTGCTCGATGAAATCAATGAGTGTGGAATGAATCTCTTAGTTGCGAAAACATGGTGCACGTTGGAATCTGCCGAGTCGTTTTGTTCTTCTTCAAGAACTGGGACAGAACGAGGAGAGTGGATGTGGGTCTCTCTCCCGGAGACAGCAGCAACGGATTTACCCTCACCAAATGAATGCATATCACTATAGCTTGCCACTCCGCCATTTGAAAGGAGAAGGGAATGGGTGCTCTGTCTCCTCAACCAATCCATCCCTACGAGAAATGAAGCTCATACCTCCAGTTCCCGCGTGCAAATAGACAAAACTCGCTTTGGAATGTTCCAAAAGAAAACGTGGAAACCCATTCTTTATTTGCACTGTAATCGACATGTCTGAAACGATTGTATCCCGGTTTTGCGTATTGGCCAAGAGAGTCAATGAATTATCCACCCAACTGAACCGAACTGCTGTTTGTCCTTCTGGGATGAGTGATCCGTAGCCCCGTATTGTAGCCGTGAGCAAGAAGAAGCCCGCTGAGAACATCCAAGAACTGTACGACTACGGACATCGCGATTTCGGCGAGAACTATGTCCAGGAGCTGATGGAGAAGTCCGAAATTCTTCCCAAGGACATCAAGTGGCACCTGATTGGCCATCTCCAGAGTGGCAAGTGCAACCAGCTCATTCGCAAGATTCCCAACCTCTGGGTCATTGAGAGCGTCGACAGCATCAAACTGGCTGAGAAACTTAATTCCGCCTGCGTTCTTGCTGAGCGCGCCGATCCCTTGAACGTCTTCGTTGAGGTCCACACGAGTGGAGAGGAAACGTAGTGGCTTTTGCTTTTGCTGACGGTGTAGGAAGAGCGGATGCCTCCCCGAAGAGTGTATTCCTTTGGCAGAGTTCATTTTGACTAACTGTCCAAACCTCCACCTCATGGGACTCATGACCGTCGGCAAGCTGGATGCTGCCCCAGAGCCCTATTTCCAGGTGGGGTAGGGAGGTGGTGATGTGATGTGTAGAAGTTGGTGGATCTTCGCAGCGAGTTGATGAAGAAGCACAGTGAGATTCCCTCGCTGGAGCTGAGCATGGGCATGTCTGGCGATTGGGAGACGGCTGTGAAGATGGGCAGTACGAACATTCGTGTCGGTACAACGATTTTCGGAGCTCGTGTGTACAATTAGAAGGCATCTGTTTGCTACAAACACGCTATAGCACGCTTTTGATCAGCTCGTCCTCAGAATCGAAGGGAATGGAGGTGGAGTGGATCGCTTCCTCGACTTCCTTCCGTAACACAGCCACCTCGTCCTTGTCACAACTATACGGAGTTTTGAACACCATCTCGTAATTGCACATGCCGTTCTCCTACGCCTCACTTCTTCCCTCCTCCCCTACTCGGAAACGGACAATCTCGTTCTCTTTCCCACATTCGTACAGCACCACCGTCGTACGCTTGCTCCCGTCAATGCACACATCTTCGCCTCGGTACACTTGACTGCGATGCTTTCCTCGCGCGAGATACCCCTTCAAGCTGTCCGGAACCTCAATCTCCTCGATCCACGCATTCTGCGAGCCGAGTAACGTGTACTCCCACGACACATCGTTCTTCACCTCCACCTTCGCCGCGTTCGCGCGCGACCCCCCGTTTTTCACACTACCCATCACCCTCCACCTCACGCACTACAAATCGTTGCGCTTCCTCCACGTCTCCGTCTGGTTGCTCACCTGAGTGATGGTGCGAAAAGGACAGAACTCGATGGAGTACATCTTGTTGTAGAAGTTCGCCGTTCCTCTCTTCATCTCCTGCTCGCCTGCACGTGAGCGCCGTCACCAACTCCCACCGAACGGTTCTGAGTAGAAGCACTCCAGCGCCAGCGGGAGATACTCGAGCTTGCCTCCGAAGAGCGAAACGAGAGCCGGTTTGTCTTTGCTCTTCACCAGCTTGAGAATGCCTTCGTAGATCGCTTTGAAGTGGTAGATGTCTTCGTAGCGCTTGTGCTGCTCTTGGGTTATGGATCCCACGGTCTGGTAGAAGTCGACAATCTCATTTGCTTCCTATTCGTCACACTGTCCTCCAATGAATGCCTTGGTCATGGAGTGCAGAAGCGACTTGATCTTTGAGAACGCTCTTTTCTTGTTCTTCGCGTTCTGGGCAATCGCGAGTGCCTGCTCCTTCTCCTTGTACTCCTGCACAATCTTCCTCAGCGTCTCCGTGTTCTTGGCTTCACATACGTTGCTCCACGTTCGTCTCACTTCTTCCTTTTCATCCCTACACATCAAGTGTTCGTCCCAGAATAACGAGCAGTCGCAACAGTCGCAGATACCATCGTCAAACAACATATTTGGAATGACTCGAAGCGACCTAGGCGTCATGAGAGTGGACGAAATCGAACCCCTTCTCTGCGAGTTCTGTCTGGCACGTGAAGAAACCCGAGTTGCACACGTGGGTATCCGTTTCGTCGCTCCCATCCTCACAGTCGCAAAAACCATCATTCACCATGGAATCTTCAATTACAACTCCCGACGTCCGACAAGTGAAGGTCGAATTCACGAGGAAGAGCGTCATGAAGAGAACAATCACAGGACGCATCTGCCGGTGAGAATTGCCGATCGAAACACACCTGGTTTGTGAAATAGAATGCTCTAGTCTTCGCAGCGGTTCTCTTTGTGAAGACATGATGAGAGGGGAGTGAAAAGTGGGGGGAGTTGGGGGTAAGAAACAAGAATAGTAGATGATACAGCAATTACCGTGCAGCAGCATGGACAGCGAACCAACATCTACCGGTAACCCGTGAACCCAATTCGTACTCTTTGCTGTACGATCACTCGAGAACAGGAAGGCGTGAGGAAGCATCACGTTCGTCACATTCTGCAAGTCTACGGATCACGCTCGAACCGTTTAGCCACCTTCGAGAACAATGTGACGAGGATAGGCCAATGCGTAACTGTTCTCGCTGGTCGTGATCGTAACGAGTTTGGGCAAGTCTATTCCGTGAGCCATTGCACTTAACAGCACTTCGCATGACAAGTGTGGAATCATTATCCGCATACACGAAGGAGAGCGCGCCGTCTCCCAATTGAATGGATGCAAGCTCAGCCAAGTCTATTCGATCACCCGCGCGATTCACAGTCACCCTCAAACACAGCACGAGAACAATACGAAAACACCTTCTTTCCCAGCTTGAGCGATTTGAGCGAAGGCATGTCTAGTCATCACTTGATGTGAATGAGATCACTCTTCAACTCCAGTGACGCGTGGTAGAAGCAGTTGGAGGGCTGGGCGTCGTTCACGTCACCCATCTCGATCGCCTCCAGCGCGTTCACGTTCTCAATCTCACACACCGAATAGTCGGAGAAGGAGCCAGAACCAATCTTCAACTCTCTCACCTTCGGACAATCCTTCAAATAGAAGTGGCGACTCAAGTCATTGCCACAACCCTTCTTCTCTCTGGTGAAACTCCCCTTGCCCACCACCACTCGCTCCAACTCGCGCAGTCCGACCAACTTCACTTCGTTCACGCTCTCACAGCACTCGTCACCCACAATCACCTCCTTCACGCCCGCGAACACCGACACCTCCAGAACGCCCACGTCCACGTCACACCCATTCTTCACTCGAACAAACAGAATGCTTTCATCACCCTCTTCCAAGTCCTTCTTGCAGCGCACCACACGGTTCAAACGCGCGTACTCCAACTCCCGTTGCTCGATGCGATCCAACGCCTTTCTCAACACCACGTCGTCGCACAGCACGCCCACGTTCTCCGCCGTCACCTCTTCGGCGCGCTTGAATCCCACAGGCACCACGTACGAGACGAGGGCGGGCAGGTCGACGAACTCCGCGTGCGTCACGTTGCGGAACGCTTTCATTCTTCCCTTGAGAGTGGTGAGATAAGGCAGGTCTGGGAGTTACACAACAGTGGGAGGTTCACTCTTCAGCACCACAGTGTTCGTCTTGGTCTCGTCGCCCTGGAAGACAGCGCGTCCGAGCGTGAGCGTGTCGAGGTTGGGGAGATCTATTCAGTGAGAACATGTCACAGCACGCACCCTCAAACACCGTGTTCTCGCAGTGAACAAAACAGCCATCGCCAATGTTCACCTCCACCACACTACAATTCTTCATCGTGAAGGAGGTCCAGTTGACGCAAGTGTTGTTGTGAATGCTCACCAGCTCCAACGCCTCGCAGTCGCTTATCTCAAACTTCCCGCTTCCCGTCATCATGAAACAACCCGACCCGATCTCCACCTTCTCCAGACACGCGAAGCCCTCCAGCACCATCTCCTTCACGTGGAGCAGACAGTCGGCGCCGATGACGAGCTCTTTGAGGTGAGTGAAGGGGCTGAGGTCCCAGGCCACGAGGTTGGAGTCGCCGTACACGTCGTCGCTGAGCGTGATCACCTCCGCCTCGGGGGAGATGGAGCGGAGGTGCTCGTCGTCCTTGATGCGAACGGTGCGGTTGTCCGTGTCGTCTGGTTCGGATTCTTGTTGTTGTTGTTCGGGTTGTTCAGGTTTGGTTTCATCTTGTTGTTCAGATTCCTCTTGTTGTTCAGGTTTGGTTTCTTCTTGTTGTTGCTCGGGTTGTTCAGGTTTGGTTTCATCTTGTTGTTCAGATTCCTCTTGTTGTTCAGGTTTGGTTTCATCTTGTTGTTCAGATTCCTCTTGTTGTTCAGGTTTGGTTTCTTCTTGTTGTTGCTCGGGTTGTTCAGAGTTGGTTTCTTGTTTAGATTCTTCTTGCTGTTCAGATTCTTGTTGCTGTTCGGGTTTCGACTCTTGTTCAAGTTCATTTTGTTTTGGGATGCCCTCTGACTCAGGCTTGCCTTCCGTCTCACTCTTCACCTCCTCTTCAGGCTTCACTTCACCCTCTTGACGCACCACACTCGGGACTTGATTCTTCATCTTCTCAACCAGCTGGGACATCTCGACGCTCTTTTCGCCGTTCGCCATTCTCTCCACTGCGTCCTTCACGAACGGGTGCTAATTCTAAACCATCACAACAACACTCACCTTCAACAACGCCTCCACCGACGCTCTCTCATCCACGTCCTTAACCAAGCACTTGTTCACAAAGTCCACCAAGTCGCTCGACCACGCTGAAGAAAGAGAAGGCGTGGCATTCTTCACGTCTTCTTCGCTGAAACCGGCAAATGGGTGCTTGCCCTCGGCCATCTCAATCACACTGATTCCGAGCGACCACACATCGCTCTTCATGCAGTGCTTCCCCTCAAACTCTTCGGGAGCCTTGTACAGCGAATCGTCATCGACGACAGGGGAGTCCAATTCAAGCCCGCTCACGAAACCACCGATCTTTACGATTCCGTCCTCGGATACAAACATATCATCCGGTCGAATTCTCTACGAATCAGAAGCACTCAGTCATCGTACATCGTGCGTGAGCCCTTTACCATGGAGAACACTCACTCCCTGGAGACAGCAACTTATCGCCTCTCTTAGCTCGCTCTCACTCAAGCGATTACCACTTTTCACGAAGGAGGCAATCGAACCACATGGACAATACTCCACCACAAGCTACTTCGTCACCCAATTCAAGCAAGTCCCACCTGAAGCCCGTTCTCTGATCTCTGTAACCCGATCACCTTGACGAGGTATTCTGATGCACAGTCCTTCAGAGTGTTCACCTCTTTTTCCGCTTCTTCCGGATTCATCGTTGGCTTGATTCTCTTCACTACCACCACGTTCTGTGTGTTCTTGTCCTTCGAGACAACTGCCTTCCCATATCCTCTATTTCTGACTCCACACTACCTTGACAAACCCATAACTCAATTCCTTTATCGCTTCGTACTCACTCTCTGTCATTGTATTTCTCCACGCGGGTGTTACTGCTTGCAACAGAAAACGGACGATAAAGAGAGAATTAGATAAACTTGAATAAACCACCCCACAACCCCCATAATTCACGTGCGTGAGACACAAAGAACAAGACAGAATGCGCTACGGACAAATCGTATTGGGACCACCGGGCTCCGGCAAGTCAACCTACTGCTGTACACTTCAGCAGTACTTCCAACTGACAAACCGGAACTGCGTTGTTGTCAATCTCGATCCCGCCAACGAAAACATATCGTTTGACTTGCTCATTCTATTTACCGGAAGATATAAATGCGATATCAACATAACGGAGCTGATTACGCTCGATGACGCCATGACAACCTACTCACTAGGACCGAATGGAGGTAGATTTTGCATCTCCATGCTCATGGGTAAGGGCTGCTGTTTTGTATGGAGTTCCTTCTGAAGAACATGAAGTGGCTCTTCGATTCTCTTGACAAGTTTCCCGGTTTGTGATGTCGAGTCTGGTTAGAAGCAGATGCATATCTTCTCTTCGACTTCCCGGGACAGGTGGAGTTGTTCACCGCCAACGACAACATTCGGCAAATCATCCAAGAAATGGACAAGCACGGAATACGGGTGAGAGATGCTGCGGTGTTTGAACGCGTTAGCTGTGTAACGTGAATTTGGTGGACTCCTTCTACTGCTCCAATCCAGAAGTCTTCATTTCTGCCGGTCTTTCATCGCTCGTTACGATGGTGCTCTTGTTGGCTTCCTGTAAGACGCAGATCAACCTGGAACTCCCCTCGGTCAACGTGCTTTCCAAAATCGATCTGATCACGAAGTACGGCGATGTTGATTACGATTTGGACTACTACACGGAGCTTCCCGAAATGACCCGAATGCTGTTCGGAGTCGATCGGTACTGGCTGAGGTTAATTTTAACGGTAGGAAGAACAGAAACCTGGATGTGAGCTGCTCGGATGCTGACGATGCCTGTGATGAAGAGGTGTTCGTGAAACAGGCCAGGGACCCCTTCCAGCAGCGTTACCGAAAGTAGACTAGAGCGTTGCCACAACATGTAGATTGTACTGGATGCTCTGTGACATTGTTGATGATTACGGTCTGCTCTCCTACCTCCCTTTAGATATTCAAGTGCTTGATACGCATACCAATTATGGATAGTCTCCCACCAGTGTACAGAAGATCGTGGAAACGGTGGACAAGGCGAACGGCTATTCCATCTACGAGTACGCGAATCAAGAAGAGATAATGAACGTGTTCGCAAAGAGCGACACCAAGTACGGAGACATGGTGGATGGTTGTCCTTGGCGTTCTTCTTGATCCGTAGACATGAACGAGAAGTACGTGAGACACGAAGACGATTTCGATGATAACGACATCATTTGGATGTGTTTGTTTTGTCATCCAACTATTCTTTTTTGTCTTCGCTACAGGGAAAATGGAATTCGCGTGTATGCAAAAGGTTATAAACGATCGTGACAGTGTGAGGGTGTTCAACGGAAAGAAGATCGAGGAGGGCGTACTGGAGGAGATTCTGGGATACTCCTTGGTAATCTACTTCTGCTGTACACGGTGATGAATAGCGTTGCCCCTCTTCGTTGAATGCACAGCCTTTCAAGGCGATTGTCGTCCGTGACCAGGAGAAGAAGGAGGGGTTGGCAAAGTGCATGGAGTCCAGCAACGGTGAAACGGTGAGGACCAGCGGCGCCACCGTTGTCATCCTCGCTGATCAGGGTTGTCCTTTCTTCCTGTTGTTCATATTCAGACCCCGTAAAGTCGATTGTAGAATACGGCAAATTCGTTTTCTCAGATGACGTGCCCCCGAAGGTTCGCGGCTTGATGCGCTACGGTTTCTGCTGTGCTCCGCCCTCACGTGTAGCCTTCCTGACATACTACTCAAATACGGTGCTGAATGTTCTCTTCGGCTGGATCCTTGACCTCGGTCTTTCGTTCATGCGCCTGTTCCGCAAGTCCCCGGCTCGCATTACGAACCAGGCGTGGTCCTTCCAGCAGGCGTCCTTCCTGATCGAGGACATGATCCTTCTGGCACAGAGCAAGGGCATTAGCTCGTTGATCATGGAGGGCTTCAGCGAGGAAGCGGTGCGCAGCTACATGAGCATTCCAAAGAGGTAAGTGAGGAGAGTGGTGGTGAGGAGTAGATACCAGATCGCCTCCATTGTTTCCTTCGGTTACAAAGACGCCACCATGGAAGTGAAGAAGTCCCCTCGATTTGACTTTAGTACTGCTTCTATCGCGCTGTAATGGAATAGGTAAAGTGGTATTCGATGGAAGGTTTGGGAAGGCGTTTTGATTTCTCAGTTGTTTCTTTGAAAGAACACTCCCGCTATTTCGCAGAGAGAACCGCGATTCTCGCGTTTACTTTGGATTCTCATTCTCTGTTTGGTATATGATAAGTAAACGTATCCCATTTGAATTCCTTGCTCAGTGTCGTAGGAAGTAGCTCACATCATGGGAAATCGCTTTACACGAAATCAGAAGAGTATCTCGAGTCTCTCGAATTTGGAAAAGAGGGGGAAGTTGAAATAGAGTGGAGGTCGTTTCGGAAACTGAAGTGGTCAAGGCTCTATCTGGTTCTGAACGTTCTCTCTATCCGGTGTCGCTCACGGTGTAGAAACAGTTTTTCATCATTTTTGAGTCAGCAAAGAAGACTCTTACGCGCTGTCATGAGCCCATTTCGTCCCTAGTTCGTGTTGACAACGTGCGTATTGTTCATTGTATTTCATGCCCAGTACCAACAGAACCCGCTTTGTCTATCCGTCACTTTGAAGTCTTCCGATGGATCATCCACAACGGACTATCATATTCGCTTTCAGTCCACTGCGGAGGTTCGATTTTGATGATTTCTTTATGCACAGAGAGAGGAGTGGATGTCTTCTTTCCGTAAGGCCATTCTCTATGTGCTGAATCAGAATTCGGTTGCCTCTGCATGGCAGGAGTAAGGTGTAGAGTCACGAGCTGAATCAAATGTACGATTCGTTTCATCGCGATTATCGCTCCGTACTGCCTTGCTGTTCGTGTGATGATCTAGGACGACGAGGGCGAGTACTACGTGTACGATTCGAGCAGTTCCCCGTCTAGCAGTGATTCGGAGAGTGGTGGCTACACGGAGAGCAATTGTTTTCACTCAATTCGTGACTTATCTGTTAGTCACATTCAATGACTCGTTTTTGCGAATGACGAGTCCGAAGAACACGAATCACGCCCCCATCTCTCCTCCGAATGACTCGGTTTGTTTCACATCTTGATGCTGATTGCATAGAACGCGGAATCGCTTTCGCTGACTGAAGAGGAGATCAATGCGAGTTGCACTCCTCTCCTGGATTCACCATTAGTGATTTCCGAAGCGGAACAAACCTACAGCATCTCCGTTTCCTGCAAAGATGGTTACATCAACGAAACTCCCATAATCACCGAATCGGGCTGTGCCGTGGGCATTTCCTTCAAAGTGGGAAATCGGATGACGAGTGAGTGGTAGAACAAGAAGGAGGAGAACGAGGATCGAATGGTGGTGTGTACCACCTTGGATTGTTTGCTAACAAACCCCTCCCACCACCTGTCACGTGATGTAATTGTGTTCCGCGTGCGTCATGTCTAGCAGTTTTGGATGAACTACCAGAAGGGCACGGGTCGAGCCTTGTTCGCCATGTGGGGGTTGTTGAGATGGGTGATCCCACAGATTTGACGGGCACAACGGAAGCCATTGTGCCGACTGGTGCCAACAGAACCTTCTCGCCGTCTTCAAGCAGTGCTACGAAGAAGCCCTCGATGGCGAGTGGCCCCCTCTTTTCCCATTCACGTGTAGAGAGCTCCTTCTCAAAGTCGTGAAGGAGTTGGAGTCGCGCCTTCAGCGCCAGCTGGTGGGCGTGGACGCGTGTTTCATCAGCGGATGCACCTGCACGCTGTGCTATCTGCGCGACAACGAGCTGTTTGTTGCGAACCTCGGCGATACCCAGTACGCGTGGTGAGAGCGCGTGACCCCGTAGAGCCTTTCTTATCAGCGACGGCGGCTTCTCCGAACTGACGGTGGTGCACAATGCCATCCACGACCAGGAGCGCATTCGGCAAGCGGGCGGGTGGATCACGTCCAGTGAGTGAGTGTGGGGTGTGTGAGGGGTAGTCAAGGAGGAGACCCGAACGCGCCTCGGGTCGATCTTCGCTGCGCCGCTGAGTCCCCCCGCGAGTGGAGCGATCCCCGCGGTATCGACGGAATCGCCTCGCATCTCCGCATCTCGGTCGCTCAAGTTTTATGTGAATGGCGAGCTGGAGGTGGCGCGGTCGCTGGGGGACTTTCAACTGAAGCACAGCCGAATTCGGGAGAAACACTGGAATTACCCTTCGTTGGAGAGAGAGTTGGAGGGCGTGCTGGGGTTTCATGGAGATGTTGTGAGCAACATTCCGTATGTGAGGTGAGGAAAGGGAGAGGCGTTGAGATGTAGATCGTTGCGATTGCAGAGTGACGATAAGTACATTGTGATTGCGACAGATGGACTTTGGGAGGTGGTGAATCCACATGCGTGTATGTGTATTATCAAAAGACTGGCGACACGGTATTCTCTGGTTGAAGTGTGCAAGATGCTGTATTGGATCGCCCAACAGAAAGGGGGATACGATAATACGACGATCATTCTAATTGATTTGTCCTATTCCACGGCTAGCGCGATTATGCAGTAGCGTTCCCTTTTTTGTTTGAAATGTATTCACTTTTCATAATTCTAGCTTGCAAAGTTCAGAGTGATTGTTATTATCGGTTAAACTCCTCTGCTTAAGGATCGCTCTAGTTCGGGCTCTATTTCGCAATATGAGAGGATTGGACGAGGAAACACACAACTGAGCACCAAAGAACAGTCTCTTCCTCACAACGTACATAGCATTCGCAGTCTTCCATTCTTTGAATAACTTCGTAAAGAAATTGAACTGATTGAACATCGGCTCTTCCACCAAGTTCTCCTTGTAGGCTACAGAGCC
>ERZ1106923.535-NODE-535-length-13232-cov-147.891402_pt1 | contig 13232 bp, 20 predicted proteins | sample MGYA00403657_ERZ1106923 | MGnify/ENA primary metagenome ERZ1106923 (study PRJEB35170, sample SAMEA104062425) | human gut metagenome | biome: human gut; feature: human-associated habitat; material: faeces | place: Denmark | collected 2012-06-19 ...
GACCCACGCAACCAGCTTGGAAGGCTGGAATTCTACCATTGAACTACACCCGCATCTGCACAACGCATATAGGATTATACCAAAATGCGGGTTTCTTGTCAAACATTTTTCATTCTGTTTTCAGATTTTTCCAATAATATTTTCTCACCGCCGAAACCTATCCCCGTTCGGGAATTTCGACAAGCGTCGCGACCGCTTTCGTTTTTTCGACAACGAGATAACAATAACTCTTTTTATAAGAATACCGCGTCATACAGCCGGGATTGATCAAAAGTACGCCGTTCTCTTCCCTCGTTTCAGCCTCGTGCGTATGACCGTAGAGCGCAATGTCGCACAGTTTGGTTTTCGCCGCTGCGACAAGTCTTTCCGTACCGCTTTTTACGCCGTATCTGTGCCCGTGACAGGCAAATATACGGCGTCCCTCCACGTCGATCACAACTTCGTCCGCGCCGCCGAAAAAGTCGTTGTTGCCCGCCAAAACGTACGTCTTTTCGGGATACGTGCGCATCAGTTCGCGCGCGTCGGACGCCATATCCCCGAGATGCACAATGATGTCGCATTCAGACAGGACTTGAGAAATCTGCGAAAGCGGCGCGACGTTCCGATGCGTATCGGAGATCACGACCACCGTTTTCATAAAATCCCTTCGGCCCGCATCTTTTCCGCCAAGGCGCGCAGAGCCCTGCCTCGGTGAGAAACAGCGTTTTTTTCCTCTGCGCTCGCGATCCCGAAACATTTATCGATCTCGGTGCTGAAAAACAGCGGATCGTAACCGAATCCGTTCTCACCATGTTCTTCGGGTAAAATGACGCCGAAAGTACGGCCGGACGCGGTGAGCGTGCGCCCGTCGGGAAAACAAATGGCGACCGCGCTTTCGAAATAGCCGCGGCGGTCGGTCTCGTCGGACAGTTTTTCGAGCAGCAGACGGTTGTTCGCCTTATCGTCGCCGTGCCTGCCGCAAAACCGCGCGCTGTAAATGCCGGGCGCGCCGCGCAACGCGTACATGCACAGACCGCTGTCGTCCGCAAGTGCGATACAGCCCAATTTTTCGCTGACCGCGCGCGCCTTGATGAGCGCGTTTTCCGTAAAGGTGGAACCGTTTTCCTCGATGTCCCCCAAAAAGCCCGCTTCCTGCATGGGAATCACGGTAAAGCCCTGAAAAATTTCTTGAATTTCGCGGATCTTCGCTTTGTTTCCGCTTGCTGCAACAATGGTTTCCATAAACAGTATTGTAACATTTCCCGCTCTTTTTTTCAAGCGTTTATTACCAAGAAAAAGAAGGGCGTACGCCCTTCTTTTATAAATCGGGGAAATCGACGAAAAACGTACTGCCCTTGCCCACTTCGCTGTCCACGCCGAACCCGAACCCGTGTTTCACGAGAATGGTCTTTACGATGGAGAGCCCCAGCCCCGTACCCTTGATGGGCCGTTTATGCGTTTCCGCCGAACTGTAATAGCGCTCCCAGATGGTGGAACATTCCTCGGGAGGAATGCCTTTGCCCGTATCCGTGACGGAAAAGCGGATCTTTTCGTTTTTTCTGTGGAGGGAAACGGTGATCTTTTTGTCGTCGCCCGTATAGTTGACGGCGTTGCCGATGAGATTGTACACGACCTGCTCGATCTTATCCTTGTCGGCGCGGGTGTACAGTTCGTCGTCTATGTCGCGCACGATCGTGTACCCTTGCGTTTCCGTGAGAAATTCAAAGCGTTCGAGAACGGTATGAATGAATTCCGATAAGTTGAACTCTTCCGTTTTCAGCGTGTCCATGCCCGAACGGATCTTGGACATTTTGAGGATATCATTGACGAGCGCGGTGAGCCTGTCGGTTTCGTCGATGATGACCTGCGTGTGTTTTTCGCGCTTTTCGGGGTTGTCGCCTGAGATCTCCTGTATCATCGAGGCATATGCCTTGATCATGGTGAGCGGCGTCTTTAAATCGTGCGTCACGTTGGCGAGCACTTCCTTTTGCAACTCGTCGGCGCGGCTGATCTCCTCTTTCGCGTAGTTGAGCGTTTCCGCGAGCGCGTTCATTTCCGCATAGGAATACTGCGCCTGGAAATCCACCGAATAATCGCCCGTCGCCATGCGCTTGGCGGCGCGGGAAATCTGAGAAATAGGTTTGGTAAGTTCCATCGACAACAATCCAGAAATGATCAGGGCGACAAAAATGACGATGAGCGAAATGAGCACGAGTTGCAACTGCATATTGCCCACGGTCTTATCCGCGAGAACGGTGGAATAACTGATATACAGACAGACGTCCGTCACTTCGGGCGATCCCGCCGTCATCATCGCCATTTTGGCGGCATAGACGTAGGAGGAGCCGGAAATCTGGACGATGACGCTGTCCCCATAGGGACTGTCCGCCAGTTTTTCCTTGACCTTTTCGAACTGATCGGAAGCGACGCCCGTGACCAACTGCCCGTCCTCGGAAGAAGGGTGCAGTTTTCCCCCGTCCTCCAAATTCAGGATAAAAATATCCGTGGCGCGGTTATCGTTTTCTTTGGAGAGGATATAGCCGTCGATCACCTGCGAGGACTGCGGCGACATTCTTTCCAGCGTCTGATAGATCTCTCTCCCGAAAGATTCCAACTCGTCCTTGACCTGTACGGTTAAAAACGTACGCAAAAGCGTGATCTGGAAAACCCAGGTCAAGATGAGTATGAACGCAGCAAACGCGAGAAAACTGACCCACAATATGAAATTAATGCTTTTGAAACGCCGATGTTGCCTCATGCCTCGAATTTATAACCCAGTCCCCGCAAAGTAACGATAAATTTTCTGTATTCTTTCAAATTGCTGCGCAGCATTTTGATATGCGTGTCCACCGTGCGGTCGTCGCCGTAAAAATCGAAGCCCCACACGTCGGACAACAGTTTTTCGCGCGAGAGCGCGATGCCCTTGTTTTTTACGAGATAAAACAAAAGCTCGTATTCTTTTGGCGTCAGTTCGAGTTTCTGTCCGTCCACATATACGTTGCGGCCCTTCATGTCGATCTCCAGCCCTTCGATTTTTTCGATCTCTCTCTTTTGCCCCGCCGCGCCCGCCTTGTGCCGCTTGGTGACCGCCGCGATGCGCGCCATCACCTCTTTGGGCGAAAAAGGCTTGGTCACGTAATCGTCCGCGCCCATTTCGAACCCGAACAGTTTATCGTATTCCTCCCCGCGAGCGGAGAGCATGATGACGGGGATATCCTTGTTCTTGTGAATTTCCTTGACCGCCGAAAACCCGTCGAGCATGGGCATCATCACGTCCATCAAAATAATGTCGTAATCGTTTTCCTTGCACAACTTTACCGCCTGCATCCCGTCGGACGCCTCGAAAGCCTCGTTGCCCTCGAATTCCACATATTCTTTCAAAACGTTGCGTATCATCGCCTCGTCGTCCACAATCAAAACTCGCATTTTCCTATCCTCCGTAATTTGCCTTTGCAGGCTGTCGGTTCATTATAAACGCCCAATATTATTATACAACCATAAGGCGATGAAAAACAAGTGAAAAAGTAAAATTTTTTCGGAAATCATTTGACTTTTACCTTTTGGCGTACTATAATCAAAATATAAACATTTGTTCGGGTTTTTGTGATATGATCGATATAGAAAGACTGAAAATTTTAACGGAAAGCGCCAAGTACGACGTATCGTGCTCTTCTTCGGGCTCGCGGCGGCAGAACACGAAGGACGGCATGGGCAATGCGGCGGCGTGCGGCATCTGCCATTCTTTCACGCCCGACGGGCGCTGTATCTCGCTAATGAAGATCCTTTTGAGCAACCGCTGCGCGTACAACTGCCTGTACTGTCCCAACCGCGCGGAGGCGGATGTGCCGCGCGCCTCTGCCACGCCCGACGAGATCTGCGAACTCGTCATCAGTTTTTACAAAAGAAATTATATAGAGGGACTGTTCCTCTCCTCCGCCGTGGACGGCTCGCCCGACGCGACCATGGAAAAAATGCTGGAAACGGTCGTCAAACTGCGCGAAGTCTACCATTTCAACGGCTATATCCATCTCAAAGGCATTCCCCACGCCGACCGCTTGCTCACCTCGCGCGCGGCGATGTACGCCGACCGCATGAGTTATAACGTGGAATTACCGTCGGAAAAAAGCCTGAAACTTCTGGCGCCGCAAAAGAACAAGGAGAGCGTACTTCTGCCCATGCGACAACTCGCGCTGGAAAAACGGGAGGCGAACGAAGAAAAGGGCAAGCGCCAAAAATTTCTGCCCGCGGGGCAGACGACGCAGATGATCGTGGGCGCCTCGCCCGAATCGGACGGCCAAATTTTAAAACTCAGCGAGGCGATGTACCGTAAATTCTCCTTGAAGCGCGTGTACTATTCCTCCTATATTCCCGTGGTGGCGCACTCTCTCCTGCCCGCGAAAAGCGCGGGGCTGCTCCGCGAACACAGACTGTATCAGGCGGACTGGCTCATGCGTTTTTACGGGTTCGACGCGGGCGAGATCGCGGGCGACGGCGAAAATCTGCCCGAAGAATACGATCCGAAATGCGCCTGGGCGCTCAAAAATATGCAGTTATTTCCCGTGGAAGTCAACACGGCGCCGCTGGAAATGCTGCTGCGCGTGCCTGGCATCGGCAATATCGGCGCCTATAAGATCATGAAAGCGCGCAAATACAATGCTCTGGATTTCGAGATGCTCGCCAAAATGCGCATCGTTTTGAAACGCGCAAGGCATTTTATCACCTGCAAGGGCAAGTTTTACGGCAGCGAAAATATTTCCAACGTGCGTACCATGCTCATGCTCGAAGAAAAGAGCGAGAAATACGAGCAATTGTCCATGTTTTCCACGCCCGAACTAACTTTAAGCGCGCTGACGGGGCAATTATGAACATTTATCTCGTAGACGGTTCCCCGCAATGTTTTTATACCGCGGTTTTTTCTGCCTATGCGGACGAAAACTGCACCGTCACCTCGCAGAAAAACGTACAACTCGCTTTCGACAGCAACGTCGTCGAAGTGCGGACGGACGAGGAAAAAGCGGAACGGGTACTGAAAAAACTGCGCCGGTTCGACAAACACGCCGAAGAGGAACTGGATCTGATTCTTCGGCGGGGAGACGCGCGGAAAGAGCAGATCGCGCTCGAATATCTTAGGCGCATCGTGCGCCTCAAAGCGCCCGCGCGCGACCGCTTATCCGAGCCCGCCGTCATTGCCGCCATGGAATCGGTGCGAAAGGTGCGCGGCGAGATCCACCTGATGTCGGGGTTCCTACGCTTTATGGAGGGAAAAAACGGCGTCTTTTACGCCCCCTTCGAATCGGACAACGATATTTTGGAGTTGCTCGTCCCCCACTTTACCGCGCGCTTGAAAAACCAGCCGTTTATCATTCACGATACCAAACGGAATCTCGCCGCGCTTTATAATCAAAAAGACTGCGTTCTCGTACGGACGGACGACGAAGTCAGCGTTGAGTTATCCGATTATGAGGAAGCTTTTCAGGCGCTCTGGATCCAATATTACGAATCGGTGAACATTGCCGAACGCCCGCACGAAAAACAGATGAAGGGATATATGCCCGTGCGATATTGGAAATATATGCCCGAAAAAACAAAAAAGCGGTAATTCTACCGCTTTTCTTTCAGCAATTCACGAGTTCGTCGAGCATACGTTTCAATGTTTCCAAATGCAGTTGTTCGTCCAGAATGATGCGGGAGATCACCGCGCCCGCCTGCTCGTTTTTCAGTTTGCAGAGCATCCTCTCGTAATCGCGGATCGCCTCGCGCTCCCCGTTGATGTCGTCCATGATCATGCGCTGCGGCGTGCAGGAATAACTGACGTTGCGCGTCGAATAAAAATCGCAAAAGCACGGCGGACACGCGCTGTAAACCGGGCTCACGCCCATCGCGCAGAACATTTCCGCCAGCATATCCAAATGATGCATTTCCGTGATCGCGATATCCCGCAATATACGTGCGAATTTTTTGTTTCCCGCACAGTCGAAATGCACCGCATGATAAATATATTGTAAAATCGCCGTCATCTCGCTCGCGCCGCCCGCATAGGCGGGGGAAATGATGCGCACGCTGCACTCGTCGCGCATAAAATCCGTCGTGCTCGGATAAGGCAGATCCACTTGTAAACCTGACACCTGTAACCTCCCGAATCGCTTTTTATCAGTATATGCGACAAGAGACGGAGGGTGTGAAATTATTCGCCGATGACGCTCCGTTCGCGGAGATAATCTTCCAGGATCTCGGCGGCGTCGTAGCAAAGATCCGCGCACGGACGCTTTTTATAGTAGCCTTCCGTCCTCGCTTCGGCTACGGGCGTGGAATCGGTATGGACGCCCGACAAAAGTTCGCGGCAGATGATACTGCCGTTTTTCTCTTTAAAGCGCCGCGCCAGTTCCTGCACGATCGCGTACTGATTGCTCTTTTCTTTCGCCGCGGGCGCGCCCGCATCGTAAAAGATCATGCCCGCCGCCATAAAGATGCCGCTCACGGTACCGCACACTTCGCGCATGCGGCCCATGCCGCCGCCGAACGATGAGGAAATTTTCAGCGCCGTTTCTTCGTCGAGATGCGCAAGGTCGGCAAACGCCAACAAAACCGCCTGCGAACAATTGTACCCTTTCATGAAGTTGGACTTTGCCAAGTCAGCTCTGCTCATTTTCAAAAACTCCTTGATTTTTATGCGATTTATGATATAATACAGATATGGTAGATATTTTTTATACGTTTGAACAAACGGACACGGAACAATTTATCAAGCAAATTCTTCACAAGTATTATAATATACCAAATGCGGAAATTTGTAAATCGATTAACGGCAAGCCCTACATAAAAGGCGACAAAGTTTTCTTCAACGCCACGCACAGCAAGGGGCTTTTGGCGCTCGCCGTAGGAAAACGTCAGGTCGGCCTGGACTGCGAATGTCTGGACGGCAAGGCGCGCCCTGCCGTACTTTCCAAATTTTCCGAGCGGGAAAAGCGCGAGATCCATTGCACGGGCGATTTTTACGAGCACTGGACCGCGCGCGAGGCGTATATCAAATATCTCGGCTTAACGCTCGCCTCCGATTGGCGGCGCGTGGAATACTGCAAAGGAAAGATCCACTATTGCGGCAATTTGCAGGAACTTCCCGTTCTCTGCTTTAAGATCGGGAACTACACGCTCGCCGTCTGCGGTCATTATTCCAAATTAAATATCCGAAAAATATAATTTCGTTCTCCCCCCTGTTTCAGCCCGGAAATTTCTCTGACGGCGATTCATCCGCGCGCACATATGACAAACTGCCCATTATAAATAATTTTCTTGAATGCGCCCTTAAAAACCGTTGACAAAAACTGTAAAACACTATAAAATAATATGGTAGTTTTGCAGAGATGGCTGAGCGGCCTAAGGCGCACGACTGGAAATCGTGTGTACCTCGTAAGGGTACCGAGGGTTCAAATCCCTCTCTCTGCGCCAAAACACCCCGAAAAGGGTGTTTTTTTTGTACTTTTTTTAGTGTTTTTAAATTAAAATCAATCGTTTTGGTTATATTTATTTATTCTTTTTGGGGGCAAATTGGGGGCAAGACATAGTTTATCTTTTGAGATTCTTGTAACAAGAAATCGTCGGAAAGGTCGGTGTATGTGTTTGCCAATTTTCCTAATGAATGCCCGACCATTACTTTACGGGCGACTTCTGCAACATGACATTCTTGGCAACGAGTATAAAAGGTTGTCCGTAAATCATAAGGCTTTGCGTTTGGCAAGATTTTTTTTAAATTGCGATAAATAGTTTTTTCGCTTGGAAATTCAAAGTGTGTTAAATTTTCGGTGTACGGAGCAAGCATTGGATTAATAGGTATTCTTTTATATTCTATTGCGTTGTTCTTTCGTTTAGAGTTAATCGCTTTTAGCATATTACCGTGTTTTTCGAGCGTTTTGTATTCATTGGGTCGTAGTCCCGTATAAAGAATTAAAGCGAAATATAGTTTTCGGTCATCTCTTGCCTCTGCTAAAAGTTTTGCCTCGTCTTGTTTTGAAAGTGCTTTTCCGTGTTTACGTTCGTGTGTTTCATGAATTATTGTATCTAACGGATTTCTTGTTATAATGCCGTTTGCGATTTCATACTTAAATAATCCGTTTAAAAGAGAAAATAATTCTTCGGCGGTTTTTCCTTTGCCTTCGTTGGTGTATTTGTCTATCAGTTTTTGGCAAAGGTCTGCCGTAATTGCATTAGGTTGAAGTTCACCGAAATATGGTAATAGATGATTTTTTAATCTAAGTTTATCTTTTTGATATGTAATGTTTTTGACTTTCCTTATTCGGTAGTTCTCAAAATAATACAATGCGATTTCGTTGAATTTTGTTGGCAGGGAAGTTTTTACTTTGTTTTTTTCAAAATTATTTAGTTTTTCAAAGAAAATCCCTTTTGCCAATTCAATCGTGATTCCACTTGCTGAAATATCAAAGCCTTTACTACGGCAACGAATTTCATAATTGATTGAATTTCCTCTTTTGCGTTTGCGAATATGCGCACGCAGTCCGTTTGTTCTAAATTCTTTCTTAAAATACTTTGGCATTTTTGAAATCTCCTTATCGGTAAATTTCAAAAGCCTTTCCCATTCGTCGCGGCTCTCCTCGTTGGAGATGTCCGCGATTTCTTTTATTAACTGTTGTTTTTCTTTTGCGTCCTGTGTTGTTGCCAATAAGATGAGTTTTGCTATCATCTCGGTAGGTTTAGAATTTTCCATTTCCTAACTTTCGAATCCTCCTTAAAAATACGAACATATGTTTGTATTTTATTATAAAGGAGTTGGCACGGATTTGTCAAGAAAATTCTAAAAAATAAAAATGTCAGTTATTGTTGTCAACGTAATTTATTATTTTAAGTTTTCAAGGAGTGTGTTTCCGAATTCTCTGTATGCCTCTTGTCCCCCCTTTCCGATTTTTTCTCCGATAGCGCGGTATATTGAAATTATCTCATATTCCCCTGCATTTACAACGATTTGAGTAAAATCTATTACGCCTTGTTCCCGTTCTTCGGGGGTAATATAATCGTTATAAATTTGGTCGAGTGAAATATGGAAATGGTTGGCAAGTTTTATTGCGTGTTTGATACTTAAAACTTTTCCTTTTTCAATATCGCTATATAGGTCAGAATAGTTGCTTTTAGAGATACCGAGAATTTGGGCTAATTGTGTTTTGGTCATTTTTGTTTGTTCTTCAATAAATTTTAATGAATTCATTTTTTTTCTCCTCATGTTTTTGCCTGGCAATATTAAGGGTTAGGCGCTGGGGGCAAAAACCGCGATTTTTTTTCATTATACAAGTTTCTTTTGACATTGTAAAGTCAAATAAATAAAGTTCTGAAATTTTAGAAATAAATTCTATTATTTTAGAATTTATACTTGACAAAGTTCCTAAAAAGTAGTATAATATAACCATAAAAGATAAGACGCACGCGGGTGCGCGAAGGAGAAAGAAATGAAAAAATTTAAAACAATGTCGGAATTGGACATAATGTATGCGGCAAATGAAACATTTTTTAGGCCGTTGGTCGCGAGAACGCGAGCGAGTAGAAAAAGATCCAGATAATAAAATCGCGAAACATCGTATGGAAATGTATTGGGAGCGGTTAGAGGAATTAACACCCGAAATATGCCGACTTGAAAAAAAGGCAGATAAAAACTAAATATATAGCCGACCGCAGGCGGCAAGACCTGCGGAAAGGAGAAAGCGGAAATGAAAAAATTTATTGTTTGGGAAATTTGGAATACAGACGGGAAATATTTGGGATATTATCCCGAAAGAGAGTATGACCTCGCGGTATCTTACGCGAACAGTTTTAACGGGTACGCAAGAGTAGTTAAATCATACCGTTATACGGAAATTTAATAAAACAATAGCCGACCGCAGGCGGCAAGACCTGCGGAAAGGAGAAAGAAAATGAATAGTTTATCAAACTATGAACTTGAAAAATTGTGTATTAAAGAAAAATGGTTTGAACATGGAACTACAAGACAGTACGACAAATTGTTTCAGCGAAACGCTGCTGGTGCGTCTAGGGAAGAAATCACTACTATTATTTGGCTTTTTTCTAATGCAACAGAAGATGAAATTTACGAAAAACTTTGTCATGCAAGCCTTAATAAAACTTTGATTTAATAAAACAATAGCCGACCGCAGGCGGCAAGACCTGTGGAAAGGAGAAAGAAAATGAAAGCATTTGAATTGCTGGACGGCGTAGAATTTCAAAATGAAGTCAAGTTTGTCCGATATGATTATGAGTATGAAGTGCGCGTTGAAATTACGGAAGATCAAGCCGCATATAGGGATATCCGTTACATATATTCCGAAAACGATGTCCTGTTTATAGAAGTTGATAGCGAAGAATAAAGGAGAAAAAAAAATGAATGCAACGAAAGTTTTACAACTTTTAAACGCTAACAATTTAACGGAACTCAGACGCTTATGTGAATTTGAAGTTTGCGGAGCAAAATACAAGAATCCAGACAGCGCAAAAGCGCGAGAAAGACTTGCTAAAAAAGTTGCAAAAGAAAAGCAAAAAAGTCACCCTGCATTGGCTGGTGCTTATGTGATTGAGAAAACGCAACAAATTTGTAATGGCTATGCTGGGGCAGTTTATAATGACATTCTTGCGGGTCTTTTTACCCCGCCTGCTGGTACGGTTCCGCTCGATGTTCGAGGCGTTTTTCCTCTTTGGAAAGACAGAAAATATTATCCCGCCGCGATTGACTTGCAAGATTTAAAAGTCCGTTCAAAACTCGCGGCGATTGATGGTATAAAGTTGAAAAAACAACTTGTACAAATCGGAGGGGTATATTATAGCGCGGAGTTGCTATTTGACTTTCTTCCGACCTTGACGGGTAATATTAGTTATTGGCAGCGTGCTGGAAATGGTCGGTTTTCCTCTTTCGGTGCATGTGGTGATAACGGTGAAATTATCATTATGCCCGTTCGGGTTGAAGATGAATGGTCAATCAAGCCCTTACGGATTTATTGATTGAGGAGAAAGAATAATGTGCCGCTATATAGAAGAACTTGAAATTTTGCAAAGGATTTTTAAGGCTTTAAACAAGCATTATTTTGGCGGTTTGCTCGAACCCGTGGTAATCACGATTCAATCCGACTTGAAAGCCTATGGACATTATACGGCAAAAAAAGTTTGGATTGCGGGAGAGGGCGAAACGCAAACGGAGTACCACGAAATCAACCTATCCGCGGAAACTCTGAAACGCCCCTATCACGCCACGTGTGCGACGCTCATGCACGAAATGATACATCACTTTTGTCATTGTAACGGTATTACGGATACCTCACGCCAAGGGCGATACCATAACAAAGAATTTAAGCGCGTAGCCGAGGAAAAAGGGTTAATCATTACATATTCCCCTGTAATTGGTTGGAGCGTAACAGAGCCGAGCGAAAAATTTAAGCAATACATTGACAGCCTTGGCATAGATTTCAAAAAAATATACCGCGATACGGAAGTAAAAGAGCCGAAAGCGGCATCGCAAAGTACCGTGTATAAATACGAATGTCCGATATGCGGTTTAAAAATCCGCACAAGCAAACAAAATGCGCATATAAAATGCGTTGACTGTAATCAAGAATTACAATCATATTAAATATGCTCACCCTCATTTCTCTCCTTTTAATGAGTGACGGCGGGGAGATAAATCTTCCCTATCTCCCCGCCCAAACTTATCAGCGGAGAAAAGATGTAAATATAAAAGCGTGGAAGTCATGGAAAGTAAAGAAGAAATAAAATTGAATGACCATGAAGTGCAGTATCTCTGCTTAGCATTAACGGAAAGAATCCGATTTTATAAAACCCTTATTTTACGCGCACGCAGGCAGGCACAAACGGCAAAAGATGAAGAGCAAATCAAAGTATATCTCTCTTTTCTTCGAGGTTATGAACGCACCTACGCGACCTTACAAAAAGCAAATTACGGCGCAAGCCTAAATTTACAAATCCCCTCCCCCTGATAATTTTCCCCTCTTTAAACAGCAATTGTTAAAGAACGGAAAAACTTAACCGCGAGTAATAGCGAGGGGTGAATTTTGGAATTTATTCCAAAAGAGGCGGGACAAAAATTTTAATTTTCGTCCCCCTGTCACGAGCGGCAAACAACGGTATAAGAACCGTAATAAAAATTGAGTTAAACGGCTGTTAACTAATAAAAAAATTAAAAAAATAGGAGTATTTAAAATGGCAAAAAAGATTAAAGAACAAGGAATCATTTTAAGCAAATTCGTGAAATCCGCAACGGAAAGTTTCGTTTCAAACGGGCAGGTAGTTCCCGCAATGCCCGAACGCCCTACTTTGTTGGTAGCCTGTGGCGAGTTTAATGGAAATGACGGTATACAAGATATGTCTATCGTTAAATTCGTTGTCGAAAAATCCGAATACGACCGTGTAAATTTCATGGACGAAGTTGAGGCGGCTTATGAGTATAATGGTGACGGCAAAATTAAACCTTTGGAAATAACGATTAAGTAAGCGAGGTGGAAACAAATGGCAAAGAAAACTGTTAGGCGGAAACAGTCTAAAAAACCGAAACATTCTGTTTATGAAAAACGTGCGTATTATATCGGATACGGTATAGGGCTTGCAAGGACGCAAGACAAAAACGGCAATAATAACGGTTATACTTTTTTATCTTCGGGATATGTGCCTGCAATGAAATCGGCACAAGCGGGCGAAAAAAAAGCGCACGAAAATAAGGATAATCCTTATAAACGAGATTTAGCGGTTATTCCGCCGAATCGCAGATAAGGCAAGGTGAAAATCAATGAAAAACGAATTACAAAAACACAAGAAAAGCGACAGCTTTAAGTGGTTCTGTACCCTGCTTGCCGTCCTTATGTTGGCGGTGGCGGTCACGGCGGCTATTACGCAGGGTTTCAAGAATTGGAATCCTTACGGCTGGTTTGACAAAAAAGAAGAACAGCCCCTACCCGAAGAGAACGGCGGAGGACCCGTGACCGACGAAAACGGCAACGAAATGAACGGCGGCGAAGTCCATGAAATGCCCAAACAGATGGCATTTCGCTCGGTCGCGGCTTTGGACGGCGAAAATGCCTATGACAGCGTTACTTTGCATGCCACCGTTAAGCCCGATGACGCCGCAGATAAAAGTGTGGCATGGTGTGTAGTTTTTAAAAATCCTGAAAGCGCATGGGCGACGGGAAAAACAGTTACCGATTATGTAACTGTTACGCCGCAATCGGAAGGCAGTAGCGTGGCAACGGTAAAAT
>ERZ1106923.536-NODE-536-length-13213-cov-2.726326_pt1 | contig 13213 bp, 11 predicted proteins | sample MGYA00403657_ERZ1106923 | MGnify/ENA primary metagenome ERZ1106923 (study PRJEB35170, sample SAMEA104062425) | human gut metagenome | biome: human gut; feature: human-associated habitat; material: faeces | place: Denmark | collected 2012-06-19 ...
AGTCAAAGGAAAGAAAAAAGAGCAGTTATTCCGATATATTGAAAAAACGGAAGGAGTTAAAATCGACGGAGAGAGGATATTATACGCGCAGGTCAAACGCTTACACGAATATAAGCGGCAACTGATGACGGCGTTCGCTTTGCTTCGTCTGTACTACGATTTGAAAGAGGGAAAACTCAAGGATTTCACGCCTTCGGTATTTCTGTTCGGAGCAAAGAGCGCGCCGTCATATTTCCGCGCGAAAGGCATTATCAAATACATAAACGAAATCATAAAGCTGATAAATGCCGATCCCGAAACGAACAGTCTGCTTATGGGCGTATTCGTGACTGAATATAACGTTTCGTATGCGGAGAAAATCGTAGCGGCTGCGGACGTATCGTTGCAGATTTCGACGGCAGGGCTGGAAGCGAGCGGAACGGGCAATATGAAGTTTATGATGAACGGCGCGGTCACGCTTGGCACGATGGACGGAGCGAACATAGAGATCGTTGAAAAAGCGGGCGAAGAAAATAATTATATTTTCGGTGCGCGGGTGGAAGAAATAGAAAAACTCCGAAAGGGCGGATATGATCCGAATAGCTATCTGAAAGAACACCCTGAATGGAACAAGGTCGTAAAAACTTTAATCGACGGAACTTTCTCGGATAAAGGATTTGGGTATTTTCAGGAACTGTATAATGCTTTAACGATAGGTGCATCTTGGCATAAACCCGATCACTACTTTATATTCAGAGATTTGGAGGAGTATTATCAAGCCATATTACAGGTAAATCATGATTATAAAAATAGGATAGGTTTTGCGAACAAACAGTTCAACAATACAGCGAACTCATTTTATTTTTCTTCTGATCGTTCTATTCGTGAGTATGCGAAGAAAATTTGGAGTTTATCTTATTAACGTAAAAAGCCGCAAAGCCGTTTCGCTTTGTGTCTTTTTGTTTAGGAGGAATGATGATAAAATATAAAAAACGCTCGGCGGGTATCCTATTGCACATATCTTCGTTGCCGAACAAGTACGGAATCGGAACGCTGGGAAAATCAGCTTACGAGTGGATTGATTTGTTGGCTGATTGCGGAATAAGTTGTTGGCAGGTTCTTCCGCTTGTTCAGACAAGCTACGGGGATTCTCCGTATCAGTCCGCATACAGCGGATCGGGCAATCCGTATTTTATTGATTTTGACATTTTGGTAAAAGAAGGTTTGCTGAAAAAATCAGAGTTATCCGTCTGTCGTAATACAAAATCGAAAATCGACTATGCGTTTTTATACAAAAACAAATATGGCGTTCTTCGGAAGGCTTACGAGCGATTTGATATACAAAACGCCGACTTTGTATCCTTTGTCGAGAATGGAATATTTGACGGCTACGCTTTATTTATGGCAATCAAGGAGAAGTTCGGCGGGGTATCCTTTGACCGATGGCCGGACGAATATAAATTCGCCAAAAAGCGGAGTTTACGGAAGTTCAAAGCCGAAAATCAAAAAGAATATTTATTTTGGCTGTTTTTGCAATATGAGTTTTCCAAACAATGGAATACGCTAAAACGGTACGCAAACGAGAAAGGCGTTTCAATCATCGGCGATATACCGCTGTACGTCGCTTACGACAGCGCGGACGCATGGCTGAATCCAAAGCTGTTCAAATTAAATACAGACCGCAGTTTGAAAAAGGTAGCGGGAGTTCCGCCCGACTATTTTTCCGCGACGGGACAGCTATGGGGGAATCCCGTTTATCATTGGGCCGTTCATAAAAAAGATAATTATAAATGGTGGGTGGAACGATTCCGTCAAGCGTTTGAATTATACGATGTAGTGAGAGTCGATCATTTCCGCGGTCTTGACAGGTATTATGAAATCGATGCGGGGGAAACGACAGCCGTCAAGGGGAAATGGAAACACGGCCCGAAGTATGAATTATTCCGCACGGCGGAAAGTCTTTTAGGAAAGCTGAATATCATAGCGGAAGATCTCGGTTCTCTCGATAAAGGCGTTTATCGTCTTATGGACGAAACCGGCTATCCGGGTATGAAAGTTATGGAATTTGCGTTTGACGGGAATAAGAAAAATCCGTATTTGCCGAAAAATATCAAGGAAAATTCCGTCTGCTATACAGGTACGCACGATAACGATACGTTATTGGGTTATATTAGCAAGCTGAAAGACGGCGAATATAAAATTTTCAAGGAGAGTTTAGAGAAGACGCTAAAAGAGGAAAATGTTCAATGTTTTCTTGAAAATAAAATAGAAATGGCAAAAGCGATAATGTTGTTAACAATGCGCAGTTTGGCGTATCTTGCCGTAATACCGATACAGGACATTTTACTGCTTGGAAGCCGTGCGCGAATGAATATGCCGTCCACAAGCGAGGGGAACTGGCAATTTAAGTTGCAACGCATACCGAACAGACAAGATTTATTTAATTTTTGTGAATTGGTAAAATCTTGCGAAAGAAGTCCGTAATTCAATTACAATTTATATACAAGATTTGAAAACGGCGGCAGAAAATCACGAGTTTGAAGTATTGTTGGTTTTTATGTTCGACAGACTCGGCAGAATTCAAAACGAAACGTCGTTCGTTCTCGAATGGTTCGCAATGCACGGAATCGAAGTGTGGTCGACGAAAGAAGGTCAACAAGCGTTTGAGAATGACACGGACGATTTAATGAATTATATAAGGTTTTGGCAAGCGGGCGGGGAGAGTAAAAAGACTTCGCTTCGAGTAAAAACAAAACTCGGACAAATGATAGAGGAAGGGCAATTCACGGGAGGGAATTGCCCTTTCGGCTATAAATTCGTAAAAAGCGGAATAATAACCAAAAAAGGCAGAGAACTCGTAAAATTAGAGATGGTGCCGGAGGAAATCGCGCTTGTCAGGTATATATTCGAAAAAACGGTTTATGACGGATACGGAACGTTCAGATTAAGCGAAGAAATGAACAGGCGCGGGATAAAAACTCACAACGGGGCGAGGTTTCAGCCGAATTTCATAAACCGTATACTTAAAAACAAAATATATCTTGGGATATTCGAGCGAGGCGGAAAGCAATCGTCCGTAAACGAATCTATAAGAATTATAACGGAGAAAGAGTACGACGAGGCGCAACGGATAATATTTCAAAGGACCAAGGAGATGGCAAGAAAAAGCAGTATCGCATACACCACGCGAGGAAAAGCGTTGCTCGGCGGCAACATTTTCTGCAAACACTGCGGATCGAAAATGTATGGTATATTATATACCGATGCCTTTGCGTATTCTTATGCCGTAATGATGTACAAGTACGGTGAAGTTAAATATCTTTACGTTCCTAAAGCGTTTCAGAACAATGAATTTGATAGAATAGTGAGTGAATGGCAGGTGGCATTCAAAAATGAGGGGCTGTAAACGGGAATAGTAGTGTAGCTATTTCGTATTAGAAAGACATCAATCCCATATATTGTGTTTTTTCAATGATAATGACACAATATATGGGATTTTTCATTTTTACAAATCTTGTTTTCGGAGCATTTTTTCCGCTTTCGGTGTCAATTGGGGTGTCAAAAACGGTGTCATTTTTCGAGCCTATATGCCGCAAAAGACATTTTGTATCTTTCCGGATACGCTTTCAAGGTATTCCGTCGTAGTATCCGTATATATATTTTGCGTAACCGCCAACGATGCGTGCCCGAGCAGATATTGTTTGAGCTTCGGTTGTATGTTTCCTTCTTCCAATCTCGTCGCATAGGTATGCCGCAAAATATGGAGAGTAACATTTAATCCCGTTTCTTTCGCGATTCTTTCGGTTGCCTTACGGACTGCATCGTAAGAATACGGAAAGATAGCGTCGCCGCTCATACATTTGATTTCATCGCATATACTTCGGGGAACCGGTACGATGCGATATCCCGCATCCGATTTCGGCGTTTGCTCGATCTTTTCTCCGTTTACGAACACTACATTTTTATTGACCGAAACAATACCTTTTTCAAAATCGAAATCGGAACGTTTCAGCGCGAGCGCTTCTCCTATACGCAATCCCGTACTGAGTAAAAATCGATACAATAAAGAGTGTTTCGTTTGGGAGGCTGCCCTCAAAAAGATTTCTTGTTCTGCTCTCGTGAGTGCTTTTTTATGCGAAGCCTTATGCCTTTTGATTTCCACGGCATCGCAGGGGTTATTTTTGATTATCCCTTGTATTACCGCCTTTTTGAATAATTGAGACAAATTGATCTTGCACAGGTCTCTTATTCGTCCCGCCTTTATTCCGACCAACAACTTTTGAATATCGTTTGAGGTTATCTCGTCCAGCGTCTTATCTTGAAATGCTTTTTCCGCGTATTTTAACGACCTCTCCATCGATTGTAACGATGAGGGTTTTAGATTGGGCTTTTTATAGATCTCGATCCATTCGGACATATAGGTAAGGAACATAGGGCTCGATTTTTTGCGCGGTTTTACCTTTTGGGTGGTGCGCGGTCTTCTGTTTCGGTTGTTTCTCAGAAACTCTCTGATTTTGTTTGTAACATCTTCATAATTCCTCCCGTAAAAGTATTTGCGTTGTCCGTCATCCTGAATGATATATCCTTGGAACCTTCCGTCCCGTCTCGGTTTACTTGTGATGGATACGCCTTTCGCTTCTATTAACATTTGACTCTCCTTTTCAGTAGTCAAAGCATTGCCGTTTTTATTATCGATGTTTTTAGCTTCCATTAACGAATCCAATATATTTTTCGTAAAACTTTCTGCCGCCAGGCGCAGCACTGTGGCCGTAGCCTCGTCTTTACTGTTTCCGTCAATCGAAGCTGTGTTTATGATTTTAAGTACATTTACCAGTTCGTCATTCTTCATTTTTAATAATATTTATATTTTCCTCCTCAAAATGAAAGCGCAAGGGCATAGACCTTGCGCTTTTTGTGTTTTATTCTTTATTTTCTTGCTTTTTCGGGTCGTACTTCGACTTCAAAGCGCTATATCCTTCCTCGATCAATTTTACTTTCGTGAGGCCGTGCTCCGCTAAGAAAGCGTTTATTTCTTCATACAGCGCCCTCGGAATCATCGTTCCGAAGTTCCCGCTCGTTGCTTTTCTCTTTTCTTTATTTTTTTCCTCGTACCGTCTGCGGCTTTCCCGCCCCGGCGTATTCTCTTTCTTTTTCATGACTCCTCCGAAAATAGCTGTTCGTATCAATACTATTATAACACTTTGCGGTCGTCAAGTCAAGTATTTTTAGCAAAATTTTTTCCGTCAGCCTTTTTCAAAGCTCCAACAGCTACTTATTTTTTCCTGTTCTTTCTTTCTCTCGCGTTCCCGTTCTTCCTGTATCTCGTCCTCGATTTCTTTCAGTCGATTGGTGTAGTCTCTGCTCAAATACTCGCTTTCTTCCCCGAAAGTGGAGAGAAAGCCGTCGATGAGTTTTCCTACCTTATGCCGCGAAACGGCAAGTCTCCGTTTCAATCCGTTGTCGTTTACTTTATACCGCCGTTTCCGCTCATAGATTTCGGGCTTGATATTCTTGACCGCGCGCAATATGATGTTGCCTTGTCTGCGCTTGTAATCTTCTTCCAATTCCCGTATGAGCGTAATGTTCTTCGGTTCGATACTTGCATTGACGTGGGGTGATATAGATATCACAAGAGGAGTGCTGACGATAAATAAGACTTGTTACGAGGGAAGAGATAAAACGGGAAAATACATGCGGATAACGGAAAGTCCGAAAACAAATACCTCGATAAGAGAAGTGCCCGTACCGAAACAATTATTGATACTGATAAAAGCTTGGAAAAAGAAAAGTTATTCCGAGTATGTGGTATCGAACGGAGAGAAAGGGGTATCGTTGAGAGGATATCAGAGGATATTCGAGAGATTATTGAACAAAATAAAGATACCGCATAAAGGCTTTCATGCTTTAAGACATACGTTTGCGACGCGAGCATTGGAATGCGGAATGGACGTGAAAACATTGTCGGAAATTTTGGGACATAAGAATACGAATATTACGTTGAACCGATATGTACATAGCCTAATAGAACATAAAAGAGAAATGATGAACAGAGTCGGACGGTTGATTTCAGTATGGTAATCTTCGAAAACATCGATAAAAAATAACCACCTATTATCATAATAGGCGGTCGTTTCTTTGAAAAAACGACCGCCTGCTTACTCTAACTATTCTTCTCTAAAAATCGGATAGAGGATTTTTGACGAATTTTGCGATAAATGCTTTCAAACTATTGCCTTATTTATAAGTTTATGCTATAATATACATTATATTGAACCGCCTATTATGATAATAGGCGGTCAAAAAAGGGACAAGAAAACAGGCTGTAACGCATTGTCGGAAAAGGGAAACAAAGAAAAATGGCGATAAAACTGTATGAACACAATCGAGTTGCATACGAAAACGCGAAAGCCCTGTTAGAAAGAGAGGGAAAAGCGGCGATAGTCCATCCCACAGGGACGGGCAAATCTTTTATTGCCTTTAAGCTTTGCGAGGAGAATCACGACAAGAAAATTTTATGGCTTTCGCCGAGCGAATACATTTTCAAGACGCAGCTCGAAAATCTGAAAAGCACTTCGGGATATACGCCTGACAATATTGTTTTTTATACGTATGCCAAACTGACCTATCTTTCGGATAGTGAAATCGAAGAGATAAACCCGGAATATATCATACTGGACGAATTTCACCGTTGCGGAGCGGAAGTATGGGGGAAAGGCGTACAAAAGATTTTGAGGACGTATGCGGATATTCCGGTGTTAGGACTGTCTGCAACGAATATCCGTTATTTGGATAATCAGAGGGACATGGCGGAGGAATTGTTTGAGGGGAATATCGCGAGCGAAATGACGCTGGGCGAAGCGATTGTATGCGGGATACTCAATCCGCCGAAGTATGTGCTTTCCGTGTTCCAATATCAAAAGGATTTGGAGAAGTATTCTTACCGAGTAAAACACGCGAAAAACAAGGCAGTGAGAGACGAAGGGGAGAAATATCTGGAAGCATTGCGTCGGGCATTGGATAAAGCGGAGGGCTTGCCCGAAATCTTCGAAAAGCATATGGAGAATAAGCGGGGGAAGTATATCGTATTCTGCGCGAACGTCGAACATATGGAGGAAATGACGGGATATGCGGAGGAATGGTTCGGAGGAATAGACAGTAAACCGCATATCTATAAAGCGTATTCGGATGATCCCGAAACAAGCAAAGCCTTCGAGAGCTTCAAAAAGGACGACAGTAATCATTTAAAGCTGTTGTACTGTATCGATATGCTGAACGAAGGGGTACACGTCGACGATGTGAGCGGCGTTATTTTACTTCGCCCGACGGTCTCTCCGATTATATACAAACAACAGATAGGGCGGGCGTTATCTGCGAGCAAAACGACGAAAGCCGTTATATTTGATATCGTAATGAACATAGACAACCTGTATTCGATCGGGACGATAGAAGACGAAATGCAGGTAGTAATGACGTATTACCAAGAGAGAGGCTTGGAAAACGAAATCGTAAACGAGCATTTCAAAATTATAGACGAAGTGCGCGACTGCGTACAATTGTTTGAAAAGCTCAACGATACGCTTGCCGCATCGTGGGAATATATGTTCGGGGAAGCGAAAAGGTATTACGAGAAGAACGGCAACCTGGAAGTCCCGAAAAAATATAAGACCGAGCAGGGATATTCATTGGGAAGCTGGCTGATGACGCAGAGAAACGTAAGACGTGGCGAGCAGTTCGGGATACTCGGGCGGGAGAGAATAGAGAAGCTCGACAGTATCGGAATGCGTTGGGAAAGTTTGCGCGATATTTCTTGGGAGAAGAATTATGCGGCCGCAAAAGATTATTTTAAACAGTATAACAATTTGTTGCCGAGCGTTACGGATAAAGCGTATCGCGGGGTGAAATTAGGACGATGGGTTGCTCAACTTCGTAGTTATCGTAGGAGTGGAATTTGTAGGGCGTATTTGACAGACGAACGAATAAAACTCCTTGATGAAATAGGCATGGTTTGGGATGTTCACGACTATCTGTTTGAGAAATACTACGAGGCGTTGCTTGCCTATTATCGTGAGAAAGGAAATGTGAATGTGCCGTCGTATTATGTGACTGAGGACGGATTGCGACTCGGAGCATGGGTATCTAATATCCGCAATCGAAAAAACAATATAGGGAAAGGGGCGGAACTGACGATAGAACAAATAAAACGGCTTGATGAATTAGGGTTTTCTTGGGAAGGTCGATTTAAAAATATATGGAACAAAGAATATGAGGCGGCGTGCGATTATAAAGCAAAACATGGTGATTTAAATATTCCGGTGATGTATGTAACGGCAGAAGGTTTGGCTTTAGGACGGTGGATACGTCGGCAGATAGACACAGCGGAGAAGCTTTCGACGGAAAAGCGTGAAAAGCTGCTTGCTCTCGGTGTTTCGTTTGAAAAAACAGATACATGGAAAAAGAAATTTGAATTATTGGAGCAGTATTACGAAGAACATGGCGATTTGAAAATACCGTCCGATTACGTTGTGGAAGGAGTATGGCTTGGACGGTGGTTTTCGGAACAGAAAGCCAGACTAAACGGGAAATCTATTGGTAAGAACGGTACTAAAAAAACATTAAACGAGGAACAAGAGAAAAAGCTACTGTCGCTCGGTGTTCAAAAGAGCGTAACGAACAGCGACATTTCGTGGCAGGAACAATATGCGTGCGCAAAAGAATTTTTTAAGGAAAACGGACATTTAAATATTCCGAAAAATTATATTTCAAAAAATGGAAAATCAGTAGGTAGGTGGCTGGCTATTCAGCGTGGTAGTAAATACACTGGAAAATTGGATACAAAACGGATAGCGCTTTTGGAGGATATAGGGATGACTTGGAGCTATGATAATCCGTGGGAAATCGGTTTTAAGTATGCAAAGAGTTATTTCAAAAAAAACGGGAATTTGTTGGTAAAAGGGGATTTTGTTACCGATGACGGTTATGCACTTGGAAAATGGATACAAAATCAGCGTTCAGCATATAAAGGTACGCCACGCAAGAGTCTTACCGAAGAACAAAAGAAACGCTTGGACAATATAGGCTTTGTGCCTGATGTCAACGAGTATAAGTGGAACTGCGCTTACGAACGCGCGGTGAGATACTATCGCGAAAACGGAACGGTGAAAGTACCACGTGGATATGAGGTTGATGGCATTGACCTTCAAATTTGGATTACAGAACAACGTAGGGCATTAAAAAACGGAAAACTCACTTCAATACAACTTAGAAAATTGTCTCAGATCGGAGTTTGCGGGTAAAAACGAAACACGTTGCTAAAAAGTTAAGCTATGTTTGGAGAAGAATGAATAAAAATGAGCGGTAACAAAAATTTACTGATATTAGGCGAAAGACAATACGGACAAACAGCAAAAGAAATAGCTGAGGAAACAGGCGAATTTGAGAACATCGTTACACTCGACGAGACACCGAATAATGAAAATTATAAAAATAAAATAACAGAGTTTTTGTTTGCTTTTGTTGCATTATCAGATTCAACAGAAAGATTGAAACTGACCCGTATACTTGAGGAATGCGGATATAAGATTGCGACTTTGATTAGTCCGAAAGCATATGTGAGCCGAAAGGCAAAAGTTGGAAAAGGCGTCATGGTTGAGCCGTTTGCTGTGATAAATAGTGAGGAAATTATAAGCGACTGTTGCTATATCGGGGCAAACGCCGTTATCGATTATGGCAGCAAAATCGGAGAAGGTTCTACGATTTGTTGCGGAGCAACGGTCGTGGACAATACATATGTTCAACCGCAAACAGAAGTAAAGCACGGGCAAACTTTTTACGGAGACAAACTCGCAAAAAGAACGCCCGAAGGAAATAATTATTGCTTTGAAGACGGAATGTAAAAGGAAGATGACAAATGAAAGTACCTTTTTCCCCTCCGGATATATCCGAGCTTGAAATTAACGAAGTAGCTGAGGCTTTGCGCTCCGGTTGGATTACCACCGGTCCGAAAACGAAACAACTTGAAAAAGAAATAGCCGAATGGGTCGGCGTGAATAAGTGCGTATGCTTGAATTCGCAGACGGCTTGCGCAGAAATGGCATTACATATTCTTGGAGTCGGGGTTAACGATGAAGTTATCGTTCCCGCATATACCTATACGGCTTCGGCTTCCGTGGTTTGCCATGTTGGGGCAACTCTGAAACTTATGGATTCTCAGGCGAATAGTCTTGAAATGGACTATGATTCGCTTGAAAACGCTATTACCGAAAAAACTAAGGTGATTATTCCCGTCGACATCGGAGGCGTGCCTTGCAATTACGACCGCATTTTTGAAATCGTAGAGAGAAAGAAGCATTTGTTTAAGCCGTCAAACGAGATTCAGAAAGCAATCGGCAGAATTGCCGTTTGTGCGGACACTGCTCACGCATTCGGTGCAAAATGGCATGGAACGATGGTCGGTTCTATCGCTGATTTTTCGAGTTTTAGTTTTCACGCCGTAAAGAATTTTACGACGGCGGAAGGCGGTGCGCTTACTTGGCGGACGATTGACGGAATCAGCGATGAAGATATTTATCATAAACTTCAACTTTTGAGTCTTCACGGTCAGTCGAAAGACGCTCTCGCTAAGACAAAACTTGGTGCTTGGGAGTACGATATCGTAGGTACTTGGTATAAGTGCAATATGACGGATGTTGTTGCGGCAATCGGTTTAAAACAGTTCGAGCGTTATCCCGATATGCTAAAAAGGCGTAGAGAAATCATCGCGCGTTATGATGCAGCATTGAAATCGCTCGGCGTAAAAGTGTTGCCGCATTATACAAGCGAACACGAATCTTCGGGACATTTATATATAACGGAAATACCGAACATTACCTACGAGCAGCGCGGCGAAATCATTACGAAAATGGCAAAACGTAACATTGCCTGCAACGTGCATTATAAGCCGCTTCCTATGCATACAGCGTATAAGGAACTCGGATTTAATATTAAAGATTACCCGAATGCTTACAACCATTTTGCCCATGAAATCACATTGCCATTGCATACTTGTTTGACTGACGAACAGGTACAATATGTAATCGATAATTTCGTGGATATTTTGCGGGAGTATCTTTAATGTTGATTTGCAAATGGGAAAAACTACCCGCCGAAATGCAGACAAAAGAAGTAAAAAAATATTACGATATTTTGCGTAAAAAGAATTTTTCGTTATTCTGGAAGCGCATTTTTGATATTTTTGTTTCGGTTTTAATGCTTGTTGTTTTATCTCCGCTGTTTCTTGTTTTAGCGATGGCGATAAAAATCGATAGTAAAGGTCCTGTTTTTTATCGGCAAGAGCGAGTGACTCAATATGGAAAACATTTCAGAATATTCAAATTTCGTTCAATGTTTGTAAATGCCGATAAAGGCTCAAAGGTTACGGTTAACCACGATTCGAGAATAACGAAAGTCGGGAAGTTTATTCGTAAATGTCGTTTGGATGAGATTTGTCAACTTATCGATATATTTCGTGGAACAATGTCTTTCGTAGGAACGAGACCGGAGGTTCCGAAATATGTTGAAGTCTATACGCCAGAAATGATGGCAACTTTGTTGTTGCCGGCAGGTGTAACGAGTTTGGCAAGTATTTATTACAAAGACGAGGCGGAACTTTTAAATAATACGGAAGAGTCCGAAAAAATTTATGTCGAAAAAATTTTACCCGCTAAAATGTCTTACAACTTGAAAGCAATTGAGGAATTTGGCTTTTGGAGTGATATAAAAACAATGTTTATGACGGTATTTGCTGTATTAAAGAGGTAAATAATGGAAGAATATTCAGGAGAAAAAAGTGGATATCCCAAATTTTCAGTATTGATGTCGCTGTATATCAAAGAAAAATCGCAATATGCTCGTGCATGCTTTGAAAGTTTGCTTCAACAAACGATACCGGCTTCTGAATGGATTATTGTAGAAGACGGACCTTTAACAGAAGAACTGTATGCACTTCTTGACGAATATCAAAGTAAATATCCGAATTTAATTACTAGAGTTGAATTAAAAGAAAATCAAGGATTAGGGAGAGCTCTAAGGGAAGGGATTCTTCATTGTACAAACGAATTGATAGCAAGAATGGATACAGATGATATTTCAAGGAATGATCGATTTGAAAAACAACTTGCAATGTTTGTGGCAAATCCTAATTTAGATGTTTGCGGAAGCCATATAAAAGAATTTATTGAATCCCCTAATAAAATAACTGCGCTTAGAAAAGTTCCTTTAACTGATGAGGCGATTAAAAAATATCAAAAACGCCGGGATGGACTTAATCATGTGACCGTAATGTATAAAAAAAGTGCAGTGTTAAAAGCAGGTAATTATCAACATGCTTTGCTTATGGAAGATACATTGTTATGGGTCAATATGATTTTGGCGGGTTCACAATTTGCAAATATAGATGATTATCTTGTGTATGTACGTACAGGGAGTGATATGTACAAAAGGCGTGGAGGTATGTCATATTATAAAAAATATAAATCTGGACGGAAAGAAGTATACAAAACCGGATATATATCATGGTGGGACTATAAATTGACACTTATAGTTCAATTTGTAGTTTCTATACTTCCCAATTTTGTGAGAAAATTTATATTTGAAAAACTGTTGAGAAAAAATTTTGATACAACAATAAATGAAGGATTACCCTCAATTGAAGTGGATAAGGTGGGATAAATTTATTTATAGTTGCATAATGGATTAAAACAGATTTTACAAGGAACACGTAATAACCAAATAAATTATGATGAAGAAGATAGGAATTATTACACACTATAATGTACATAATCATGGCGCACAATTACAATTATATGCTTTATGTGCCCAGCTTAAACAATTCGGGATAGATGCAAAAGCCTTACAGTATAAAAAGAATTATGACTTTTTAACATTAGGCATAGAAAATAAATATTCCATATCTTTTCGTTCGATTCCCATTTATATTAAATATTTATTGACCAAAGGAATCAAACGAACAATTTATAATTTCAACAAAAAAAAAAGCATTGGAAGGCGAATATTATTCGAAAGCCGAGGATTTGGATTTTGTCGTTATAGGCAGTGATGAGATATTCAGTTTGGAACCGGGGCTTAATCCTTGTTTTTGGGGCATGGGTGTTCCTTGTAAAAAAGTAGTATCTTATGCAGCAAGTTGCGGTCCGACAACGAATGAATTTATTGAGAAACATTTTGCTGAGGAGTTTGT